>WNGI01000476.1_pt1 | contig 29589 bp, 28 predicted proteins | sample 5400621 | NCBI WGS metagenome assembly WNGI01 (sample SAMN13153374, study PRJNA577476) | soil metagenome | isolation source: 20 cm soil or saprolite under Garry oak tree replicate 1 | place: USA:California | collected 2016-06-15
CCGGCCGCGCCGGCGGAAGGGAAGGGCAGGGGCAAGACGTCGAGCCTGGTGTTCCTCGACCTCGACGCCCCGGCCGCTCCGAAAGGAGGCCGCCCGGCCGCCCCGTCGCGGGCCCCCGCGCCACCGCCCCCGAAGCTCGTCGAGGAGCCGCAGCGGCCCCCGGCGTCCGAGGCGCTCGACATTGAAGCCACCATGGTCGGCGAGACGGAAGGCGTCGAGGGCGAGGCCGGCAGCCGGCTCGACGGTCTCGAGACGACGAGCGCGCAGTTCGGCGATATCGACCTCGGCTCGTCGGAAGTCTCTTCGATTCGGGAGGACGTGCTCTCGGGCGACGATGTGGAGCCGCTCGCCGAGCTGGAGCCGACGGTGGAAGAGGAGGAGCAAGAGGAAGAAGAGGATTTCACGCCGCCGCCACGCAAGTCGGCTCCCGCCCCGGCCCCCAAGGCGCCGCCCCGGTTTACGCCGAAGGCCCCGCCGCCGGCGCCCAAGGTCAAGCCGGTCGTTCCCAAACGGCCGTCGGCCCCGCAGGCGGCGCCGCCCGCGCAGCCGCCCAAGCGCAAGACGGTCGTCGAGATTCCGCCGCTCGAGCTCGAGCCGGATTTCGAAGCTGCCACGACGGCGGCGGGCCATGATGTGGACGACCAGCCGCTGACCGTGGACGAAGCCCCGACGCATCCCAAGTGGGTCCAAACGGAGGACGACACCTCGGTGGGCGGCCGGCGCTCCGGCTTCATGGATCTGGGCCTCGACGGCATCGTCAATCAGGGCGGCGTGGCGGGCTCGCTCGTGTTCGACAACATCGACGAGTCGGCGGGCGCCCCGGGCATCGAGGATCTCGAGTCGCGGGTGGCGGACAACCCCGACGACCCCGACGCGCACCAAGCGCTGGGGGAAGCGCTGATCGAAGCCGGGCAGCGCGAACGCGGCATCGAGGAGCTGGATCTCGCGGTCTCGGGATTCGAAGCGGCGGACAACCTCCAGCAGTCGCAGGACCTGCTGGACGAGATCCTGCGCCTCGAACCCAACAGCGTGCGGCACCGTCAGAAGCACGTCGAGCTGGCGTTCAAGGCCGGTGACAAGGGGCAGCTCATCGACTGCTACCTCGAGCTGGCCGACACGCTGTTGCGCACGGACCTGGGGGACAAGGCGCGGGCCGTCTACCAGCGGGTCGTCGAGCACGACCCGAAGAACGAGCGCGCCAAGGCCGCCCTGGCGATGCTGATGCCGATCGAGGCGGTGTCCGAGAAGGGTAAGCTGGTGCAGGCGAAGGACGCCAAGATGAAAGTGCGCGACGAGGCGGCAGCGGGCGGGGATTTCGTCGACCTCGGCGCGATGATTCTCGACGAAGAGGTCGAGGAACCGCACCGCGACACGCGCATGAAGGTCGCGGACGAGGAGCCGACCGGGGACGAGGAGCGCGACTTCCAGGACATGCTGGCGCGCTTCCGGCAGGGGATCGACGAGAACATCGACGAAACCGACTTCCAGTCGCATTACGACCTGGGCATCGCGTTCAAGGAGATGGGGCTGCTCGACGAAGCGATCGCCGAGCTGCAGAAAGCCCTGCGCGCGCCCGAAGGCAAGCTGCGAACTTCCGAGGCGCTAGGGGTGTGCTTCTTCGAAAAGGGCGCGCACGCGGTGGCGGCGTCCATCCTGCGCCGCGGCCTCGAGCTGCCGGCGAGCCGCGAAGAGGAGCGGCTGGGAATTCTCTACTGGCTCGGGCGCGCCCTCGAGGCGCAGGGGAAGGGGGCGGAGGCGAAGGAGCTGTACGGCCGGGTGTTCGCCGCGAACATCCGCTTCATGGACGTCGGCGAGCGGGTCAAGGCGCTCGCCAAGGCGCGCTGACATGACCCAGCAGCTGGCGCGCGTCAGCCTGCCCGACATCCAACGCCCCGTCGCCGGGCAGATCGATCAGGTCGTGGACGAGCTGCGCCGCATCATCGCGGCGAGCTTCCCGATCATCGCGGAGGTGAACGAGCACCTCCTCCGCATGAAGGGGAAGCTGTTCCGGCCGACGCTGTTGCTGCTCAGCGGCCAGGCGGCCGGCGCTGCGGAGCCGCGCAGCGTGACGCTCGCGGCCATCGTCGAGCTGATCCACCTCGCGACCCTGGTCCACGACGATTCGGTGGACCACTCGCCGCTGCGCCGCGGGATGCCCACGATCAACGGCCGGTTTTCGCATCAGGTGGCGGTGATCATGGGCGACTATCTCTACTCGCGCGCGATCGTGGAGTTGGTGCGGCTGGAGGACCTGGCGCCGCTGCGCGTGTTCGCCCGCGTGACCAACGAGATGACCGTCGGGGAGATGCGCCAGCTGGAGGCGCACGACAAGCTCACGTACGGCGAGGCGCAGTACGACGCGCTGATCGAGGCGAAAACGGCCTCGCTGCTCTCGGCGGCGTGCGAGGTGGGCGCGCTGCGCGGCGCCCCCGCCCACCGCGACGCGCTGGCCCGGTTCGGGCACGCGCTCGGCATGGCGTTCCAGATCACCGACGATCTGCTCGACTACACCCAGCCGGAGGCCGTCACCGGCAAGCCGTCGGGGCTCGACTTGAAGGAGCACAAGGTCACGCTGCCGCTCATCGCGGCGCTGGAGCGGATGGGCCCCGGGGAGCGCCGCCGGGTCGCCGATCTGATGGCGACCGCCGAGCCGGCGGACGAGCAGGTCGCGGACGTGATCCGACTCGTGGAGACCGCCGGCGGCCTCGAGTACGCGCGCCGCAACGCGCTGGAGCACGCCCAGCGGGCGGAGGCCGAGCTCGAGACGCTGCCGCCCTCGCCGGCGCGCGACGCCCTGCGCGACAGCATCACGTACGCCGTGGAACGGCGTAGCTGAGCCGTGGCGCAGGGGCCCCGCCGTCCGCTATTTTACCTTGGCGTGCTCGCCGCGGGCTTCGTGCTCGGCGGGCTGCTGCACGCGCTGCTGCGACGCTTCCTGCCGCAGGGCGCCGCCAAAGAGTTTTTCACCACCTCCGTGACGCCGACGCTCGGGCCGGTGCACGTGGATCTGCTGGTGGTGTCGATCACGCTCGGTCCGATCGGGCTCGACGTATCGTTGCTCGCCGTCGTGGGCGTGGCGATCGCCTACTTCGTCGCTCGGTCGCTCTTTTAGCGAGGCAGCCATGTTCTCCGATCTGTCGTTCAGTCACATCCTGATCCTGCTGCTGATCCTGGTGCTGGTCTTCGGCGCCAAGCGCATTCCGGAGATCGGGTCGTCGATCGGCCAGGGGATCAAGGAGTTCAAGCGCAGCCTCAAGGACGAGCCGCCGGAGCAGCGCAACCTCCAGGCGCCGCCCCCGGCCGGCACCTCGTCGCCGATGCAGAGCGGCGGCGAGCCCAAGCGGCTCAGCCAGTAGCGAGAGGCGACCGTGGGTTTGGGGAACCTGAGCGGCGGGGAGCTGCTCCTGCTGCTGGTGATCGCGCTGCTGGCGTTCGGCGCGCGCCGCTTGCCGGACGCGACCAAGGCGGTGGGGAAGGGGCTGCGCGAGTTCAAGCGCGCCCTGAACGAGACGCGGGACGCGGTCGAGCGTCCCGACGAGACCCCGCCGGATCCGCCGCGACGCCTCCTCGAGTGAACCGCCGCCGGCTAACTGCCGGCGGTCGTGTTTTGGGGCCGGAACAGCTCTTTGCGGCGGTCGACGATCTTCGCCTGGGCGCGCAGCCCCGCGAGGTAGGACCGGATGCGCGCTTCGCGCACTGGTTGCAGCACCGCTTGGCGTTGGGCGTCGCGCTGCGCGAGCCACTTCGTGGAGTCGGCCATCCGGCGCGCCAGGGGCTCGAGCAGGTAGTCGCCCCCGTCGCCCTGAATCACTCCACTGCGCTCTGCCACGCGCAACCCGAACGCCGCGCCGATCACCAGCGGCTCCTGCCGCAAGACCGGCGGGGGGGCGACCCGGGTGAAGGGCCCCAGCCGCTGCGCGCGCAGGCCGTGCCGCGCGGCAGACGCGAGCAGGTCGCTCTCGCCGCGCAGTTGCTCGGCGATTGCCTGCGCCCGCGGATGGACGAGCGCTTTCTTCTTCTCCTGCCGCGCCTCGGCAATCGCCGCGTCTTTCACCTCGGAAAACGGCGGCGCGCCGCCCGGGGTCAGGGAATCGAGCCGGAACACGTAAAAGGCCGGCGCCCCTTCGATCACCGGGCTCGTCTCCCCGACCTTCGTCTCGAACGCCCACACGCTCACGTCCGGAATCACCCAGCGGCCGAGCGTCATGCGATCGCCCTGCACCAGCGGGGGCGCCTTCGCGACCGGGAGACCGATACGCCGGGCCACCGAGTCGAGCTGCGTCCCGTTCTCCTGCTCGGCGGCGAAGCGGTCGAGGGTGTCGGTGCGGGATTCTACCAGGTCGCGGTGCGCGCCCTGCAGCTCGATGGGCACCAGGAGGTGGCGCACCTTCACCGAGTCGCCGCGCGCGGCGTCCACACGAATCAGGTGGTACCCGAACTCCGTGGCCACCGGCGCCGAGAGCTGGCCGGGGCGCAGTCGCTTGACCGCGTCGAGGAACGGCTGCACGAAGCCGCCCGAGTCCGGGTGGATCCAGCCCAGGTCTCCCCCGCGCACGGCGCTGCCCGAGTCCGCTGACTCCGCCTTGGCCACGACGTCGAACTTCTCCCCGCGCTCGAGCCGGGCCCGCAGGGCGCGCACCCGTGCCACCGCCGCCGCCGTGTCGGCCGCGTCCGGCCGGCGCGGTTGCGCGACGAAGCTCAGATACGCGACCGCCGGACGCTTGAACCGATCCCGGTGCGCCGCGAAGTACCGCTGGGCCTCCGCGTCGGTCACCGGCACCGCACTGTCCGGGATCTCGGCGGGAATCACCGCCAGCACTCCCACCGTCACCGAGTCGTGCTCGTCGCGGTACATCCGCCAGAGGTGGGCGTCGGAGACGTACACGTCGGCGGTGAGGAACTGCAGGAACTTCACGTAGGGGATTTCGTCGCGATACCGCTGCTCGAGCGCGAAGAGGAACTCCGGGTTGCTGCCCGAGGTCACGAACTGCTGCCACTTCGCGAGATCGAACCGGCCGTTCACCTGGAACTCGGCCAGCCCCGTGACCTCCGGGGGCGGGCTCGTCAGGGCCGCCTGGCGGATCTCATCGTCGCTGACGGTGATCCCGAGCGTGTTGTACGCCTGGTGCAGCAGCGCCGTCTGGATCATCTGGTCGGCGACGCGGTCCTGGAGCTCCTGCTCGTCTTCTCTCGTGAGCTGCCCGGTCGATTGGCGCCGCGCCTGATCGTAGGCCGATTGGTACACCTGCTGCCATTGGGCGTAATGCACTTCCTGCCCGTTCACCTTCAGCACCACGTCCCCCGTCGCCCCCGTCGAGCGACCCGTGATTCCCATGCCGACGTCGAAGACCAACCATCCGATGAACGCGATAGCCAGGACGTAGAAGATGTACTTCGACATTTGACGCATGGAGCGCATCATGGGCGTGGAGCTCCGTCACAACGGATGGGAAGGGGCATAAGTCTATACGCCACAACGAGCAATCTCAAGCGGCGCAAGCCGCGGCCCATTTGACAGCGACGCCGGCCAAACACTATCTTCCTCCAATTCCCACAAAGACTTAGGCCGTGCCCTACGCGAGCGAAATCGAGAAGCTCGAACACCGTTACAACGAAAACCCCAAAGGGCGCAACTTTGCGCCGCTGGCCGACGCCTATCGCAAAGCGGGCCAGGTGGATCTGGCTATCGACTTGTGCCGCAAGGGGTTGGAGCTCCATCCCGACTACATCAGCGCCTACATCGTGTACGGACGATGCCTGCTCGACAAGAAGGATGACCCCCCCGCCGAAGAGGTGTTCCGCAAGGTCTTGAGTCTCGATCCCGAAAACGTGCTGGCGCTGAAGATGCTCGCCGACGTGGCCGGCCGCACCGGCCGGCTGGACCTGGCGGTGGAATGGCTCGCCAAATTGCTGGCCGTCGACCCGATGAATGGGGACGCCGCGGAGGCGCTGTCCCGCGCCAAAAGCAAGGCGGCCGCGATGGCCCCCAAGGCCACGGTTCCGACGGCGGCGCTGCCGGATCTCGAGCCGACGTCGGTGGCGGACGCGCCGACAACCGCGATGAGCAAACCGGATTTCGTGGTCGAGCGGGCTTCGAGCGCCGAGGTGACGCCGCTCGCCGCGGCGAAACAGACGCCCGCCGACCTCGAGGTGTTCGACGCGTCGTTGGACGTCAATGCTGGCGCCCATGCCGCGGCGAGGGCCGAGGGGCTGGAGGTCGAGGAGGACGTCGAGCTCAAGGCCGAGCCGGCCGCACTCGAAGGGTTGGCACGCACGCAATACGAGGGAAGCGGAGTCTTCAGGGTCGATGCGGAGGCCGTCGAGGAAGAGATGCCGCAGGTGGACCTGCCGTTGATCCTTCCCGAGGATATCGAGCCGCCGCCACGCCCCAAACCGCCCCCGCCCCCGCCGCCGCCGCCTCCCGCCGCGCAGGCGCCCCCGCCGCGCGCGGCGCCACCGCCGCCGGCCGCCGTCGCGCTGGCCGATGATGAAGGGGCGGCGGACGTGGCGGCGCTGTCTCGGGCCGAGCCGGTGATGACCGAAACGATGGCGGAGCTGTACGTGCGGCAGGGCCACCGCGAAGACGCCCTGCGCGTGTATCAGCGTCTGTTGGCGCAGCGGCCCGGGGATGCCCGGCTCGCCACGCGGGTCGCCGAGTTGTCGCGTCCGGCGTCCGCGCGCAAGTCGGGTGGTCAATCCGTGGGCGCGTTCCTGAAGAGCATTCTGGCCGGCAAGGCTGGTCCCGCGGGGACCACGCTGGAGCAAGCGTTCGCCGCCGACGATGCGGAAGCCGCGGCCGGCGGCGGCGCGGGGCGGGGGGCCCCCACGCGTCCTGCCGGCGACGACATCTCGCTGGACTCGGTATTCGGCGAACATCCCCGGGATTCGGCGGACAGCGCTCCCGCCGCGGCTCCCCCTCGCGCGCCCGCCCCCGCTGCTCCGGGTGCGCCCGCGACGGGCGGGTTCTCTTTCGACCAGTTCTTCGCCGCGCCGGGGAAACAAGCGGAGGAGTCGGCTCCGGCAGGCCCGCCGCCAGTGCGGACTTCGGGACGCCAGGCGCGTCCCGCGCCCGAAGAGGAGCGGGAGCTGGACCAGTTCCAGTCCTGGCTGAAGGGCCTCAAGTCCTAGTGCGGATCGCCGTTCTCAACGGGCCGAACCTCAACCTGCTCGGCGAGCGGGAGCCTGACGTGTACGGCCGCGCCACGCTCGCGGACGTGGAGGCCGCGACCCGCGAACGCGCGCGCGTGCTCGGCGTCGACTGCGTCTGGACGCAGACCAACCACGAAGGGGAGCTGGTCGAGGCCATTCAGGGGCTCTCGAAGAGCGCGGACGGCGCCTTGATCAACGCGGCGGCGTTCACCCACACCAGCCTCGCGGTCCGGGACGCGGTGCTGGCGGTGCGCGTGCCGTTCGTTGAGGTGCATCTCTCGAACATCTTCGCGCGCGAGCCGGAGCGACGGCGGTCGCTGCTCGCGGATCTCGCGGTGGGCGTGGTGGCGGGCTTCGGCGCGGACAGTTACCGGCTGGGCCTCGAGGGCCTGGTCGCGTTTCTCGCGTCCCGCCGTGGTCGCTGACCGCCGGCGCGCGCGGCAGGAAGCGCTGCTCGCCGCCATCGCCGCCGAGGGCCTCGATGCCCTGCTCGTGACCGCGTTGTCCAACATCCGCTACCTCACGGGGTTCAGCGGATCGGCGGCGCTGGTGGTCGTCGCCCGAGCGGATGTGGTGCTCGTGACGGACTTCCGCTACGAGGAGCAAGCGGCGGCCGAAGCGGGCGCGGTAGCGCGAGTGATCGTCGAGCGCAACAGCGTGTGGGACCGGCTGTTCAAGGAGCTCGGCGCCCTGGGGGGGAACCGCCTCGAGACGGTGGGCTACGAGGCACACGCGCTCACGGTCAAAGAAGCCGAGCGCCTCGGCGTCGCCGGGAAGGCGTGGCGGTGGAAGCCGGCGGGCGAGGTCGTCGAGCGGCTGCGGGCGCGCAAAGATCCTGCGGAAGTCGCGGCGATTCGCGCCGCGGCGCAGCTCGCCGGCGCGGCGCTGCGGGAGACGCTGGCGGCGGTGCGTGCCGGCATGACCGAGCAGGCGATCGCCGGGCTGCTGGAGGGCGCGCTGCGCCGGCTGGGGAGCGAAGGCCATCCGTTCCCGACGATCGTGGCCTCGGGCCCGCGCTCGGCGCTCCCGCACGCGCGCACGAGCCCGCGCGCGGTGGCCGCGGGCGAGTGGCTGCTGTTGGACTTCGGCGCCCAGGTCGACGGGTATTGTGCGGACATCACGCGCACGGTGGTGGTGGGGGCGCGGGCGACCGAGGCGCAGCGGACCCTGTACGAGCTGGTCGACACCGCGCAGCGGCGCGCGCGCGCGGGCGTGCGGGCGGGGATGAGCGGGCGCGACGCGGACGCGCTCGCGCGCGACGTCATCGAGGCGCGCGGCTTCGGCGACGCGTTCGGTCACTCGTTGGGGCACGGATTGTGGCTCGAGGTGCACGAAGCGCCGCGCCTCGCCCGCACCAACGTCGATCCGCTGCCGGCCGATGCCGTCGTCACCATCGAGCCGGGTGTCTATCTGGTGGGGCAGGGCGGGGTGCGCATCGAGGACGACGTGCACCTCGGGCCCGACGGTCCCGTGCTGCTGTCGGACGGCGACACCGTGCTGGTCGAGTTGACCTGAGCCCGATACTATTCTCTCATCCCCGAGGGGCGCCCCGAGATGAAGCTCGACATCGTCGCGAAGCTCGTGCAGATCCTGAAAGACGCCCCGGATGTCGGGGCGATCGAGATCCGCCGCGGGCTCTTCGGCGTGTGGTCCTCGGTGCGGGTGTCGCGCGCCGGGCACGGGCCCAACACGGGGGAGGCGCACGTGGTGGTCGCCCATCCGGCCGCGGGGGGGGTGGCCGCCTCCGCGGTGGGCCCGGCGATGATGGCCGCTCCGCTGGCGGGCGCGGCGGCGTCGCCGCTGCTCGAGATCAAGTCGCCCATGGTCGGGACGTTCTACCGGTCGCCCGAGCCGGGGGCCGAAGCGTACGTGAAGCCCGGCAGCCGGGTGGCGCCGGGGCAGGTCGTCTGCATCATCGAGGCGATGAAAATCATGAACGAGATCGAATCCGACGTCGCCGGCGTGGTCCGGGAGCTGTGCGTCGAGAACGGCCAACCCGTCGAGTTCGGCCAGGTCCTGTACCGGGTGGATCCCCATGCCTGACGCGCCGGCGGCCAGCGGGCCGACCTTCAACTTCAAGAACGCCATCACGCATATGGTGCAGCGCGGCGGCTCCGACCTGCTCCTCAAGGTGGGCCGGCCGGCGACGATCCGCGTGAACGGGGACCTCGTGGGGCTCGACAGCACGCCGCTGAAGCCCGAGGAGCTGAAGTCGTTGGCCGAGCAGATCATGACGCCGCGCCAGGTCAAGGAGTTCGCCGAGCACAAGGAGGCGGACTTCGCGATCGGCGTGCCCGGCGTGGGGCGGTTCCGCACCAACGTGTACCAGCAGCGCGGGACGGTGGCGTTCGCGTTCCGGGCGATCCCCTACGAAGTGAAGACCATCAAGGACCTGAACCTGCCGCCGGTGATGGAAGAGATCGCGCTGCGGCCGCGGGGTCTGGTGCTGGTGACCGGGGTGACGGGCTCCGGAAAGTCCACGGCGCTGGCGGCGATGATCAACCAGATCAACACGAACCGGCGGGTCAACATCATCACGATCGAAGACCCGATCGAGTTCCTGCATCGCGACAACCTCTCGAACATCTCGCAGCGGGAGGTCGGCAACGACACGCTGTCGTTCCACTCCGCGCTGCGGCACGTGCTGCGGCAGGACCCCGACGTCATCCTGATCGGCGAGATCCGCGACATGGAGACGCTGGACACGGCCCTCAAGGCGGCCGACACGGGGCACCTCGTGTTCTCGACGCTGCACACGACCGACTGCACGCAGACCATCAGCCGCGTGATCTCGTTCTTCCCGCCGCACCAGCACGACGAGATCCGGCACCTGCTCTCGACCGCGCTCCAGGCGGTGATCTCCCTGCGCCTGGTGCCGCGCAAGGACGGCCGCGGCCGCACGCCGGCGTGCGAGGTGCTGATCAACACGGCCGCCGTGGCCGACAACATCCGCGACCTCTCCAAGCAGCTCAACATCACGGAGCTGATCGGCGAGGGCTCGATCCAGTACGGGATGCAGTCCTTCGACCAGTCGCTGTTCGAGTGGTACAAGCGCGGCGTGATCAGCTACGAGAGCGCCATCTTCTACGCCACCAACCCGAGCGAATTCGCGCTCAAGGTGTCGGGCGTCGACGCGTCGGGCAGCAAGCTGGGCGGCGCCGGCGCGATCGAGCTCACCCCCTGATGTTCACGAAGGTGCTCGTCGCGAACCGCGGGGAGATTGCCCTGCGGGTCATTCGCGCGTGCAAGGAGCTCGGCCTCGAGACGGTGGCGGTGTACTCGGAGGCGGATCGCGAGTGCCTGCACGTGCGCTTCGCCGACGACGACGTGTGCATCGGCCGGCCGCCGAGCCGCGAGAGCTATCTCAACATCCCGCGCATCATCGCCGCCGCCGAGATCACCGGCGCCGACGCCATCCATCCCGGCTACGGCTTCCTCGCCGAGAACGCGGAGTTCGCCGAGATCGTCGGCGCGTCCAACATCACCTTCATCGGCCCGACCCCGCAACAGATCCGCCAGATGGGCGACAAGGCATCCGCCCGCAAGATCGCGCAGAAGCTCAAGGTGCCCACCGTGCCGGGCTCGCCCGGGCCGGTCGAAAGCCTCGAGGATGCCCTGAAAACGGCCGAGAAGATCGGCTTTCCGGTCATCATCAAGGCCGCCGCGGGCGGGGGCGGCAAGGGGATGCGCGTCGCCACCGACCCGGAGATGTTCGCCCAGGCGTTCAACCTGGCCCGGCAGGAGGCGCTGGCCGCGTTCGGGTCGGACCAGGTGTATCTCGAGAAATACCTCGCGCGCCCGCGGCACATCGAGATCCAGATCATGGGCGACACCCACGGCAAGGTGATGCACCTGTGCGAGCGCGACTGCTCGGTGCAGCGCCGCCACCAGAAACTCATCGAGGAAGCGCCGAGCCCCGCCGTCGACCAGACGCTGCGCGAGGACATCGGCGAAGCGGCCGTGAAGCTCGCCGAGGAAATCGGCTACGTGGGCGCGGGCACCATCGAGTTCCTGCTGGACGAGGACGGGTCGTTCTACTTCATGGAGATGAACACGCGGATCCAGGTGGAGCACCCCGTCACCGAGATGTGCACCAACTTCGACCTCGTGAAGGAGCAGATCCGCGTCGCCGCCGGCGAGCCGCTGTCGTTCGTGATGAACGGCCACCGGCTGCGCGGCCACGCCATCGAATGCCGGGTGAACGCCGAGGACCCGGCCCGCAATTTCCAGCCCTCGCCCGGGCTCATCACCGCGTACCATCCGCCCGGCGGACCGGGGGTGCGCGTGGACACGCACATCTACGCCGGCTACACGGTGCCGCCCTACTACGACTCGCTCCTCGCCAAGGTCATCGTCCACGGCAACCACCGCCAGGAGGCGCTCGCCCGTATGCGCCAGGCGCTGGACTCATTTATCATAGAGGGCGTGACCACGACCATTCCGTTCCTGGGCCGGGTGCTCCGCCACCCCGACTTCCTGGCCGGGACGGTGGACACGAAGTTCCTCGAGCGGGAGCCGCACCTCCTCAAAGAGCCGACATGAAGATCGACGTCTACTTCACCCCACTCGGCCTCAACGCGGGAGATTTGAGCGGCCGGGGGGTCGTCGTCGTCGACGTGCTGCGTGCCACCACCAGCATCGTCACCGCCCTCGCGAACGGCGCCAAGGCCGTCGTGCCCGCCGCCACCTCCGAGGAAGCGGTACGCCTCACGGCGAACCTCGAGAAGAACGGCTACGTCCTCGCCGGCGAGCGCAAGAGCCTGAAGATCGAAGGGTTCGCCCTCGGCAACTCGCCGCGCGAGATGACCGCCGAGGCGGTCGGCGGCAAGACCATCTACATGTCCACGACCAACGGGACGCCGGCCCTGGTCGCCGTCCAGGGCGGCGAGCCGGTGCTCGTCGCCGCCGCCGTCAACTTCAGCGCCGTCGCCGAACGGGCGCGGGGCCTGTTCGAGGAGCGCGGCGACCTCGTGATCGTGTGCGCGGGGCGCGAGAAGCAGTTCGCGCTCGAGGACGGCTACGTCGCCGGGCGGCTCGTCAAGGCGGTGCGCAAGGGACGGCGCAAGATCGCGCTGAACGACGCCGCCACCGTCGTTCTCGACCTGCCGTCGCGCTTCCCCAACTGGGCCGCGGCGCTCGGGGCCTCCGAGGCGGCGCGCGAGCTCCGCGCGGCGGACCTGGGCGAGGACGTGGCGTTCAGCGCCAAGGCCGACCGCTTCTCCGTGGTTCCCTCCATCGTGGACCGCCGCATCGTCGCATGAAGAAGAAGGCCCGGCAGGAGCTCATCGGGATCGGGGCGCTGGCGGCGGGCCTCTTTCTCGGCCTCACGCTTTTGCCGTGGCACATCACGGGAGACTGGGGCGAGCGCGTGGGTCGGCTGCTGTGGCACGGCGTCGGCGCCGGGGCCGTGCTGATCCCGATTCTGGGGGTCGGCTGGGCGCTGGCCGCCTTCGACCGCCTGGGCACGCTGTCGTGGCTGCGCACCGCCGCCTTGGGCGCCGGCCTGATCCTGCTCCTGCCCTTCTCGATCGGCGTCGTGGGCCGGGTGGAGATGCGGTTCCTGCCCGTGGACTATGGGCTGTGGACGACCTCGCAGAAGCTGATCGGACGCCTGCCGGCGTGGGTCGGCGCGGGCGTCGTGGGCGCGGTGGGAACGGCGGGCGGCGTGCTCATCGGGCTGTTCGCGCTCTCGGCGCTGGGGATCCTCACGATCGGGTGGCATCCGCTCGTCGGGCTCAGGATGGGTGTAAAGACCGGGGAAAAGGCCGGGGAAGGGGGAAGGGGGAAAGGGCATCCGGAGAGCCCTGCCGTGAAGCCGAAGCCCCTTCCCCTTCCCCCTTCCCCGAAAACACGGTCACCTCAGGTCACACCGTCAGCACGCCCTGCCGTTCGCCCGGCAGTTTCCCCTAAGGGAGTTTTAATCCCTCCGATCGACCTCCTGAACGAGGCCGCCAAGGACGAGGTGGATGTCGGCGTCGCGCAGATCGACGAGATGGGCGAGCGGCTGGTGCAGACGCTGGAGACGTTTCGCGTCCCCGCGCAAATCATGGACCGCACCATCGGTCCCGTTGTCACGCGCTTCGAGCTCAAGCCCGGACCGGGCATCAAGGTCGGACGCATCGCGGCGCTGGCCGACGACCTGGCGCTGGCGATGCGGGCGCAGTCGCTGCGCATCGTGGCGCCGATTCCGGGCAAGGCGGCGGTCGGTATCGAGGTCCCGAACCCGCGGCCGCGCATGGTACTGCTGCGCGAGCTGATCGAGTCGGAGCGGTTTCAGCAGCCGGGCCGCACCCTGCCGGTGGCCATCGGCCGCAACCTCGAGGGCGGCGAGGTCGTCGACGACCTGGCCAAGATGCCGCACCTGCTCATCGCCGGCGCCACGGGGTCGGGGAAGTCGGTGTGCATCAACTCGCTCATCACGAGCCTCGTCTACGCCCACCCGCCCGAGAAGCTCAAGTTCCTGATGATCGACCCCAAAATGGTCGAGCTCTCGATGTATGCCGCGCTGCCCCATCTCGGTCTGCCGGTGGTGACGAATCACCATAAAGCCGCCTCGGTGCTCAAGTGGGCCGTCAGCGAGATGGACCGGCGCTACAAGCTGCTGCATGCCAACCACGCGCGGAACGTCGCCGACTTCAACAAGAAGGTCGAAGGCAAGAAGCCGCTCAAAGGGCCGCGGGAGACCCTCGCGACGCAGGCCGGCGTGCAGCGCGAGCTGCCGTTCGACGCCGAGTACACCGAGGGCATCCTCCCGTACGTCGTGCTCGTCGTGGACGAGCTGGCGGACCTGATGCTCACCGTCCAGCACGAGATCGAGACGCCGCTCGCGAGCCTCGCGCAGAAGGCGCGGGCGATCGGCATCCATCTGATCCTCGCCACGCAGCGACCGTCGGTGAACGTCATCACCGGACTCATCAAGGCGAATTTTTCCTGCCGCATCGCGTTCCGCGTCTCGGCGAAGGTGGACAGCCGCACCATCCTCGACCAGAACGGCGGCGAGGCGCTGCTCGGCAACGGCGACATGTTGTTCCTGCCGCCCGGGAAGAGCGAGCTGCAACGCGTGCAGGGCGCCTACATCGCGACGGACGAGACCGAGCGGCTGATGGAGTGGTACCGCACCCATGCCTCGCGTGAGACGGTCGAGAAGACGCAGGCCCAGATCGAGACCCAGGTCGAGGCGCTGGAAGCGGCGGCATCCCGCGAAGCCGGCGGCGAGGGCGGTGGGGAGCCGGGGGAGCGCGACACGCTGTTCCGGCAGGCCGCCGAGATCTGCATCCAGAACCAACTGGGGTCCACCTCGTTGCTGCAGCGGCGCATGAGCATCGGCTATGGGCGCGCCGCGCGGATCATCGACCAGCTCGAGCTGGCGGGGATCCTGGGACCCGCCAACGGCAGCAAGCCGCGGGATGTGCTGGTGGGGCTCGAGGAGCTGGATGAGATTGCGAGAGGATAGACGTCTGACGTCTCGATGTCGCATGAAAAAGGGCGGATCGTGCGCTCGATTGGTTACGACGCTGCGCCGGCGGGCCGTAAGTTCACAGGCATGCGCAGCGGTCTACGCAGCGACCCGACCACGTGGACGGACGAGCGCCACAAGGATGGCCTCGCCGGTGAGGAGCAGGCGATCGCCTACCTGAAGACCAAGGGGTGGCACGTCGTCGCGCACCGCTTCCGCGTGGGGCGCGCTGAGATCGACCTCGTCGCCCGCCGCGGCCGGCTGGTCGCGTTCCTCGAAGTGAAGGTGCGGCGCGGGGAGGGGTTCGGGACGCCATTCGAGGCGGTGACGGGGCAGAAGCGGCGCGAGATGGTGAAGGTCGCCCGGGGCTGGATCGACCGGCATGGGCAGCCCGGAGACATCTACCGCTTCGACTGCATCGGGCTGCAGAACAACAAGTTGGAGCACCTGGAAGACGCGTTTCGTCCCGGCTGGCGGTAAGGCCGGCTTCGGTATATATTCGGGCCTCACAAGGAGGCCCGCAACCATGTCGAGGATGCTTATGGCGGCCGAGAACCGCGAGAGCCCCCCCCCTGTTCCCAAACTCTCCGACGAGCGCCGCAAGGCGCTGAACCTCGCCATCACCCAGATCGAGAAGACCTGCGGCAAGGGCTCGATCATGCGCATGGGCGCCGACGCGCCCCGCGTGCGCGTGGAGGTGGTGCCCACCGGGGCGATCAACCTCGATGCCGCGATCGGCATCGGCGGCATCCCGCGCGGGCGGGTGACCGAGATCTTCGGCCCCGAATCGAGCGGCAAGACGACGCTGGCGCTGCACGTGGTGGGCAACGCCCAGCGCCTGGGCGGGGCGGCCGCCTACATCGACGCCGAGCACGCGCTCGACATCGAGTACGCGAAGAAGCTGGGTGTGGACGTGGACAACCTCCTGATCTCGCAGCCGGACACGGGTGAGCAGGGCCTCGAGATCTGCGAGATCCTGGTGCGCTCCGGCGCGCTCGACGTGGTGGTGATCGATTCGGTCGCGGCGCTCGTGCCCAAGGCCGAGATCGAAGGCGACATGGGGGATTCGCTCCCGGGACTGCAGGCCCGGCTCATGAGCCAGGCGCTGCGCAAGCTCGCGGGGGCGATCAACCGCTCGCGCACCTCGGTGATCTTCATCAACCAGCTGCGCGAGAAAATCGGCGTCATGTTCGGCAACCCCGAGACGACGACGGGCGGCCGGGCGCTCAAATTCTACGCGTCGGTGCGGCTCGACATGCGGCGCATCGGCCCGGTGAAGGAGCGGGAGGTGGTGATCGGCAACCACGTGCGCGTGAAGGTCGTGAAGAACAAGGTGGCGCCGCCGTTCCGCCAGGCCGAGTTCGACATCATGTTCGACGAGGGGATCAGCCACGAGTCGCTGCTGGTGGACATCGCGGCCGAGGCCGGGATCATCGAGAAGTCCGGGGCGTGGTACTCGTACGGCAAGGACCGCATCGGCCAGGGCCGCGAGAACGCGAAGCTGTATCTCAAGGACCACCCCGAGATGGCGGTGGAGGTCGAGGCGAGAGTGAAAGAGCACCTGGGCGTGAAGGCCGCCGTGCCCGCGGTGCCCGACGAGGAGGCCCCGGCCCCGGAGGAGTGACTTGGCTGTTCTCACCGGTCTCGCCCCCGACCCCCGCCAGCCCGGCTATCAGCTGGTCGAGGTGGATCGGGGGCGATTTGCTTCCCTCCCGGCGGCCGATCTGGAGCTGTTGCCGCTCAGCCTCGGGCGGGAGATCCCCGAGCGGGCGCTGGACCGCCTGCGCGAGCTGGCCGACCTCGAGGCGGCCTGGCGCGCGGCGCTGCGCATCCAGCGCCAGCGTGGGCACGCGCGCCTGGACTTGAAGCGCCGCCTGCTGCGCAAGCAGCATCCGCCGGCGGCCGTCGAGGGCGCTCTCGATCGTCTGACGGCGCGCGGGCTGCTCGATGACCGCGAGTTCGCCTTTCATTTCGCCGCCACGCACGCCGCGCGAGGGCGGGGCGCGCCGCGCCTCGTCCGGGATCTCCTCGCCCAGGGGGTCGAGCGGCGCCTCGCCGAGGGCGTCGTGCAGGAGGCGCTTGTCAGCGAAGGGCTCGACGGCGACGCGACGGCCCGCGCGGTCGCGGAGCGGCGCGCGCTGCAGCTGGTGGGACTGCCTCCGGAGTCGCGGCGACGCCGGCTGCTGGCGTTCCTTGCGCGGCGCGGGTTCAGTGGGGGGAAGGTGCGGGAGTTGGTGAGGGAGTTGTGCGGGTAGGCCGCCATCGGCGTGCGGCCGCCACTAAACCGCGGGGCGGCGCCCCGGGGGTCATGCAACGCGGGGCTTCCGCACTTCTCACCCCGGGCCGCCGACCCGGGGTTAACCCACCCTGGCGAGACCCGGGACACAGAGAGAGTCGCGGTGCACAGAGCAAGCGGGCTTTACACTCACGTCGGGAGGCGTACCTACATTGCACGGCAGTGTCACCGTCACCCGGGATTGTTGCCGAGCTGACCAGGGTGGGCTGACCCCGGGGCGGCGCCCCGGGGCCCATGGAGAACGAACTCCCACGGCCGTTCCCCGCCGTCCGCAAGTCTCTAACCGGTTTATATTTACCCCCCATGAAGTCCGCCGACATCCGCAGCAAGTTCCTCGAATACTTCCGCGTTCCGCCCCGGAACCACCGGGAAGTCCCCAGCGCGTCGCTGGTGCCGGCGGACGACCCCACCTTGCTGTTCACCAACGCCGGCATGGTGCAGTTCAAGCGCGTGTTCCAGGGCGTGGAACACCGGGACTATGCCCGCGCGACGACCTGCCAGAAATGCGTCCGCGCCGGCGGCAAGCACAATGACCTCGAACAGGTGGGCCACACCGCCCGCCACCACACGTTCTTCGAGATGCTGGGCAACTTCTCCTTTGGGGACTACTTCAAGAAGGACGCGATCGCCTACGCCTGGGAGTGGGTGACCTCCCCGGAGTGGCTGGGCATCGACCCCGCCCGCCTCTCCGTGTCGGTGCACCACGAGGACGACGAGGCCCGGCGGCTGTGGCGCGAGGTCACCGGCATCTCGGACGGGCGCATCTTCGGGCTGGGCGACAAGGACAACTTCTGGCAGATGGGCGACACCGGACCCGCCGGGCCGTGCTCGGAGATCTACGTTGACATCCGGGATAAACGGGCGCAGGGAGCACGGAGCAGTACGCTGAGCCATGACGACTTCGTCCGGCTCAGCGAGGCGGGCGATCTGCTCGAGATCTGGAACCTCGTGTTCATGCAGTTCGATTTGCAAGCCGACGGTTCCCGCTCCCCGCTACCCGCTCCCTCGGTGGACACGGGGGCCGGTTTGGAGCGCATCGCTTCTGTCATGCAGGGCGTGCCCTCCAACTTCGACACCGATCTATTCACGCCGATCATCGAGCGCGCCGTCGAGGTCGTGGGCCGCGACTACGACCGCGGCGCCGCGGGGGCGCCCTACCGCGTGCTCGCCGACCACGCGCGCGCGGTCGCCTTCCTGCTCGCGGACGGCGTGTTTCCCTCGAGCGACGGGCGCGGCTACGTGCTGCGGCGGATCCTGCGCCGCGCGGTCCGCTACGCCTGGCTGCTGGGCCAGCGCCAGCCGACGCTGGTGCATCTGACCGGCCGGGTCGTGGACCTGATGCGCGGCATGTATCCCGAACTCGACGCCAAGCGGGCGCACATCGAGCGCACCACGCGCGCCGAGGAGGAGCGCTTTCTCGAGACGATCGAAGGCGGATTGAAGCGTCTCGACGAGCTCAAGGGGGCGAAGGTCATCGGCGGGGACGAGGCGTTCAAGCTGTACGACACCTACGGCTTTCCGCTCGATCTGACGCAGCTCATCGCCAGCGAGCGCGGTCAGACGGTGGACGCGGAGGGGTTCGAGCGCGCGCTCGCGCAGCAGCGCCGCCGCTCCCAGCAGGCGCGGCTCAAGATCGGCAGCCCGCTGATCAAGGCCACCGGCCGCGAGGGCGAGTGGGTGCCGGTCAAGCCCAAGGCGAAGCAGAAGTGGGTGGGCTACGAGACGACCCGCGCGGAGACCGACATCCTGGCGTTCCGCCAGCAACCGGGGGTCGTCGAGCTGGTGCTCGAGGAGAATCCGTTCTACGCCGAGTCGGGCGGCCAGGTGAGCGACACCGGCGTCGTGAAGGGGGACGGCTGGGAGATCACCGTCGAGGACGTCGAGAAGGTGGACGGGGGGGGCGGGGGGGGGCGCAGCGCAGTGGTGGGGACCTTCGGGGAGCGCTTCGAGCCGACGCCCGCGGAGGCGGTGGTGAACGAGGCGCGGCGCCGCAACATCGAGCGCAACCACACCGCGACGCACCTCGTGCACGCGGCGCTGCGCAAGGTCCTCGGCGCTCACGTGCGCCAGATGGGATCGGTCGTGGCGCCGGACCGGCTGCGCTTCGACTTCGCCCACCACGGCCCGGTCGCGGACGAGGAGCTCGCCACGGTGGAAGAAGAGGTCAACGCCCACATCTGGGACAACCTGCCCATCGCAACCCGGGAGATGAAGTACAAAGACGCGATCGCCGCGGGCGCGATGGCGTTCTTCACCGAGAAATACGGCGACATCGTGCGGGTGGTGGACGTTCTGGGCGTTTCGCTGGAACTGTGCGGCGGGACACACGTTGCCACGACGGGACAGATCGGCCTGTTCCGCTTCACGCACGAGACCGGCGCCGCGGCGAACGTGCGGCGCATCGAGGCGATCACCGGCCCCGCGGCGTACCGCGAGGCGCGGGAGTTGGAGCGCCGGCTCGCGGAAGCGGCGGGCCTGCTCAAGGCGCAGCCCGAGCACCTGGCGCGCCGCATCGAGGCGTTGGTCGAGGAGAATAAGAAGTTGGAACGGCAGGTCGGGGAGTTGCTCAAGGGGGGAGGGGGGATGGGGGATGGGGGAAGCGTCGCGAAGATCGGGGATGTCGAGTTGCACGTGCAGCACGGCGATTTCGACGACCGCGACCAGATCGGCCTTCTGGTGGACGCCTTCCGCGCCAAGCACAAGAGCGCCATTCTGGTGCTGCTGACGAAGGGCGGGCGGCCCGGCCTGCACGTCGCGGTCACGGACGACCTGGTGTCGCGGGGGCTCAAGGCCGGCGAGCTGGCCGGCGACCTCGCGGCGCTGGTCGGCGGCAAGGGGGGCGGGCGGCCGCACTTCGCCTCGGCGGGCGTGGGCGACGCGGCCAAGCTACCGCTGATCGAGTCGAGCGTCGCCGCCGTCATCCGCAAGAGGCTGGAGCGATGAAGCGCGACGAAGTGTTGGCGTGGCTCGCGGGACGCCTACCGGCGCCGCCGCCCGCCCTGGCGCGGCACTTGGCCGGGTGCGTGGCGGACGACCCCGAGCCGCTGCCGGGCCACCTCGCGGCCGTGGGCTGCGCGCTGCTGCGCCGCGTGGCGGCGAACCCCGCCGGCGGGCGCGAGCTGGCGCTCGACCTGCTCGCCGCCGATGCGTTCGTCACGTATGCGTTCGAGGCCCAGGCCGACGCCGACCCGGCGGGCCTGGCGGCGCTGGCCGGCCGGGTCGAGCGGGAGGTGAGCGCCGCATGACGTTTCTGTCGGAGCGCCGTCCCGGACTGCTGGTGCTCGTGGACCCGAGCCGCACCGAGGCCGCCCAGGCGGCGGCCGTCGCGCGCACGGCGCAGGAGGCCGGCGCCGCGGCGGTGATGATCGGCTCGTCGTTCGACGGCACGCGCAACACCCATCTGATCGCGAAGGCGCTGCGCACGGCGGCGCCGGGCCTGCCGGTGCTGCTGTTTCCCGGCTCGGCGATGCAGCTCACCGAGGATGTGGATCTGGTGTTGTTTCTGTCGCTCATCTCCGGCCGCAACGCGCAGTACCTGATCGAGGAGCACGTGCGCGCCGTGCCGTTCTTCCAGCGGCATCAGGTGCCGACGCTGTCCACCGGCTACATCCTCGTCGACGGCGGGCGGGTGACCAGCGTCGAGGCGGTGAGCCAGACGCGGCCGCTGCCGGCGGACAAGCCCGAGCTGGCCGCGGCGCACGCGCTGGCGGCGAAGCTGATCGGGATGCAGGCGGTGTACCTCGACGCGGGGAGCGGGGCCGACCGTCCCGTCACGGCCGAGGTGATCCGGGCGTGCCGGGCGGTGCTGTCAGCGCCGGACCAGCTGCTGTTCGTGGGCGGCGGGATCCGGTCGCCGGCGCAGGCGGCCGCCGCGCGCGCCGCGGGCGCGGACTTCGTCGTCGTCGGGACGGTGGTCGAGCAGGGTCCGCCGGAGGGACTGGCGGCGTTCGTGCGCGCGGTGCGCGGATGACGGGGGGAGGAGCCGAACGCGTGCGCGCGGGGCTGGACACGCTCGCCGCGCTCGCCACCCGCGTCGCCGCCGAGGAGGCGGAGGCGGTCGCCGCGATCGCCGACCGCTACGAGGCGGTGCTCCGCGCCGGCGGCACGCTGTTCTTCGCGGGCAACGGGGGCAGCGCCGCCGACGCGCAGCACCTCGCCACCGAATACGTGGTGCGCTACCAGAACACGCGCCCGGCGCTGCGCGCCGTGGCCCTCACCACCGACACCTCGCTGCTCACCGCCTGCGCCAACGACCTGGGGTTCGACGAAGTGTTCGCCCGCCAGGTTGAGGCGCTGTCCCGCCCCGGCGACCTCCTCAGCCTGCACTCGACGAGCGGTGAGAGCCCCAACGTGATCCGCGCGGCCCAGGCGGCCAAGGCCCGCGGCGTGCCGGTCGTCGCGTTCCTCGGCAAAGGCGGCGGGCAGGTGAAGGACCTCGCGGACGTCAGCCTCATCGTTCCCTCCGACGACACGGCGCGCATTCAAGAGCTGCACCTCGCCATCGAGCATCTGATCTGCGACATCGTTGAGGATCGCCTGCGGGGATGATCGCCCTCGCCGGAAAACGGGCGTTCGTCACCGGGGGTGGACGCGGCATCGGGCGCGCGACGGTGCTGCTGCTCGGGCAGGCGGGCGCGAGCGTGGCGGTGGGGTACTTGCAGCGCAAACGGGACGCCGAGGAGACGGTGCGGGCGGTCGGAGGCGGACAGGGGCGGACGGGGGCGGGCGCGGTCGCAGTGCAGGGAGACCTCGGCGACAAGGCCGCCGCTCAACGGGCGGTAGGAGAGGCGGTCCGCGCCCTGGGCGGGCTCGATTTCCTCATCGTGAATCACGGCGTGTGGCCGCCCGAGGACGTCGCCCTCGCGGCGATGACCGACGCGCAGTGGGAGAGCACCCGCCGGGCGAACCTCGACTCCGTGGTGTACGTGTGCCGCGCCGCGATCCCGCAGCTCGCGGACGGCGGCCGCATCGTCCTCGTCGCCAGCACCGCGGGCCAGCGCGGCGAGGCGTTTCACGCCGACTACGCGGCGACCAAGGGGGCCGTCATCGCGCTCACCAAGTCGCTCGCCGTGGAGCTGGCCCCACGCGTCACGGTGAACTGCGTGGCGCCGGGGTGGGTGGATACCGAAATGGCGAGGGTTCCCTACGACCGGGACGGGGGAACGGGGAAGGCGGCGATCGAGGAGGGCATCCCGCTGGGTCGCGTGGCGAGTCCCGAGGACATCGCGGGGCCGATCGTGTTTCTGTGCTCGAGTCTGGCCAATCACATCACGGGGGAGATCCTGAACGTCAACGGGGGGTCGGTACTCTGCGGATGACCTTCCCCAAACGCCTCCCCATCCCGCCCGAGGTCCTGAAGATCGCCAAGCGACTCGAGGACGCCGGGTACGAGACGTGGTGCGTCGGGGGCGCGATCCGCGACAACCTCCTCGGCCTCGAGAACCACGACTTCGACTTGACCACGGTCGCCCCTCCGAAAGAGGTCCAGCGGCTGTTCAAGCGCACCGTCCCCGTCGGCATCGAGCACGGCACCGTCGCCGTGCTCGACGCCAAGAACCGGCCTCACGAAGTCACGACGTTCCGCAAGGACATCAAGACCGACGGCCGCCACGCGGTGGTGGAGTTCGGGGTGTCGCTGATGGACGACCTGGCGCGTCGTGACTTCACGGTCAACGCCATCGCCTACCACCCGCTGCGGCACGAGTGGCGCGATCCGTTCGAGGGGGCGCAGGACGTGGAGCGCAAGCTGATCCGCTCGGTGGGGGACCCCAACTGGCGCTTCCAGGAGGACTACCTGCGGATTCTGCGCGCGCTGCGCTTCTCGGCGCGCTTCGAGTTCCGCATCCACAGCCGCACGCTCGAGGCGGCGAAGGCGAACGTGCAGGGCCTCGCCCAGCTCTCGGCGGAGCGCGTGCGCGACGAGTGGTGGAAGGGCATCGCGAGCGCGCACAAGGTGTCGAAGCTGGTGACGCTGTGGGTCGAGGTCGGGGCGACGCGGATCTGGCTGCCGGAAATCCGGGAGTGGGGAGCGGGAAGCGGGAAGGCGCGCCTCGTGGACAAGCTCCCCCGGGATCCCGTCCTGATCACGGCCGCGCTGGCGTCCGACCCGGCGTCGCTCCTGACCAGGCTCAAGTGCTCGAACAAGGACATCGAGCGCGGCCGGGCGATCGGGCAGTGGCGGGAGAAGTATCCCGACCCCAAGCAACTCGCGGCCGTGCGGCGCTGGTTGTCGGCAGCCGGGGAGCACGTGGACGACTTGCTGGCGTTGCTCGCCGCGGGACAGACGCCCCACTCCCCGCTTCCCAAGGTGGTCGCGTCCATCCGGGCGGCGAAGGACCCGCTCACGCTCGCCGACCTCGCGGTGAAGGGCGACGACCTGATCGCCGCCGGCGTGCGGCCCGGCCCCGACGTGGGCGAGACGTTGCAGCAGCTGCTGGGCGAGGTGCTCGAAGACCCGGCGCGCAACACCCGCGAGTACCTGGTGCAGCGCGCGCAGGAGCAGCGCGCGAGCCGTGTCTAACGCCCTGTGGTACGCGCTGATCGCCGCGGGCGGCAACCTGCTGGGCGCGGCGGCGGTGATCCGCCACGCGGCGCGCGGACTCAAGGTGATCGAGCATTTCGTGGCGTTCGGCGCGGGGTTCATGCTGGCGGTGGCGATCACCGAAGTGCTCCCTGAGGCATTCAGCCGCAGCGGCACCGCGGCGCCCGCCCTCGTGCTGGCGGGCTACCTCGCCGTGCACCTCACGCAGCACACCGTCACGCCGCACTTCCACTTCGGCGAGGAGACGCACGCCGTGGCCCGCGTGGCAGGTACGTCGGCGCTTGTGGGCCTCTTGCTGCACACGTTCTTCGACGGCGTGGCGATCGCCAGCGCCTTTCTGGTGCGCCCCGAGCTTGGAATGCTGATGTTCATCGCCATTTTCCTGCACAAGCTGCCCGAAGGGGTGACGATCGCGAGCCTGACGCTGGCGGGAGGGCGGACGGGCGGACAGGCGGTCGGCTTCGCGGGACTCCTCGGAGTCGCGACGGTGGCGGGAGTGCTCCTGACCGATCGCGTCGCATTCCTCGTCACCCACGGGCTGGCGCTGGCGGCTGGGGTGACGCTGTACGTCGCGGCGTCGAACCTCGTGCCGGAGTTTCAGGGGAAGCGGGGGTGGGGCCTGCCGGCGGCGTTCTTCAGTGGCGCGGCTGCGTTCTACCTGACTAAACGACTCATTGAGGCGGCTCTCTAAGTCGGGACACGGGAAACGGGACACGGGACACGTCCATGGCGATTGAGCTTGCGTAGCAGCCCGACAAGCATCGATATGGTGCGGTTCGAAAGGTCGATCCCTTGCGTCACGTCCGTTTCCGGCGTGAGTCGCAGGCGCTGCAGGAGGCTGAGGTGACTTCGCAGCTCAGATGCGGAACCGAGGGCGATGCGAAGACAACGAACGAATTGCGCCGTCGTGCTCAGGGCGTAGCCCTCCGCCATGTTGGCTGGAATGGAAATGGCCGCGCGCCGAATCTGGTCAAGAAGCGCAAAGTGTCCCTTCAATCCCGGGTTGAGCGTAAGGACGTATGCCTTGTAGGCGAGTTCCTGGGCTACCTTCCACGCATCCAGAGACTCGAGTTGTCTCACGTGACGATTATATCCTGTCTTGCCCGAGAGCACGGTACCAATCCAGCGCGCCCGGAGGCCTGTTTCACGCAATACGTTTCCCGTGTCCCGTTTCCCGTCTCCCGTGGCTAGCGACCCGACGTTGTTCTCCCGCTCCGCCGAGCCGCTCGCCGCCCGCATGCGGCCCACGACGCTCGATGACTTCCTCGGCCAGGAGCAGCTGCTGGGGGAGGGCAAGCCGCTGCGCGAGCTGATCCGCCGTGGGGAGATCGGCTCGTGCATCTTCTGGGGACCACCGGGCTCGGGGAAGACGACCCTCGCGCGCATCATCGCCAACTACACCGACCGGCAGTTCGAGCCGTTCTCGGCCGTCACCGAGGGCGTCGGCAAAGTCCGCGAGATCATCAAGGCCGCCGAGGAGCGCCTCAAGTACGAGGGGCGGGGGACGATCCTGTTCTGCGACGAGATTCACCGCTTCAACAAAGCCCAGCAGGACGCGTTTCTGCCGTGGGTCGAGAACGGCATCGTGACGCTGATCGGCGCCACCACCGAAAACCCGAGCTTCGAGCTGACGGGGGCGCTGCTGTCGCGGTGCCGGGTGTTCGTGTTGGAGCCCCTCACCGAGGACCATATCCGCACGATCGTCCGACGCGCCCTCAAATCCTCGAGAAACGGGACACGGGACACGAGAAACGTGTTGACTGACGAGGCCATCGAGGCACTCGTCGAGCACGCGCAGGGCGACGCCCGGCGCGCCTTGAACGCGCTCGAAGCGCTTCTGATGCACGTCGAGTCCGCACGTGTCCCGTTTCCCGTGTCCCGTGAGGTCACGATCGCGGTCCTCGAGAAGCCCCTCCCCCTCTACGACAAATCCGGCGAGCAGCACTTCAACGTGATGTCGGCGCTGCACAAGGCGGTGCGGGGCTCGGACGTCGAAGCCGCGCTGTACTGGCTGGCGCGGATGGTGGTGGGGGGCGAGGATCCGCTCTACATCGCGCGGCGTCTGGTACGCATGGCCGTCGAGGACATCGGCCTCGCCGACCCGCGGGCGCTGAGCGTCGCCTTGGCGGCGAAGGACGCCTATCACTTCCTGGGGAGCCCCGAGGGCGAGCTGGCGCTGGCCGAGGCGACCGTGTACCTCGCCACGGCGCCCAAGTCGAACCGCGTGTACGCGGCGTTCGACCAGGCGCTGGCCGCGGCGCGGGAGCACCCGGCGGAGGCGGTGCCGTTGCATATTCGGAACGCGCCGACGCCGCTCATGAAAGAGCTGGGCTACGGGTCGGGGTACAAGTACGCGCACGACTACGAGGAGGCCGTCGTCCCGCAGCAGTACTTGCCTGACGCCCTCCGCGGCGCCAAGTGGTACGAGCCGACGGAATCCGGGTATGAGAAGACGGTGAAGGAGAGGATCGAGTGGTGGGAGAAACTCAAACGGGACACGGGAAGCGGGAAGCGGGAAACGTGAACACGAGCAGGCACTTCCGTGTCCCGTTTCTCGTTTCCCGTTTCCCGTGGTGGCTGGCGGCGGGAATCGTGGTCTGGAGCTGTGCTACCCTGGGGAAGCTGTACTTCCAGGAGCCCCAGATTCAATTGCAGCAGATCAACGTCACCGGGCTGGGCCTTTCGGGCGGGACGATGGACCTGGTGTTCGACGTCTATAACCCCAACGACTATCGCATCCGCTCGACGCGCATCGAGGTGGCGCTCGATCTCGAGAACACCCACTTCGGCGACGCGTACCTGGAGCGGCCGCTCGACCTCTCGCCCACGAACCACAGCCGGGTCGTGGTGCCGACCCGGTTCGAGTGGGCGGGCATTGGCGCGGGGGCGCGGGCGCTCTTTACGAAACAGGCCATTAATTACGCTTTGACGGGCCGAGTGGTCCTTGAAACTCCGCTCGGCGATAAGCGGGTGGGAATGACCGGGCGGGGGCAGGTACCATTAAAGAAGCTGTTCTAATGGCAGAATGCAGGCGCAAGAAAAGTTGCCAGACGCCAAGCGAACAGTGGTTCCCAGCCGCAAGCAGTCGGTGACAGCACGGCTGGCAACCGGCATCTGGCGACCACTGACAGTCTTGGCGTCTGGGAACTTTTCTGAGAGCTAGTACCTTGTGACTGAGCAGTGAGATGAGAGGAGAGTAGAGATCCGCCAACTCATCGAGATCCAGCCGCCCTTAGATCGCGCCTTTCTTGTGGGTGCGCCTCGCAAAGGAAGCGACGACGCCGTCCGGGTAGAGGAGCATCTGTCCGAGCTGGCCCAGCTGGCCGACACCGCCGGCGCCACGGTCGTGGGGCGCGCGGTGCAGCGGGTCGAGTCGCCCACTCCCAACTACTTCGTCGGGCAGGGGAAGGTCGAGGAGCTGAAGGCGACGCTCGCCGGTGCGCAGGCGACGCTGATGCTGTTCGACGAGCCGCTGTCGCCGGTGCAAGGTCAGAACCTCGAGAAAGCGCTCGGCGTGCGGGTGATGGACCGCGCCGAGGTGATTCTCGACATCTTCGCGACGCGGGCGCGCAGCCACGAGGCGAAGCTGCAGGTGGAGCTGGCGCAGCTCGAGTATCTGTTGCCGCGCTTGAAGCGCATGTGGACGCACCTCTCGCGCATCCGCGGCGGCATCGGGCTCCGGGGGCCGGGCGAGACGCAGCTCGAGACCGACCGCCGCGCGATCCGCCGCAAGATCGGCGGGTTGAAGCGGCGGCTCGAGGAGGTGGCCGACCACCGCGCCAATCAGCGGCACGGCCGGCGCGACCTGCCGAGCGCCGCGCTCCTCGGCTACACCAACGCCGGCAAGTCGAGCCTCCTCAAGGTCCTCTCGGGCGAGGACGTGTTCGTCGAGGACCGTCTGTTCGCGACGCTCGACACACTGACGCGCGAGGTGGACGTCGGCGAGAACTACCGGTTCCGGCTGACCGACACCGTCGGCTTCATCAGGAAACTCCCCCATCATCTCGTCGCCTCGTTCCGCGCCACGCTCGAGGAAGCGCGCGAGGCGGATCTGCTGCTGCACGTGATCGATGCGGGCGCGCCGAACTGGGAGGAGCAGGTGGAGGTGGTGGAGACGGTGCTGGGGGAGATGGGACTCTATGGAACGCGGAACGCGGAAGGCGGAACGCGGAACAGGATCGCCGAGGTCGAGGAGCGCAAGCGGGTCGTGTACGTGTTCAACAAGGCCGACCTGCTACCTGACCCGGAGGCATTTCTCAGCCAAGTACGAGAGCGGTATCCGCACTCGGTACTCACCACGTGTGTTCCGCGTTCGAGTGGGGTCGACGATCTCCGCTCCGCGCTTCGCACTTCCGCCCAGGCCCTCCGCCCGGTCGCCGAGATCCGGGTTCCGGTCGGGGACGGGAAGCTGCTCGCCGCGCTGCACCGGGACGCCGAGGTGATATCGCAGGCGCAGACGGACGGGGTGGTGGTGGTGACGGCGCGGGTCGAGGCTCGGCTCTTGGGGAAGCTCCGGCGGGATGGGGTGGAGGTGGTGCTGGGGGGCGGGTGAGCGTCGGTGTTCCCCGGGCTTGCCAGTGCGTGGTTGGCGAGAGGCGTGTGAGTGTTGGTGTTCCCCGGGCTTGCGCCCGGGGTTGGTCCGGCCAGAGCGTGTCCTCAGGGCAGGTCCTTCACGGCAGCTCTCCAAACGTCAGGATCTCCCATTCGCACCGCCGCGTCAGCCCCGAGGTTTTCCAACCTTCCACCTCCTCGCCCCAGGCGTGGCCGGTTCGTTGGATATTCCAGGGCGGGTTCATGCCACGGCTTTGAGAAGACCGGGAACGGAGATCAGACGGTGGTGGACCGGATCGACGGCGAGCAGGAACGACTCCAGCGTGACGACGCCAAGGGTCGGCTCGGAGCCGCGCTCGCCGAACACGACGATCGTCGGCTGCGTCCGCGCCCCGATCCTGATCTGCATCCACGCGACCGGGTATCGCACCTCGCGTCCGTCGGCCAGCTCGAACGGCCATTCCTCCTCAGGTACCACCCCGAGCCGTTCCAGCACCTCGCGCGGGATCAACGTGAAAGTCGCTCCCGTGTCGACCAGCGCCTGGATGGTCTCGAGGTGATCCCCGGTGCGGGAGCCCACCTGCACGGGGACCTTGAAGTGGCCCATGCCCGAATCTGATACGTGACCACCCGGAAAGCTTAACCGAACCATTGCGTCCTCGATGCAGAATCGCGCGGCGGCTGGTGATACCGGCAATCTCTGCTCGGCGCGACCGCCCAGTCAATGGCTTGAGGGTGTAACTTCTGTCGTATGCACGCCCAAGTGGCGACCTGCATTCGAGAACGGTGGGGCGCCTGATGCGCATCGTGTCCGTCGTCGGGGCCCGCCCCAACTTCGTGAAGCTCGCTCCCGTGGCCCGCGCGCTCGCGACCCAGCCGGGTGTCGAGCACATCGTCGTCCACACCGGCCAGCATTACGATCCGCTGCTGTCGGAGAGCTTCTTCACCGAGCTCGAGATCCCCGAGCCGAAGCACAACCTCGAAGTCGGCTCTCTGCCCCACGCGCAGCAGACGGCGCGGATCATTGAGTGCTTCGAGCCGCTGTGCGGGGAGCTGCAGCCGGATTGGGTGCTGGTCTACGGCGACGTGAACTCCACCGTGGCCGCTGCCCTCGTCGCGGCGAAGCTCGGCGTGCGGGTCGCCCACGTCGAGGCGGGGCTGCGCAGCTACGACCGCTCCATGCCCGAAGAGCACAACCGCGTGGTCACCGATCACCTGGCGGACCTGCTGCTCGCTCCTTCGCGCGACGCCGTGGCGAATCTGGCTCGCGAGGGGATTCCCACTGAGCGCGTGGCGTTCGTGGGCAACGTGATGATCGACTCGCTCGTGCACGCGCGGCCGCAAGCGCGGCGGCTGCGGACCGCCGAGCGGCTGGGACTGCCCGAGGGGAAGTTCGCGCTCGTGACACTACACCGGCCATCCAACGTCGACGACGCGGCCGTCTTCGGCGGCCTCTGCGACGCATTGGCGGAAATCAGCCGGGAGCGTCCCACGTTCTTTCCGGTCCACCCGCGCAGCCAGGCGCGCCTCACAGAATCCGGGTTGGTAACGAGACTCGGTAAGGTCCGGTTGAGCGAGCCGCTCCCCTATCTCGCG
>WNGI01000477.1_pt1 | contig 29588 bp, 27 predicted proteins | sample 5400621 | NCBI WGS metagenome assembly WNGI01 (sample SAMN13153374, study PRJNA577476) | soil metagenome | isolation source: 20 cm soil or saprolite under Garry oak tree replicate 1 | place: USA:California | collected 2016-06-15
GCGTAGGCAGGTGGTCTAGCCTCAGGGTCTCAGTCACTTCTGCGATGCTACCGGCGCAGAACGTCAAGGGAGCCGGCGATGAAATGGATCACACGCGAGCATCCGCGGGTCGACCGAGTCGCCTGCCCGTGGATCATCGAGAAGTTCGTCGACAAGCAAGCCGAGTTCATCTACGTGCCGTCCGATCAGGTCGCGGCGGAGGCAAAGAAGCGCGGCGCCACCCCATACGACATCAAGGACGTGGAGCTCGGACATCAGGGGCCGGAGTGCAGCTTCGACGCGTTCGTTCACAAGTACGGGCTCGACAGTGATTCGGCAATGGCGTACATGGCCAAGGTCATCCGAGGCGCGGACACCGCCGACAAGACCATCACGCCCGAGTCGCAAGGCGTCGAGGCGATCCTGGACGGCCTCCGTCACCTCCACTATCCAAACGACCAGAAGCAGCGTGAGGCATCGCGGCCGGTACTCGACGCGCTCTACGCCTACTGCCAGAAGAAGGAGGGGTCGAAAGCGGGAGCGTGAACCGGCGGCGCCTCAGGATGCGGCCGGTTCCGACAGCTGTTGGAACGGTCCGCCCTTGTCGCCGACCATCCAGAGCCCTCCTCCTGTAGCTGACTATCATCCGGTCCGCGTGAGCTAGGTGCGACCGACGACACGTTACGCAAAGAGCGGGGACTACAGCATCGCGTACCAGGTCGTCGGGGACGCGGCCCTCGATCTCGTCGTCGTTCCGGGATTCGTCTCTCATCTCGAGCATGCCTGGGAGAACGCGGCGTTCGCGCATTTCCTCGAGCGACTCGCCAGCTTTAGTCGACTGATCCTCTTTGATAAGCGCGGCACCGGTCTATCGGACCGTGTCCCACTGAGACAGCTACCCGACCTCGATGAGCGGATGGATGACGTCCGTGCCGTCATGGAAGCCGTCGGTTCGGAGCGCGCCGCGTTGCTAGGGGTCTCGGAGGGAGGACCCATGAGCATCCTCTTCGCGACGACACATCCGGACCGCGTTTCATCGCTGATCCTCTACGGGACCTATGCCAGGCGCCTACGTGACGTGGATTACCCCTGGGCGCCGACCCCCGAAGACCATCGGATCTTCATCGACCGAACTCATCAAGACTGGGGCGGACCGACGGGTGCGGAGGTCTGGGCCCCAACCCTCGCCGATGACGAGAACTTCCGTCGCTGGTGGGCACAGTTCCTCCGGCTGGGTGCGAGCCCGGCGGCGGCGCGCGGCGTCTTGGAAATGACACTTCAGATCGACGTTCGGGAGCTCTTGCCTGCGATCCGGGTCCCGACCCTGGTCCTCCATCGGACCGGTGACCGTCGGATCGAGGTCGGGGGAAGCCGCTATCTCGCAGGCCGTATCCCCGGCGCCAAGCTGGTCGAACTTCCGGGGAGCGACCACCTTATATGGGCTGGAGACTCCGATGCCGTCGTCGACGAGATCGAGGAGTTTCTCACCGGGTCGCGCCACCTTGCTGAGCCGACGCGCGTTCTCGCGACTGTCCTGTTCACCGACGTCGTCGATTCAACGCGCCGCGCCGCTCGCATCGGCGACACACGATGGCGGGCGCTCGTCGACGACCACGATCGCCTGGTCCGTGCCGAGATCGCTCGTTTCCGCGGCGAGCGCGTCGAACGGAGGGGTGACGGCTTCCTTGCGACGTTCGACGGCCCGGCTCGCGCTATCCGTTGCGCTTCCGCGATCGTTGAACGCGTGCATGAGCTCGGAGTTCAAGTTCGTGCGGGCCTCCATACCGGGGAAATCGAGCTGATTGGAGAGGGTGTCGCTGGGATCGCCGTACATATTGGTGCTCGCGTCGCGAGTCTCGCGGGCCCAGACGAAGTCCTCGTATCCAGTACCGTCAAGGATCTGGTCGCAGGATCGACGCTCTCCTTTAGTGAGCGTGGCACTTATGACCTCAAAGGCGTGCCCGGAAGTTGGCGCATCTATCGGGTTGAGCGCCAGGCTGACTGACGCTCCGAGCAGCCGGCTGACACGGAAAGTGCTGCTGGTCAAGAGGCTGAGGCCCGCGCAAAATCATCTGACGGTGGTGAGGTTTCGGTGGGAGGCGCTGCGATCCCTCGCGCTCTTCTTGACCGTCACATTGCTCTGCGTCACCTTCCGTTTCGACGCCCGCGGCGCGGACGGGTCGCCGCGCATCGCTTCGCCGCAGGTCGCTTTCGCACGCGGTCCGCTCGCGGATCCGCTCATCAGCGGCGGAGTGCCCGCCTTCACGAATGACGATTGCGGCGGCGCCTATCCGGCCGCGCGTGCGAACGACGACGATTACGGGACCCAGTGGCGTTCGTGCAACGCGACTCCGTCGCCATCCCGTCCGGTATGGCTCGCGTACGACCTCTCAAGCGTGGCTGCCGAGCACCGAGGCAAGGTATTGGCGGTCTGGTACAACGACCCGGCGACCAGCCCCTACGACCACCGGCTCATCAACGACGTCGGCTACAACATTCCCGCGACCTATTCCCTCGAAGCAAACTCCGCGCCGGGCGGCGCGGTACCCGGGACCGGCTGGGTCCAGCTCGCGGCTGTCAGTGGGAACTCGTACCACTCGCGGCAGCATCTGGTGGATCTCACCCGATCCAACTGGCTGCGCATGAGCGTCAGCGCATCCGACGGGTCATCCCAGAACTTCAATGTCAGCCTCAATCTCGATCTGCACGACGCGAGCGCCGGCGCGGATGACGACTGGATCTTCTACGGAGACTCGATCACGCAGGACGGCATGAGTCACGATCCTCTGCAGGGGTTGGGCGGTGGCGGAACCTGGGCGCAACTCATCCGCGCAAGCAATCCGGGCCATTTCCCGATCGCCGAGGACGCGGGAGTCGGTGGCTTCGTGAGCGGCGATGGCGCGACTCGTTTGAGCACTTGGCTTCAGCTCTTTGCCGGCCGATATGTGGCGCTCAGCTACGGGACCAATGACGCGAATACGGCGGGCGCAGGCGATCCGGGAATCGCTCAGAGCTTCTACGACAACTATGCCTCGATGGTCCAGGCGGTCCTCGCCGCGGGCAAGGTCCCAATCGTGCCGACGGTCCCGTGGGCACGGACAGCGAACGTGCGAGCCAATGGCCCCGTGTTGAACCAGCAGATCCAGAAGCTCTACTCAAACTTCTCGCAGGTCGTGCGCGGCCCGGATCTTTGGTCCTTCTTCGAGAGCAACCAGTCGCTCATCTCCGCGGATAACTTGCATCCGACGGCCGCGGGGTACGTCGCATTTCGAAAGGCCTGGGCAACCGGGATGACGGCCGCCGTCTACCAGGCTCCGTGCACGAGCCTCACCGGTCCCGGCATCGCGCCGCCGAGCGTCGTCCCCTCAGGCCTCGACGGTTTCCACGCGGCTTGGTACGGCCAAAGCGGATATCAGTCGCTCTGCCCTGGCGCTCGGTCGACAGCGGTCGTCGCCTACTACAACTCGGGCTCCCGGGGGTGGGTCGCCGGCCGGCTGGGCGAGGTCGCATACCTCGGTACGTGGAATCCGCTGCCCGGGCAGGACCAGCCGAGCTTTCTGGGCGGTGATGGCACGAACGGGTCGCCGAACACCGGCTGGCCGCGCTACAACCGGGTAGCGCTGCAGCCGGCCAGCTACGTCGGCCCCGGCCAGGTGGCCTGGTTCCAGTTCACGGTGCAGGCGCCGACCGCGCCGGGCCGATACACGCTCGCGATCCGTCCGCTTATCGAAGGCGCCCAGTGGATGGAGGACTACGGCGTGTTCTGGCTCGTGACGGTGCTCAACCCGGACGGGTCGCTGCCCGGCTAAACCTGGTAGCCCGACTTAACGGGTTCTCAACCTGAAGGGGTCAGGCTGGCCGCGTGCGTGCCGGCGGTGTTCGTGTCCTCTTAAAGCGCTCGTACCGCCTCCCTGACTCCGCCGTAGCCGAGCTGACCGAACATCTGGATGAGCTGGGCGAGTGGACACACGCGGATGCCGACGCCGAAGTCCTCTATGACCACCCTGCGATCGCGCTTTCCGATAACGGCCGCTCGCTGGCGCTGCGCTACGGTCTTTCCGACGGCTTCTGCGAGCTCCGCCTGGAGACCAGACACCCCAAGACAGCACCGATCGCTCCCATCTTCGCCGCGGGCCCTGTCGAACAGGTGTTGACCACACTGGGTTTCTCGGAAGTGCGACGGACGGTCATGCTTCGGCAGGTCTTCTCCCTACCTGAGACCGAAATTCAGGTCGTTCACGCCGAGCCGGGCGGTTGGTCGTGCGAGCTTCGGGTCGAGAGTGAACATGCCGAGCAAACCACTGATGCGCTGGAGCGCCGGCTTGGGCTCGATCGCTACGAGCGCACCGATCCGAGCTCCCGCATGAGGACGCCTTGGAAAATAGGCAGCGGAGTGCGGCAAGACCGACGACACGATGAGCGGCGCGTACTGCCGGGGCCACTGGTCGCGGTCGAGCGGCGAAGGGGCCTCGACCGTCGCGCCGTCTTGTGGCCTGTGCCTCTCTCGCCGCCTGAGGGAGCCGAGACCTCAACGCCTTCTTAATCTCTCGCTCGCACGATCATTACGGGAGCCGCTCGGCGGCATGTGGGTTGGGGTGGGGCTTTGTTGGCAGCGTTGTCTATGACCCGGATCGGCGCGTTCAATTTGGCTTGTCCCGTGCGCGATTGCTCGGCGATCGATCGACGAAGAGTCTCGTATGGCGCCCATTCCTCTGGTAACGTCGTTGGCACTCAGGCAACTGACCGGCCCCTTGGTGGGGGCGAGTCGGACAGGGGCACTCCGGGCGTACTCACGATGTGGGGGGCTTAAGGGTGGGGGCGAGCGAGGCGATCCGCGATTCCGCTTTGTCCGCGCGACCATATGTAACGACGCTGACCGACCTTCATAAGGCGGCTCACGATCTGCGCACTCCCCTTGCGACCGTCGTCCAGGGCATCGACGCGCTCCTCGAGATCCAGGACGACAACAGCCTGCGCGCGCGAAAGATCTTCGAGCTGCTCCGAAGGAACGTTTTCTGGATGGGCGAAGTCCTCGAGACCTCGATCGAGCGCCGACAGCTTCCGGCCAGCGCCATCGATCTGGTCACGCTCGTCGAAGACACGCGAGCGCTGGTGGAACCGCTGCTCACGGCCCGCGATCAGAGCCTCACCATCGAAGCCGGCGGTCCGGCGTACGTCCGAGCCGATTACGGCGGGATCGCCCGCGTCGTGCTGAATCTGATCGACAACGCCTCGAAGTACGGGCCGAGCGGAGATTCCATCCGCATCACGATCCGCCGGCGCGGCGCCGGTACGGTCGTCTCGGTCATCGATCACGGCCCCGGGATACCCGCAGGTGAGCGCCACGCGATCTTCCGCGCCTTCTATCGGACGACGGCTGCCCGCCGATCAGACCGACCGGGCGTGGGCCTCGGGCTCACCGTCGTGCGGGACAACGTTGAGGCGCACGGCGGCACCGTCGGTGTCACCCGCGCGAAGGGTGCGACGCGCGTCTGGTTCTACCTGCCGAGCCACCGGACCGCCGTATGAAGATCCTGATCGTCGAAGACGATCCCGATCTTCTCGACGTGACCGCGTACTCGTTGCGCCGCGAGCGCTTTGCGGTGATCGAAGCGACCGACGGAGTCCAGGCGCTGCATCGCTGGAAGGTCGATCGACCCGACCTCATCGTTCTCGATCTCGGCCTCCCGCGCCACGACGGGTTCGAAGTCCTCGAACGAGTGCGCGAGAAAGACCTAACGCCCGTGCTGGTCCTGTCCGGTCGGGGAAGCGAGCAGGACATCGTTCGCGCCTTTGGACTGGGCGCCGACGACTATGTGTCGAAGCCGTTCGCCGCGAAGCAGCTCGCGCTCCGCATCCGTGCGATCCTCCGGCGGGCTTCGGTCGAGCCGCTAGAGCAGTCCGAGCCCACGCTCGAGATCGGCGATCTCCGCATCGATCCCGAGATCCAGGAGGTCACCTGGGCCGGGCGTTACATCAGGCTGACCCCGATCGAGTTTCGCATCTTCAACCTGCTCGCGATGCACGCCGGGCGAATCGTCACGACCAGTCGCCTCCTCGCGTACGTCTGGGGGTACGAAGGCGGAGATCAGAATGCCCTCCGCACCCACCTGAGTCACGTACGCACCAAGCTGCAGCTCCGGATCTTCGGGGGCTCGATCACCGGCACACCCGGAGTCGGCTATCGCTTCGAGCTACCGCGCGCGGGAAGTGCCGCGGGCCCGGCCATGCCGGCATCGACGGCAGAACCCGCCGCCACATTCGTGCCCGCCGCATCCTGATCGCGAGGCGGAGACTTGAGCACTCACCGGCTCGCCGGCCCGTGGTTCGCCGCGGTCGTGCTGATCACCATCACGACCTGCACCGGCTCCCGGAGCGCAGGGCCGTGGCGACCTGAGGGACTGCCGGGAGGCGAGCCCACTGCGGTGTTCGGCGATCACCTCGCGTTCGGGCTTCGCAACGATCCGGCGGATCTCGAGTGGATGACACAGAGCGGTGTCCCCTGGGCGGCGCGGTACACCTACCTCGCGGGCGGGGTGAATACCGGTGGCGGATGGGCGACCTGGTCTGCGAAGCCCGGGGAGTACGCCACGACCTACGCGCGTCGGAGCGCACTGAGCGGATTCGTGCCGGTCTTTAGCTACTACCAGCTGCAGCAGTCGAAGCCCGGTGCCGGCACCACTGAAGCCGGCCGGGACTTCGCGAACCTCATCGATCCAGGGACGATGCGCGCGTATTACTCCGACTTCGTCCTATTGATGCGCTCCATAGCGGACATGCCTCGCTCAACGGTCGTTCACGTCGAACCCGACCTGTGGGCCTACCTGCAGCAGCGCAATCCGGACCCCAACAAGATCCCGGCGATGGTCCGCTCGAGCGGCCATCCTGACGTCCAAGACGAGCCGGACACCGCGGTCGGCTTCGCCCACGCCCTTCTCGACATTCGCGATCGCTATGCCCCGCGAGCTCTCCTCGCCCTGCATGCGTCGTCGTGGAGCGCGGGCCGAGACATCGTCGTTTCGACGATGGACGCCGACCCGGCACCCTTCGCAACCGCGACCGCGCGGTTCCTCAACAAGCTCGATAGACCGGCGCGCGGATGGGACCTCGTCTTCCACGACATCATGGATCGCGACGCGGCGATGAACGACGGCGCCCCGGGACGACGTGCGTGGTGGGACCCGCAGGATCAGACCGTCCCCGATTTCGCGCGATGGCTCGCGTACGTGCACGCGCTCTCGACCGCGCTCGGCCGCCGCATCGTGGTCTGGCAGGTGCCCGTCGGCAACCAGCGGTATCGGACGATGGACAACACGCCGGGGCACTACCAAGACAACCGCGCCGAATACTTCCTCGCGCATCCCGACCTTCTAGCAGCCGCGGGCATCGCCGCGGTCCTGTTCGGCCCGGGGATCGAGGACGCGACCTGGTACACCGACGCACGCAAGGACGGGATCACGAACCCCGATCCGACGAGCGCCTTCGGGTGCGACGGCTGCAACGCCGACGTCGCGGTGTATCCCGACGACGATGGCGGGTTCCTCCGCCTCGCGGTCGGTACGTACTACCACGCGGGTGGGGTCGCGCTCCCCCGACGGTGACCGGAGCGGACTATCGCGTGGCGGGCGGCAGGTCCTGCGGGCCTTCCACCGGTTCGAGCAACAGCGGCGGCGCGTGAAGATAAGCGGTCGCGCGTCGCTTCTGATCGATGTCGTCACACACGCGGCGCACCTGCTCTGGCCGATAGCCCAGCTGGTCTGCGACGTCATCCGCAGAAAGGCCGTTGTTCTTCGCCCAGAGGATCAGGTCCAGCTTCGAGTAGTGCAGCGAGTAGTAGAAGTCCTCCTGCGACTGCGCGAGGCTATAGGTGTCGGTCGTCGGCTCGCGACGAAGGATCTCGTCGGTCACGCCGAGGTGGCGCGCTAGCGAATAGACCTGACTCTTGTAGAGGCTCGCGATGGGCTTCACGTCCGCCGCACCGTCGCCGAGCTTTACGAAGAAGCCCTGGTCGTGCTCCAGCCGATTCGTGGTCCCCGCAACGGCGTAGTTCAAGCGATCCGCGTGGTAGTACTCGAGCATCTTCCGCGAGCGTTGCTTGAAGTTGGTCGCGGCAACGATCTGGAGATACGAGCGAGGCGGCAACCGGAAGTGACGGTCCTCATCCGGTCGCGTACGCACGACGAGCTGGAAGAAATGCAGCGACTCCGAGCGGAGCGGGTCGCTCGCGAGGACGATCTTCCACGGCATGCCGGGCTCGAATTCGGGGAAGACCTCGCGCACCGCCTCCGTGCGAGCTTCGTAGCACCCGGCCGCATCGAGGATCGGCGAGATCTCCTTCACCACGTAGGCGATCCTGAGGTCTTCGCAGACTGCCTTGCCCAAGAGGAGGCTCTCCGGGTTCGAGTCGCGCTCTGGCAACAACAGGGCCAGGATCCGGTTCGCGCCGAGGGCACGGACGGCGAGCGCGGCGACGCATGCAGAGTCGATCCCGCCCGAAACCGCGATGACGACGCCGCGCCTCCGCAGCCGCTTGAGGACGGCCACCGACAGGGCGTTCGCGAGCTCGTTGGCGGTCGTTTCGAGGTCGCGCCCGAGCGCCTCGGCGAGCCGAACGGTCACAGTGAAAGCCGCGTTCGCGCTAGCTTGCCGGCCTCGTTGCGGGGCAATGCATCGACGAATCTGATCGTCGCGGGCACCTTGAACGATGGAAGCAGCTCACTGCAGAAACGGCGCAGCCGCGTCTCGCTGACATCGCACCCCTGCCGGCGTACGACGAACGCGACCGCGACCTCGCCCTGGATCTCACCGGCCCCGCCGACCACCGCCACATCCGCGACGTCGGGGTGACGCGCGAGCGTGTGCTCGATCTCCGCCGGGCTCACGCGATGCCCCGCGATCTTCAGGATCTCTTTGGATCTACCGGCATGGAAGAGGAAGCCATCCCGGTCACGCCACGCCAGGTCGCCGGTCCACAGCCAACCGCCGCGGAGGATGGCCGCACTTTCCTCGGGCTCGCCGTAGTAGCCCGGTGTGACGTTGTCGCCCTTGGCGATGAGATTCCCCACCTCAGCATCGGCGACTTCCCGGCCCGAGTCGTCGACGACCTTGAGCTCGACACCTGGGATCGGGATCCCGATCGAGCCCTCCTTTTCATCGGCGAGCTCGGGCGGGAGATAGCTGAGCCGGGCGGTCGCCTCGGTCTGGCCGTACATCACGAAGAGCACCGCCGGTCGGAACGCGCGGCGGACCCAGCGGATCGTGTCCGGTGACATCGCGTCTCCCGCCTGCGTGAGGTAGCGGAGCCGAAACGGACCGAGGGACCTGACATCGACCTGACGCCGGATCAGCTCGAAGGTCGCCGGCACGCCGGCAAATCCGGTGCAGCCTTCCTGGCGGAGGGTTTCGAGGACGACCCGCGGGAACATGAACCGGTTGTCGAAAAAGACGGATCCGCCGACGAAAAGATGGCTCTGAAGGACGCTTCTGCCGTAGCAGTACGAAAGCGGCAAGATAAGCATCGCCCGGTCGGCCGACGTGAGCCCTAGATACCGCACGATGGACCGAGTGTTCGCGTCGACGTTCCGCCAGGTCTGCACGACTCCGTGCGGCTTCCCCGTCGACCCCGAGGTATAGAGGATCAGCGCCGGATCCTCGGGGCGGACGTCTGGCGATCGCGGGATCGCTCGCGCGCCGAGATCGGTCTCCAACCGTCCGTCCGCCGCGATCCGTGCAACGATCGCGTCGACCGGCGTCGTTTCGGCGCCGCGGTCGCGCTCAGACACCAGCCAGAGCTCCAGCGCATGGGATCGTGCGATCTCGGCCCACGCGGCCGCGTCCCGATCGAGCATGAACGCGCGGCGCACGCCGGTCCGCGCGACGATCGTTCCGAGAGCGTCGGGGCCCGACGCGCGGTTCGTCTTCACCACGCACGCGCCGAGAGCATGAAGAGCGAGTTCGACGACCGCGGTGGCGGCCAGGTTCGGGAGCGCGACGAGGACGCGCTCGCCAGGCACGACGCCGCTTGCGGCCAGCGCTTCCGCAAGCCTTCGAACGCGATCGGCGAGCTCGCCGTAGGAGAGACGGACATCGGGGGTGGCGACAGCCGGTGCCTCGGGCGTGCGTTCGGCGTGCGTGAGGACCCAATCAGAAATGAAGGGCGAGTTCATGCGGCCTCGAGCGCGACGGCGTCAATGTCTCGGGAGCTCGCCTGATCGCGGCGAAGGAACTGATCCGCGAGCAGCTGCGTGGTCGCGATCGCGGTGATCGCCTGACTATCGGCCTCGCTCGTTGCGGCGGTCCGTGCGGCGAGCTTCGCGACGAGCCGTTCGACCTTCCGCTCGTCGAACACGCCCACAGTCCGGACCGCGTCCCGCGAGAGCAACGTTCCCGCCCACGACGGCGCGCCCTGGCCCGTGACCGCCGCGCTGACCGGCGCCCGGTACGGGTACTTCGTGCGCTGGACGATCGAGGTCGGGAGCCATCGCGCGGCGTAGCGCTTGAGGAGCCACTTCTCGCGGAGTCCGCGCAGCTTGAGCTGGGCAGGAAGGGCCGCCGCGAACTCGATCAGGCGGTGATCGAGGAAGGGATAGCGACCCTCGACCGAGTGACCCATCAGCATCCGGTCGCCTTGCGCGCTTAAGAGATACCCCGACAGCAGCGTTCGCATCTCGAGGTACTGCGCTCGCGCGAGCGGAGCCCACGTCCCGACCCTGTCGGGCACCGCTGCGAGCAGCGTGGCGACCGGATCCTCGTCCGCGACGCTGGCCGCGAACGCCGGAGAGAGAAAACGAAGGATGCGTCCACTCGAGAACCACCGCGGGAGGTGGGAGAAGGCGAGGTCTCCCGGCCTGTCGAGGCCCGCGCCGAAGAACTGCCTGAGCATCTCGTGGCCCTGCTCGCCCATGGAGAGATAGGGGTAGAGCCGCTGCAGGAGAGCAGGCCGAAGAGCGGACCCTGGACGACGAGCCCAGAACTGCCTGATCTGCGTTTCCCGGTAGAGGTCGTACCCGAAGAAGATCTCGTCCGCGCCCTCGCCGGTCAGGACGACCTTGGTGTCTGAGGCCTGCACGAGAGCGCTGAGCTGGAGCATCGGCGCGGGAGCGGACCGGAGCAGCACCTGCTCCGCATGGCGGACCACCTCTGGGAGGAGCTCCCCTATCTCGCGATCAGTCACAAGCACAGAGCGATGCCGTGTGCGCAGGTGCGCGGCCACTTCGTCCTGGAAACGCCGCTCGTCGAATCGGCGATCGGTGAAACCGACCGAGAACGTGGATAAGCTCCCTCCAAGCTGCGACTGCGCGACCGCGCAAAGAAGGCTCGAGTCGACGCCGCCCGAAAGATACGCAGCCACAGGTACATCGGCACGGAGGCGCAGGCGGATCGCATCTTCGAGAAGGGTCGCAAGTTCGGTCTCGGCGACGGCCGGCTGGAGCTCTGCGCGCGGTTCCACGCCGAGGTCGATATCCCAATAGCGCCAGGTCGCGAGATGGCCATCCGACCAACGTGCCAGCGAGCCGGGCTCGAGCTGCGAGACGCCGACGAAGATGGTGCGAGGCGGCACGGGCGACCACAGCTGCAGGGTCTGCTTCAACCCGCGCGCGTCGAGCGCGGGCTCGCACCAGCCACCGGCGAACAATGCCTTCGCTTCGGAGCCGAACGCGAAGCTCTCGCCGCTCGTCGCGTAGCAGAGCGGGACGATTCCGACGCGGTCACGCGCCAGCCAAAGCGTTCGCGTGCGCGGGTCGTATATCGCGAAGGCGAACTGGCCGATGAGATCCCGGACACAATCGATGCCGTTCGCGATGTAAGCCGCGAGGAGGACCTCGGTATCAGAGCTCGTGCGAAAGGCGTAGCCCGACGCGAGCTGCTCGCGCAGCTCGACGTAGTTGAAGATCTCGCCATTGAAGACGAGGGTCACGCCCGTCGCCGGATCGCGCATCGGCTGAGATCCTCCCGCCGGGTCGACGATCGAGAGCCGCGCGTGACCCAGGGCGATCCCATCAAGGAGCAGACCGCGCTGCGCGTCAGGGCCCCGGTGCCTGAGGCTCGCGGTCATGCGGCGCAGGCGACCTCCCCAGCGGGCCTCGCGCTCCTCCACCGAGGAGCCGCGAGGCGTGCTGAAGCCGACAATTCCGCACACGTGGGTCAGGCCGCATCCGCGGCGAGGAGCTTTCGTCCGACGAAACCTGCAGCTTTCGCGAGCGAGTCAAGGTTCTCTGGCACGAGATCCGTGTCCTGGACCTTGATGTAGAACTCTTCTTCGAGGAACAGGACCAGCTCCATCATGCCGGTCGAGTCGATGATCCCGCTGAGCAGGAACGACTCGTCGTCGGCGAAGCCATCGACGAAGAAGGTGTCCACGATGAACTGCCGGATCCGATCGCGGGTGCTCATGCGGTCCCCGGCGCCGCTGCCGTCCGGACGGCAAGCTTCTTGGCCGATCGCAGCGTCATGCTCATGCAGCGAGCGGGATTGCCGATCGCAAGACTTCCCGACGGAACGTCCGACGTGACCGTGCTTCCTGCCGAGACGACCGAACCCGATCCGATCGTGACCCCAGGCTCGATCGTCGCCCCATGCGCGATCCAGACGTCGTCGCCTATGACCACAGGTTGGACTCGTCCCCCTCGACCGTCGGAGACGCGTACGTGCGACCCGAACCGGCAGCGGCTCCCGATCCGGATCGACTCGCTCGCGTCGAGCAAAACGCCGTAGTTGAAGATCGTCCCGGCTCCGACGTCGATCGAGGCACCGGGGTCGCATCTGATCGCGGTCGGGATCATTCCGCCTAAGAGGACCGCGTGATCACCGAAGCGGACGCGGCCCTCGTTCGCGATGAGGACGCGACCGCCGACATGCACGCGCGTCCCACGCTCGCAGCCGCGCAGGTACCAGACCGATCGGACGATCTCGGCGCCGGCACGGAGCTTCGCGAAGAGGCCCGACGGTACCCGGACTTCGGGTCCGCGGACAGCCGCGCTCTGCGGTTCCGCCGGGAGCCCCTCGGCCGCGTCCTGGGCCGTCCCGAACCTGCGCGACACCACCGCCCCCGCCGGAACTCGTGCGTCGCTCGCGATCCAGGCCCCCGGCAGGAGGATCGCCCGCGGGCCCACCTCGGCCCGCTCGCCGACGAAGACCGGGCGTGATGGAGGCATCCGGTTCTGGCCGTCGAGCGGGTGGAAGTTATTGTCCATGAGCTTGGAGAAGGGCCCCACCTTCGCGTAAGGGCCCACGGTGATGCGAGCCATGGCCTCGAGCGACGAGCCCGAATCGATCCGGGCGCCTCGCGCGATGTTGATCTCGGCACCGCGATAGGCATGGAGCTCGATTGGAGCGGCCCGGGCGTCCAAGACGACGTCGTCCTCGACGCGGACGGTGCCCTCGCCGTGAACCCACACGCGCCCGCGGATGGAGACCGATCGTCCGAACGAGAGGCGTCGATGCAGGGCGAGCCTGTTCATTCCGGGCGACCCCTTGAGGCGAGCACGCCGACGAGCTCTTGCGCCATGGAGACCCTGGCCGCCGCGTTGAGGTGACCTCCGTCGTCGGTGTAGGCGGGGCAGAGCGTGGGAACGGCACGGCCATTCCAGAAGTGCAGCTCGCGAGCGCCGGACGGCGCGGTCGACTCCAGAAGGGCGAGGTCGAAGAGCTCCTTCGCTTCGCCGTAGCGCCGGCGGAGCAGCTCGTTGAACTCCTCTCGCCGCGAGTTCGCGACGAGCGAACCGGGCTCGCGTCCGAGAATGCGTTTCACCGAGGCCACGGTCCCGGTGCCGCCCCACATCGCGGTGAGCGGGACCGTCACGTGGACGAACGCGACGCGCGGGTACTTCACACCAAGGGCTGTCATCGTCGTTCGGTACCGCGCGAACAGCCGGATCGGATCGGTGCCCGCGGAAAAGTCGAGATAGCACAGCTTGAGGAGCGCGACGTCCGCGACCGCTCCGATACCGGAGTCCAGGGCCCGCTCGAAGTTCAGGAGCTTCAGCTCGGGCACCCCGTTCTCGGGCATGAGTGCGTGCCCGATGACGCCGGCATCGAGACCGCTCGACACCGGGGCGACCCGCAGCCGGATCGCGGGATGGCGCAAGGCGATCTCGCTGACACCGTCGAGCAGGTTCTGACCGACGGATTGGTGGCCGAAGAAGATCCGACGGGTAGCGAGACGGGAGAGCTGCTCCTCGAGAGAGACGTGCGGCGACGCGAGCTCCGGCACGATCACCCTCATCCGAGCCGCCGGGCGGCGATCCGACCACGAAGCAGCGCCGTGGCGAGCCGCAGATCGTCGGCGGGCAGCGCCCGGAACAGGAGGCACGCGCCGCCGAACACGAGAGCACCCAAGGGAGCGCTGATCGCGATCGGCGCCGGGGTGAGCGGCAGAAGGGCGAGCGCGGTGACACCTCCAACGAGCGCGGCTCGCGTCGCGAAGCGTCGGCTCGCCGAGCCGACGAGGCCGCGCGGCGACGCGACGAGAAGGCAGCCGAAGAGGAAGATCTCGGTCAACGAGGTGATCGCAGCCGCTGCTTCGATCCCAAAAACGGGGATCAGGGCGAGGTTGGCGATCGTATTGAGCCCAGCTGCTGTTGTCGCGATGAGCACTAGGCGCCGCTCTAGGCGAAGCGCAAAGAGCGCCGAACCGAGCACCGAGTTCACATAGAGGAAGAAGAGCCCCGGCGCGAGAAGCCGCAGCGCGCTCGCCGCGGGTGCGTACGCCGGCAGCGGATAGAGGAGCCCGACGATCGGCGACGCCAGCGAGACGAAGACGACCGCGACGAGGATCCCCGCGAGCGCGAGGTACGCGATCGTTTTTTGCACGACCGGGCGCAGCGCGGCGCTCGAGGCGCCCGAAAGCCGTGCGTACATCGGGTACAGGACCGTCCCGCACACGATCGCCGGCAGGATCGCCGCCGCGCTGAACAGCCGATACGCCGCGGCGTAATTCCCGAGAGCCTCGCGAGGCATCAAGCGCTCGATGAGCACCATGTCCACGTTGAAATAGAGCGTGCCCGCGACCCAGTAAATGGCGATCGGGAGCACCGAACGGACGAGGCGCCAGTTGGCGCGCGGCTCGACGCGGATCCGCAAGAGACCGGTGCCGCGCAGACCCGCCGCGAGAAGGATGAGCGCGAAGGCGGCTGAGATCGCGTATACGACGGCGACGCTGATGACGCCGAGACCAGCCTGGAGCACGAGGATCCCGACGATCGCCGCGGCGACCCGCTGGACGATGTTCGCAAGCGTGGGCAACAGAAAGCGCTCCTTGCCCTGATAGAAGGCGGTCAGTGCACCAGACGATCCAACGAAGAGGAGCGACCCGACGAGAATGAGTGTCGTTGCCTGCAGCTCCGCCTCGTACCCGAGGACCATGGTCGCGAGCCATGCGAGCGGCATCGCGATGAGCCATAACGCCGCGCGCGTGGTCACTGCGGTCCAGAGGACCGCGCGCTCCGCGTTCTCGCGCTGGGCGACAGCCCTCGTGAGATACGTCGACACACCGAAGTCGACGACGACCGCGAAGAAGGTCGCGTAGCTGAGCGCGAGCGAAAGCTCGCCGAAGCTCGCGGGACCGAGAGACCGCGCCTGCGCTAGGACGAAGAGGAACGTGGCGAGCCACGTCACGACCTGTCCGCTCGAGACGATCGCGACGTCCCGAAGGATGCGCCGAAGAGAGCTCACGTCGGAAGACCCCGGGCCTGCGCGAGACGGGAGAGGTAGCTCGTCAGTCCGAGGACGACGCCGAGCACGATCATGCAGCGGCTGTACGTGAGGCCGAGGTCGACTGTCGAGAAGACGACCTGGATCACGATGAGGGCGAGCGGGACGATCGCGAACAGCTTCAGATCGACCGACGGAAGCTGACGGACGAGACGCCCAGCGACGACCGCCGTCTGCACGACCAGCGTCCAGAACGCAAAGAAGCCAAGGATGCCTGTCTTGAGCCAGACCCACAGCACCGCGTCGTGGGTCATGTACCGCCAATACACGAAATTCGTGAGCTGAGGTGGCTCGCGTACGAAGAGGTACTCCTGCCCGAGGCCCACGCCCGTCAGCGGAAGCTGCCGGATGGTGTACGCGATGTTCGCGTTTTCGAGCTCGCGCCACCAGTTCGAAGCTAGATCGCGCGCGGAGAGCGACGAGCTGTCGATCGCGCCCTTGATCGCCCGGACCGGACCAGCCAGAAGTCCGGTCTGGTCCCAAAAGAGCGCGGTGTACACGACGAAGATCGCGGCGGCCACTCCGAACAGCGTCAGCGTCTGACGCGGCCTCAGGTGGGCGAGAACGATCGCGGTTACGAGGAGCGCTCCGCCGAGCGCGATGAAGGCGACGCGCCGCTGGGTCACGAGCTCGGCGAGAGCGATCACGGGTATGAGCCCGTACACGAAGACCGCGAAACGGTCGCGCACGCCAAGGATGAACGCCGCGACGGCGATGATCACGACGAGGTCCAGGAAGACAACGTCCTCGTGCGCGGTCACCGCTTCGAGCCATACCGGTCCATTGACCATGTCCACGTAGTTGCCAAGTCCCTGCGCCGCTTTAACCGCCGCCAGGGCCACGACCAATCGGACGATCCATTTCACGTGCGCCTCATCCCGCACGAGGTTCACGGTCAGGAGATAGGTAATGCAGAGGAAGAGCGGGCCGCGCAACTCGGCCAACGCGGCCGACTGGTTCCACGATCCTCCTCGCACGAGCCCGAGGGCGAAGCCGACGCCGAAGAGTCCGGTGTATGCAAGCACCGGCCATCCCAGAGGACCGAGGCGTGCTGGCGCGTTCGCGCCGACGAGGCGCCGCAGGAGCCACGCACCGAAGGTCAGCAGCGCGAGGAGGTCGGCGAAGCTCAGTCGGATCGGGATCTCGGAGTAGCCCGAGACGTTCTGGAAAAACCGAACCTGTCCGGTGAGTGGATTGAGCCCGGCGATCCCCCATTCCTCGAAAAGCAATGCCGCCGCGAACAGCGCGAAGAGCCCACTGCGCGGCCAAACGAACAGAGCGATGCCGATCGCGGCACCGATGAGCGGCGCGAGAAGGAACGCCGACCCATCGGTGAGGACGACGCCGGCGGCGTAGGCGGCGGCTATCCCGCAGGCGGCCGCGGCGCCGAGGAACCGGACGCGCGCTCCCTGACGAGCGAGCCGGTCGCTCGTGGGCCAAGCGCCGGTTCCGTACCGGACCGACGTGCTCAGACGAAGAGCTCCAGGATCAGCTGAGCGAGTACGGCCAGTCCAGCGACCCAGAGCGCGAATCTCGCCGTAGTGCGTTCTTTGGTTCTGAGCCCGTACATGACGCCGGCGAGCGCCACCAAGACCGGAATCGCGGCGTGGTTCATGCGCCGTACGCGACGCTGAGCGCGGCGCCCTCCAAACGGCTCCGGTTCAAGATGAGCTGCGGGGCGTGGTGCGGGCCGAGCTCTGCGACCGCCTTGCGGATCAGACCGACCGGCGTCGTGCCGTGACGCATCACCAGGTAGGTCTGGTCCACGGCGCTCGCCCAGGGCACAACGAGCGCGGGCGCGACGAGCACCGGGGGCAAATCCACGACGGTCTTGCCGAACCTGCTGCCGATGTCATCGATGAGCTTCGCGAGGCGTCCGAGCGGCGGGAGCTCGTCGCCAAAGCGGCCCGCTGGGAGCAGCCAGAGATCCTTACGCGCGGCGGGAACGACGGCGTCATCCAGCGCGAGCTCGCCCCTGAGGTACTCCGCGAGGCCGGGCGCATGGATCCGGTGCCCGTCCGCGCTGAGCGATGGTCGCAGCCAATTCGCGTCGACGAGCAGCACCGCCTTCGAGTCGTAACCGGCAAGCGACATGGCGAGCCCGAGAGCGACGGTCGTCGAGCCCTCGCCGTGGAGCGTGCTCGTCACGGCGAGCGACCGAACGGGAACACTGCTCGCGTTCACGCGAGCCGCAACACCGTCGAAGATCGCGCTGATCGGCGAGCTTGCCTCGATCATGTCCCTGCCTCCGCCGTTTGCGGCTGCGACGTCCGGCCGAACGCGGCGGCGGCGAGCGCCGCGCGGATCTCACCGCGCGCTCCTTTCGACCGCCTACGGGCGACGTGCGGGATGGTCGCGAACAACGTGGCTGCACCGAGACGCCCGAGGTCGGCCTCGCTCGCGATGCTCGCCTGGAGGAGCGTGCCAAGGACGACGACGAGTCCGGCGAGCGCGACACCGCCGGAAAGCGCGACGCCCAGGAGGAACGCCGCGGGGCGAAGCCCGCCCGACGGAAGCTTTGGAACCTCGGGGTGGTCGATCACCTCCACGTTCGGACCCTGGGACAGCTGAAGAAGAGCGCTCGCGATGCTCGCCCGGTCGACGCGCGTCTTGAGATCCTGCGTACGGATCTGCGCGAGATCCGACGCCAGCCGCAGCTGCCGCTGCTTGTAATCGTCTGCCGCGTTCCATGGCCCTGGATGGGTGCTGTTGAAGTCGTCGAGCTGCTTTTGCGCACGGATGGCCTCGATCTGAGCGCCATCGAATTCGCGTTGATAGAACAACGATGAGGAGCTGGTTGCGCCCAGCTGGTCCTTGAGGGTGCGTTCATCGCGGACGGCGAGCGTGGCTGAGACCATCTCAAACGTGAGCTGCGGTGAGGAAGCCCGGAACGAGACCTTCACGAGATTCATTCCGAGGGCCTGAACCCGGAAGCGTTTCCGAATGTCTTCGAGATAGGCCACCTGATCCGCGGCACCGGCGAACCCTTCCTTCAGCGATGAGCGATCGATCACCTCTCGGAGAAATGCCTGGGTCTGAACGAACTGGCTCAGCACCTCGGCGTACTCATTCGCTGGTGTCTGAAAGTTGGGTAGTGTCGGCTGGTCGGTCGTGGCGCTGTCAATCGTTTGGAGAACGCTCTGCGAATTCCGGGCGATCCAGATCGTCGCCGAGGACTCATACGTCGTCACGTACTCCGTGAAGGCCGACAACGAACCGGATATCGCGAGGATCGCAAGGATGACGGTGATAACCCAGAGGTACCGCCGAGCCGTGTAGAGATAACGCTCCACGCCCGTCCCACCCTTCCTTGTCGCAGTGCGTCGCTGACGGGGACGCTAGGCACGCCGCGTTGAGGTTCCGCTAAGGCGAAGTTGAGAATCCCCCGGCGAACCACGTTGCTACGGGCGCGCCGGAGTATTTCGTACAGATATCTCGACAAGCGTTCTTAATTCGGCGCGCGGCGCGACTACAACGGACGGACCGCTTCATATGCCCATCCGGGAGGGGTGGGCAGGGAGTAGTGGCGATTGGACGCGGGCAAGCGGACCGTGGCGCGCCGCTCATCGGCGCGAGAGCTACGCACCAAACTGGCCAATCGCGGGTGGGGGCCATGCCCATTCGCCCCGTTCCGCCCGAAGTTGTGCTCGGCCGCGGTTGCCTGATCGACGACAGCGTGTTGCTCGGCGTTCGACCGGGCCGGCATCTGAGAAGGACGCTCTTACATATCGGCCGCGGGGCGATCGTGCGCAGCGGGACCGTCATCTACGCGGGGAGCGAGCTGGGCGATGGCTTGGAGACCGGCCACAACGTCGTCATCCGCGAAGACAACGTGATCGGCGCCAGCACGAAGATCTGGAACAACACCGTCATCGACTACGGGTGCACCATCGGCGACCGGGTCAAGATCCACTCCAACTGCTACATCGCGCAGCTCTCGACGCTTGAGGACGACACCTTTCTCGCGCCGGGGGTGACCCTAGCCAACGATCCCCATCCAGGCAGCGCGACCCACGTCTGTATGCGTGGCCCGACGATCAAGCGCGGCGCCCAGATCGGCGTGAACGCGACGATCCTCCCGTTCGTCACCGTCGGCGAACGCGCGCTCGTCGGCGCGGGAGCGGTCGTGACGCACGACGTCCCAGCAGGGATGGTCGTGGTCGGCAACCCGGCGCGGATCCTCAAGCCCGTCAGCGAGGTCGTGTGCCCGCTGGACCTCGAGAGCGGTGACTACCTCGCGGAGCCGGTAGCACCTCCGGGGTCGGTCGCGTGAGGCTTCTCGGCTTGCAGCTGATCCGCTACGTCACGAACGCTTTCATCGCGCACGTGCCGTCCCATGCGCTGCGCCGTGTCTGGTACACGCGCGTGGTCGGCATTCGGATCGGTGATCAGACGGCGCTGATGATGGGGCTGCACATCCAGACCCGCGGCCGGCCACAGAGTGGGCGGCCGGGGATCGAGATCGGCAACCACACGGTCGTCAACGCGAACTGCCACCTTGACGGTCGCGGGGGTCTTCTCGTCGGGGACAACGTGAGCATCTCGCAAGGCGTCTGGATCTTGACCGACGAGCACGACGTGAACGATCCGGATTTTCCGGAGATCTTCGCGCCGGTCCGGATCGAGGACTACGTGTTCATCGGATCGAAGGCCATGGTGCTTCCGGGCGTGACGATCGGGCGCGGTGCGGTGGTCGGAGCAGGCGCCGTCGTCACAAAGGACGTACCGGCCCTCGCGATCGTCGGGGGCGTTCCAGCGAGCTCGATCGGGTGGCGCCAAGACCACCTTGCCTACGAGCTCAACTTCCGGCCCGCGCTCGAGTAAAGCGTTGACCCTGCTCGCGCTCGATGGGGAAAGGTTGGGTTGAGATGGCCACACGCAGCACCACGTCCCTCAGAATTGGAGGCACTTCCGTCGTCGCGCTTCCCGATGCGGCTCTTCGCCTTCGATCGCGACCCACGTACGCGGCGTGCAAGCGCGCCGTCGACGTCGTCGGCGCCTTCGCGTTGCTTCTGTTTCTCGTCCCGGTCTTGTTGGTCGTCGCCATCGCCATCGTCATCGATACCGGCTGGCCGGTGTTCTACACGGGCGAGCGGGTCGGCCGCGCGGCACGGATGTTCCACGTATTCAAGTTCCGTTCAATGCGCGCTGACGCCGACGCCTCGGTGCATCGCGACTACCTCTTTGACCTGTTGAGTGGTCGCGCCGCCCCGGCGAACGGCCTCTATAAGGTCCCGAAGGATCCCAGGATCACGCGGATCGGCGCATTCCTGCGGAAGACGAGCCTGGACGAGCTTCCCCAGCTCGTGAACGTGCTGAGAGGCGAGATGAGCCTTGTCGGTCCGCGGCCCGAGGTCCCCTATGCCTTGGATCAGTACGAACCGTGGATGTATCGGAGGTTCGAGGTGGCGCCGGGGATCACCGGCCTCTGGCAGGTGAGCGGTCGTGGACGGATCGGCGTCCGGGACATGTGGCGACTCGACGTCGAATACGCAGACCGTTGTGACCTCGGTCTCGACATCGGAATCCTCGTTCGGACGATCCCCGCGGTGCTGCGCGGCACGGGCGCCGGATGACCAGCGAGTGAACGCCGCGGTCGATCTGGCGCACTTGATTCTCCAGGTGATCGCCACCGTCACGCTGCTTGTTCCAAGTCTTTTCCTTACCGGGTTGGCGCTCGCCACGCTTGGACCGTCCGCGCGGCGCGCGAAAGGGCAGCACCCTTGGCGGCTAGCGATCCTGGTAGCCGCACACGACGAGGAAAACAGCCTCGGGGCGACCCTCGACGCGATCTCCGCCGCAGCGGACGATCAGGTCGCCGTGCACGTCGTCGCGGACAATTGCGTCGACGCGACGGCGGCGATCGCGGCGACCGCGGGCGCGTGCGTGCACCGGCGTGACGACTCGTCGCGAAAAGGCAAGGCCGCCGCGTTGAACTGGCTCGCAGCGCGGACGCTGAGCGAGGATCTGAGTGCCGAGGCGTTCGTGATCGTCGATGCCGACACGCACATAGAGCCGGGGTTTTTTGCCGCTCTCCGTGAGCGCCTCTCTTCGGGTGCCCAAGTCGTCCAGGCGGCGAACCTCGTGCGTGTCAGTCCCGCGCCGCTCAGCCGCTTGCGCGACCTCGCTTTTCACCTTCGATGCGAGCTGCGTCCCCGGGCCTTCGAGCGCCTCGGAGTCTCGGCCGGTCTTCACGGGAACGGCATGTGTTTCAGACGGACTGTTCTCGAGCGCTACGCGTGGAACGAGCGATCCGTGGGCGAGGATGTCGAGTTGCACATGCGGCTCGTCGCCGATGGCATCCGAGTCCGGTTCGCTCCCGTCGCGGTCATCCGCTCGACGATGCCGGAGCGTTTCGACGGTGCCGCGGGGCAGGCACTTCGCTGGGAGCGCGGGAAGATCGACCTTGTACTGGCCGGTGTGCGGCTCATCGTCGGAGGGATCGTCGGGCGCCGCCTCGCGCCGATCGTCATCGGATACGACGCGACCATCCCGCCGCTGTCCTTCCTTTTCGCCGTGAGCCTCGGCGTCGCCCTCGCTGGCGCAGCGATCGGCGACGCCGAGCTTGCGGTCATCGCCGCCGCCTCGGTGACAGGCTGCGTCGCGTATGTCGCGCGCGGTCTACGCCTCGCCCGCGTCGGCCCGCGCTCCCTCGTCCGCATGGCGCTCTGGGCGATCCCGTATATCGCCTGGAAGACGATGATCGTGGGTCAGGCACTGGCGGGCGCGGGACGCGGGAGCTGGGCGCAGGCGCGGCCTGTCCTGACGCTCGTGACACCCGCGCGCGGTCCCGAGCCGGACTCATGAGGGTGCTTGTTCTGTCCCACACGTTCCCATTCCCACCGCGCTGGGGCTACGCGACACGCGTGTACCACCTTCTTCGACAACTCGCACTGCGGCACGACGTCACGCTTCTCACATACGCGGACCACGGAGAGCAGCGTGGCCACCAGCTTGGGTTGGAAGGAGTGCGGGTCGAGGTGGTCCAACGCAAGGAGAGCTCTCGTCGCGCCAAACGGGCGAGCCAGATCCTGTCGCTCGTCTCAGTCCAGCCCTTTTCCTCCCGTGCCGTCCTTTCGGCGGAAATGCAGACTGCGATCGATCGTCTCTGTGCGCGCCAACCTTTCGATGTCATCCAGATCGAGGGAGCGGTGCTGGCGGCATTCAAGTTCCCCGCGAAGACGGCCGTTGTCCTCGACGAACACAACATCGACTACGAGGTCTTCGAGCGAATGCGCTCGAGCGAGCGGTCGTTTCCGCGTCGCTCCTTTTATTGGTTCGAGCACGACCGGTTTCGACGATTCGAGCAACGTAGCTGGTTGAGGGTCTCCGGGTGCGTCCTGACGTCGGAGCGCGACGCCAGGATCCTTCGGGCCCACGCGCCAGAGACGCCTACAGCAGTGGTCCCGAACGGTGTCGATGTTCACGACTTCCGGCCGAGCTCAGGTGGCGTGGAGCCGCACACGATCCTGTTCAATGGAGCGCTCGACTACCGGCCCAACCTTGACGCGGCGCATTACCTGACCGACGAGATCCTGCCCGCCGTGCGAGAGCGCTATCCAGACGTGCGGCTGACCATCGTCGGTCGAGGCGACCCCGCCGATCTCGCGCGCTTGAAGCGCGCCGGCGCTCAGGTCACGGGCGAGGTGCCGGACCTCCGGCCACACCTCCAGCGCGCGGCGGTGGTCGCCGTGCCGGTCCGAATGGGCGGCGGGACTCGCTTCAAGGTCGTCGAGGGGCTCGCGATGGCGAAGCCAATGGTGTCAACGACGATCGGCTGCGAAGGTGTCGACGTGATCGATGGAAAACACCTGCTCATCGCCGACACCACGGGTGCTTTCGCGGCGCAGATAACCCGCGTGTTCGAGAACGCCCTCTTGGCCGAGACGTTGGGCCGGGCCGGCCGCGATCTCGTCGAGAACGAATACTCCTGGGACCGCGCGGGGGAACGCATCCAGGATTTCTATGGGCACATCGCGCGTCAGCGGTCGGCTTTCAACGTCGAACGCTCGCTCGCGGCGGTGTCGGCGCAGCCCGCGGCCCACGAGTCGTGAGCTGGGCGATGACCGATCGCGAACGATCCACGGGGACGGTCCTCAACCTCTGCTTCCATGGCATCGGTACGCCCGGCCGCAACCTCGAAGCGGAGGAGGGTCGGTTCTGGGTGGGCCTCGATCAGTTCGACGAGATGCTGAGCGTCATTCGTGGCCATCCGTCCGTACGGATCACGTTCGACGACGGCAATGCTTCGGATGCCGGAGTAGCGCTCCCCGCCCTTGCGAAGTGGGGTCTCAAAGCCTCCTTCTTCGTCGTGGCCGCTCGATTGGGAGAGCCCGGATCCCTGACGATGGGCGATCTGCGCGAGCTGGTCCGCGCCGGGATGACCGTCGGATCTCATGGCATGCACCACCGATCGTGGAGGACCCTCGGCAGGATGGCGCTACGTGAGGAGCTCAGCGAGGCGAGACGATCGATCGCGGTCGCGACGGGCAAGCCGGTCACGCAAGCCGCCTGCCCGTATGGTTTCTACGATCGCCGCGTCCTCAGCGAGCTGCGGCGGTCCGGATTCGCGCGCGTGTACACATCGGATGGTGGGCCGGCTCGGCCGCACAGCTGGCTGCAGTCGCGTTACGTGGTCCAGCGTCAGGACACACCCGAATTCATCGAAGACCTGGCGTGCCGCCCGCGCGGCACGTTCGTCGCGAGCGCGGTCCGCATGGTCAAATGCTCCATCAAGCAGCTGCGCTAGGGTCGGGCGAGCGTTCGGCCAATGGGCCCGTGGTGCTCGTCGGCTTTGCCGAGGCCTACGCGGCCATCGAGGCGACCTGGTCGCTGCGGGAAGCCGGCTTCCGGGTGGCCGCCTTCACACGGATCGGCGCGCGACCGGCGCTCAAGCACGTTCGAAATGTCCGCATATTCGAGGTCTTCCCCCCCGAGCTCGACGCGAAACGGACAACGGACGACGTTCGTGCCTTGATCCGTTCGCTTTCGCCGGACGCCTACCTGCCCCTCGATGACGCGGCCGTGTGGATCGGCGGCAAGTTGTCGGACGAGAGCGTGACCGTGGCCGGCCCGAGAGGCCAGTCCGCCACCGACTCACTCGACAAGGAGCTTCAGCTTGCTCGGGCCGGAGATGCCGGCCTCCTGATCCCGTCGACCCAGGTAGTCAGCTCCTTGCGCGACGTGAGGCCCACCGGATACCCGGTCGTGGTGAAGCCCGCTCGGGCCTTGTATTCGGTGGACGGCCACCTGGTGCGGGTGGCGCCGCGGGTTTGCGCAGACGAGTCAGAGTTCCTGCGGGTCTCGTCCAGACCGACGTACGGAAACGTCCTCATCCAGCCCTTCATCCGGGGGCAGGGTGAGGGACTCTTCGGCCACGTCTCGAGGACGGGGGTTGTCGGATGGAGCGCCCACCGGCGCATCCGCATGCTGAACCCCCAGGGTTCAGCCTCATCCGCGTGCTCCTCTCGAACTGTCGACGAGGGACTGCTCGGACCGGCCGAACGCTTCCTCAGGAAGATGGGCTGGCGCGGGCTATTCATGCTCGAGTTCCTGCGCGACGCTCAGGGCCGACCCTGGTTCATGGAGTTGAACGGTCGGACATGGGGAAGCATGGCTCTCGCGCGACGCCGGGGCTTCGAATACCCGGCCTGGACGGTCCGGGCAGCGCTCGATGAGGATTTCTCTCCCGAGATCCCGGCGGATCCGCCTGACATCTTCTGCCGAAATCTGGGAATGGAGATCGTGCATCTTGCCTTCGTTCTCCGAGGGCCCGGATCAGCCGCATTGAGCGACTGGCCGAGGCTGCTGCCCACGGTCCGGCGGTTGCTACACGTGAGCCGCAAGGACCGCTTCTACAACTGGAAATGGTCCGAGCCAGGGGTCTTGGCGGCGGATACCGCGAAGACGTTGACGACGTATCTGCATCGAGCGTTCCGGCCGGCAGGATGACGCGCATGCGCGCGGCAGCACACATCCACTCGGAGTGGTCCTACCACGCGACGTGGCCCTTGCGCTCCATCGCGAAGGCGTTTGCCCGTCGAGGGTTCGACCTTCTGCTCATGGCGGAGCATGACCGCGGCTTCAACGAGGCCCGGTGGCGGTCGTATCAGCGAGCCTGTGCGGACGCGAGCGACGAGGGCATCCGGCTCGTTCCGGGAATCGAATACGAGGACCCCGAGAACATCGTCCACGTGACGGTGTGGGGTGAACGGACGCCCTTCATCGGGGAATCCCGCCCGACACTTGACGTGTTGCGGGCCGCCCGGGCAGAGGGCGCGGTCGCCATTCTCGCGCACCCGTGGCGGCGCGATGCCTTCTCGCGCTACCGCCCCGAGTGGGCCGAGTTCTTGACCGGCGTGGAGGTGTGGAATCGCCAGTACGACGGAGTGGCGCCGAGCCGAAACGGCATGCGGTTCGCCGAGCGTGAGTCGCTCGCGCCGTTCGCGTCCCTCGACTTCCACACACGCCGACAGTTTTTCCCTCTGGCGATGAGGCTAGACGTCGAAGGGCCGGTCGACACCACCGCAATCATCCGGGCTCTCGAGGCGCGCCGGTTTCGCCCCGAGCTCCTGGGAATCCCATTAGCCGCGCTCACCGATGGTCTTCCGGCGGCGACCCTTCGCATTACCGAAATCGGCCGGCGAGCGTTGCGCGCACCCGCACGGATGGTCACAGGCCGGTTCAAGCCCTAGCGCGCCGGGGCAGGGCCCAAGGTTGGGCGCCGTTCTCAATCGATCCTTAACGGACCGTCTTTAGCGTGACCCATGGGCGCGCGCGTGAGCGTGGGCGGGATAGGGAAGGGAACTGTGAGCGCACTCGAATGGGACGCACCCGTCATGGAAGGGTCGCAGCCGGCTCCGTCTCGGGCGGTCGGGCGTGTCTGCGTTGTGCGCAGTCTGTATTTCCCGCGCGACCCAAAGTCGCGCCGTGAGGTCGACGCCCTCATCGACGCGGGGCACGACGTCGATGTGGTGTGCTTGAGACGCGGGAACGAGCCACTCCGTGCGCGCTATCGCCGTGCGAGAGTGTGGCGCCTTCCTCTCGAGCATCGGCGAGGGAGCCTGACGCGGTATCTCATCGAGTACACCGTCGTGCTCCTCCTCGCGACGATCCTGATCGGGGTGCTGCATCTACGTCGTCGGTTCGACGTCGTGCAGATCAACACGCCTCCTGACGTCCTGGCCTTCTCGGCGATCGTCGCGCGTGTCTTCGGCGCTCGCGTCCTTCTCCAGCTCCAGGAGCCCACTCCTGAGTTCTTCGCGACGAAGTTCAAGGCTTCCGAGCGGAGCCGGATGGTGGGACTGGTGGCATGGATGGAACAGGCGAGTATCCGGTTCGCCGATTTCGTCATCACGTGCACGGAGCACATGCGCCAGACATTCGTCGGCAGAGGCGCCCCGCCGTGGAAGATCGCCGTTGTCGTGCCGACCTCGAACGAAAACGAATTCAACCCGGGAACGGCGAGGCGCCGAAGCCATGATTCGGGTCGGTTCACCCTGGTCTCGCACGGCTCGATCGAGGAGCGGTACGGCCTCGACACCGTCATCCGGGCGCTGCGGCATCTGAGAGACGAGATGCCCGACATCCGGCTTCAGATCTATGGCGAGGGAACATACACGGCCACGTTGGAACGGCTCTCTCGTGACCTCGGCGTGAAGGATCTCGTCTCCTTCCATGGGTGGGTCTCGGTCGAGGAGCTCGTGCAGGCGATCGCGGACGCCGACGCGGGCGTCGTAGCGATGAAACGCGACCCCTTCAGAGACCTCACTCACTGCCTCAAGATGTACGACTTCATATCGATGCGTCGCCCGGCCATCGTCTCCCGGACTCGATCGGTAGACGACTACTTCGGTGACGACGCGCTCCAGAAATTCAACCCCGGCGACGAGCACGACCTCGCGCGCGCGATACGCGATCTGCGTGCGGATCCGATACGCGCGGATCATCTCGTGGAGAATGCCGCTAAGGCGACCGAGCGGCTCCGGTGGGCGCATCAGCGGAATTTCTACCTGCGAGTCGTCGACGGACTGGTGGCAGGGAGATCCGACTCACCGGCGTTCCGCTCTCTCGGCGAGGCATCGGAGAGCGCGCCTTGAAGAAGGGTGCGACCCGCCCGCGATGAGAGGTACGACGCGACGTCGTTCGGTCGCGTTCGCGCTGGTCGCGATCTTTAGTGCGCTCCTCCTCGCCGGCCCGTCCGCCCGATTTCTACCGGCTGGGGTGCCCGCTGCCGCAGCGGCTTCGAACCCGATCGTCACCGAGAATCAGAACGCCGGGACCGATGCCTGGCAGATTCCCGAACCGACCGCATGCGCGGGGGGACTCGCGATCCCCGATTGCGCGACGTCTCCGCCGACCACTCGAACAGCGGAGCGACGCGAGATCGAAGGGTATGCGTCCGCGACGAGCGTCCCGCTCGGCGGGCGAATCCTGTTCATGGTCTCGACGAGCACCGCGAGGCCGTACTACATGCAGTTTTTCCGTCTTGGCTGGTATGGCGGCGCCGGAGGGAGGTTGCTGACGCCGCCGGGCACGGCCGGTCCGACCGTGGGGCCATTGTCCGGAGTCGTCCAGCCGACACCGACGCCTGGCGCCGGTCCGGACTACCTCATCGAAGCGAGCTGGCCGGTCGCGTACACGCTGGACATTCCCACGAGCTGGACGAGCGGTTACTACGTCGTGAAGCTGATCCGCAACGACGGCTTCGAGCGATACATCCCCTTCCTCGTTCGAAACGACGCGAGCACCGCACCCCTCCTCATGCAGGCGAGCGTGACGACCTGGCAGGCCTACAACTGGTGGGGCGGAAAGAACCTGTACGGGACCTTCAACTTCAACACCGGATCGTCCGGCTACGGCAGTGACATCGCCGGGCCTGCTGCGGGCGTCGTGTCCTTTGATCGCCCCTACGCGACCCAGGAGTTCATGGGTTGGGAGCTCGAGATGGTGCGGTATGTCGAACGCGAAGGGCGCGACGTCACCTACGCCACGAGTGTCGAGACCCACGCCAATCCCAACCTCCTTCTCTCGCCACGGCGTGCGGCATTTCTTTCGGTCGGGCACGACGAATATTGGTCGGGTGAGATGCGGACCAACGTGACGAACGCGCGGGACAATGGCGTCAATCTGGCCTTCTTCTCGGCGAATGCGGTTTACTTCCGCATTCGGTTCGCAGCCGACTCGTTGGGTACCGCCAACCGCCGGATCATCTGCTACAAGAACCCGGCGATCGATCCGATCACCTACCGGTGGCGGGACCAGAGTCTTCCGGAGAACGCGTTGATCGGCGTCATGAGTGACGGCGCCGCCGACAACAACAACTTCATCGTCTCGAACGCCTCATCCTGGATCTTCTCAGGCGCCGGTCTTTCCAACGGCTCTGTCATCACCGCCCTCGTCGGCTATGAATACGACCGGACCTACGCCAACGGGGCTACCCCCGCGGGGCTGAGCGTCGTCGCTCATTCGCCGACCAGCGACGGCAGCTTTTCCGAGTCGACCGTCTACACGGCGGGTAGTGGCGCGGTGGTGTTCGCCGCGGGCACGATCCAATGGGCATCGGGGCTGGACGGCTTCCGTGATCCATGGGCCAACGGCGGGTTCAACGTGCCTGTCAGCGTGCCGCTTCAGAGGACGACCGCGAACATCCTCGACCGTTTCAGCATTCCGCCGCCCCCGCTCCCCACCGTCAGCGCGATCACCCCGACGAGCGGACCGGCCGGCGGCGGCACGGTCGTGACGATCACCGGCAGCGGCTTCAGCACCACGGCCGGCGCGACCACGGTGCGCTTCGGCGCGACCGCGGCGAGTGGGGTGAGCTGCGCGAGCACCACCAGCTGCAGCGCGACCAGCCCCGCGGGCAGCGGCGCCGTCGACCTCACGGTGACCGTCGCGGG
>WNGI01000479.1_pt1 | contig 29558 bp, 21 predicted proteins | sample 5400621 | NCBI WGS metagenome assembly WNGI01 (sample SAMN13153374, study PRJNA577476) | soil metagenome | isolation source: 20 cm soil or saprolite under Garry oak tree replicate 1 | place: USA:California | collected 2016-06-15
TCACCTGCCGGAAAATCACCGGATCAGGCCACACTTTCACTTGCCTTCCCAGATGCCCGCCCTGCGGATTGATCCAAGCCTCCTTCGGTACGTCACCGTTGCTAAGAAGCAGATACGTATCCGAGATCGGCACCTGCGTGTCCAAAGCTCCCGCGATGATCAGCATCGGCGCGGTCGGCTTCCCCAGTAGCCCCTGCGAAACCAGCGACATCTTCGGAAAAATGTTCGCCAGGTCATCCAGCGTTTTTGCGCCTTCGTAAATCGACATCAGCGCGGGACCCAGTCCGAAAAGGTATTCGCGATTTCCCAGCGTCTTGTTGATCACAAAATCTTTTTGGAACGTCGCGTCCGCCGGCGGCGATTGCGCCACCACTGCTTTCAAGCGTGCGTGCTCCAGGATCGCCAGCTTCGTCGCCCAGTACGCGCCGAAACTCTGCCCATCCATGCCGATTCGTGTCTTGTCCACTTCCGGCCGCTTTTGCAGGTAATCGATCACGCGCGAGAACTCACGTTCTGCCGTTTCGCTTGCTTTGATCGGCGACTGCCCCGTGCCCGGCGAATCAAGCCCTATAAATCCAATTCCGTAAGGCAAAATGGCGCCGAAGTTTTCAGAAAGATCTTCCTTCCGGCTATCGAGTCCACTGATCGCAATCACCAACGGCACAGGGCCTTTCGCATTTTTCGGCAGCCGCAAATAGCCAACGATCTCCGATCCTTCAAACGGAATGCGCACCACTTCGAGCGGCGGATCCATCAAACGCGCGTGTGCGAGAAACGCTTCCAGAGCCTTCGCGTACGCGCGCTGCTTGCCGGGAGACGCAGGCACCGGCCACCGCCCAAACGAATACAGCCGCCACGCTTTGACGTACAGCGCACTCGCCTTTGCGGCATCTATGCCCTCGATCGCTTTGGCCTGCGTCATGTAGCGGTCCGCGACGGTGCTGAAAGCGGCGGCCCACTCGTCGTAGTCGGACGTTTTGATCGCAGCAAACGCCTCACGCACATCCGAGGCATCAAGTCCGATCAGAGGATACATTCCATTTTCCGCGCGCTTGATCGCCTCGGCTTTGATTTCATCGAGCGTTCGTTCTTTCTGCTGCGCCAGGGCATTTCCCGTCCACAGAAGCGCGCTGAGAATCATCCCCGCAATCCGCAGAGCTCTCACTCGATCTTGCTTCGCCATGAAATCCATTCACTTCGCCCCTTTCAGTCTTCTAAGCGCCTCGACGTAATACGAGGAATCGTAGTATTTCTCAGGAGCAGGCGGATGCCCGCCCCACTGGCCTTCCACTTCCGCTCTCAGCTTCAACACGTTTTTGAAACCATCGAGATCGAAGCCCGCGCCGTCCGCGTATCCGCCGTGACCTTCAATCAAGACCGCGTACGTCTCCCCCGCAACATCCTCGGGGATTTTCGATTCCTTCATCATCAACGCAATCACCTTCTCTTTGTTGGCCGGGGCCATCAGCCAGCGCTGCGCCTCGATGTACGCGGCAAGATAGCGCACCAGCGCATCCTTGTGTTCGCTCGCCCATCTACGCTGCACGAAAGCACCATAACTCTGATACGGCCCGATGAGCTTCTGCGTCGAGCCGAGGCTCACGAAACCTTCGCGCTTGGCAACAATCGATGCCGGCGGACCAAGCATCGAACCAGCAAATTCTTTGTGTTCGCGCATGGCCACCAATCGCTGCGGCGTGGCCCCGTAAGGCTTCATCTCGTAGTCCCGCCCGGCTTGCAGTCCATTCAGAAGCAAAATCTTTTTCATCTGAAGGGCGTACGCCGTGTTCACCGCATCGACGATCAGAGTTTTCCCGCGCAATTCCGCGGCCGAATGAATGTCCGGCTGCACGAAAAGTTCGTTCAACGAGCCTTCCCCTCCCATCACAATGGCCACGTCCGCGCCGGTCAGTTCCACCATCGCGACAGAGTTGTCCACCGCCGCGTGGGCAACATCCGCCTGTCCCTCCGCCAAGGCGGCCCGCATCGCATCCGAATTCGGCGCCGGGTTGACCTCCACTTCGATTCCGAACTTCACGAACGTGCCGTTCATTTCCGCCGCAACTACAGGCAGCGGACGGCCCGGCAGACTGGTCAATCGTATTTTTTGCGCGCTCCGTTCCTGCGCACGCGCACTGCTGCTGCACAACCATCCAACAACGAGAATCGACAGGCAAACCCATCTTCTAGCGTTCATCGAGATTCGCTCCTTGTGTGGTCCAGGGAAATGAGCCTACGGTGCGCCCTTGTTCAATTTTTCGAGTGACCATTCCGCGACCGGCAGGGGATCGAGAATGGGCTTTCCGAGATTCGGACAGCTCAACGCGTAGAGGCCCGTATCCGTCGCGGTCCAGATGATGTTGCGGTCCCATTCGATGAACACGTTGTCCACGGTGCGGTCGTAGCTTCCAAATTGTTTCAATTCGCCGCCCTGCGGAGGAATGAAGTAAGCAACTTCTTCCGGCTTGTAAAGGTCTCCGATGTCGTAACAACGCAGTCCCGCGATGAAGTACGAATACGCAATAAACTCCTGCCGCGGTTTCCCGGGCGCTTTCAGGTGCGGCGGATTATGCGCGCCGAAGCGCCCGCGCTTGAAACAGAAATCGCGGTAGGGTGCTTCCGGAGGAGGCACGGGGCGCGGCAACTGCGCGACTGCGATGGGGTGCTCTTCGTCGCGAATATCAATGACCCAGTTCGGCAAATAGATTTGATTGCAATCAGAATTTGTTGTTTCGCCGTTGGTGAGAACAAATCCGCGGTCGAGGATGCCGCAATAAATTGTGTGAAAGGCGATGCCCATACCCGAGTACTGTGGCGGCGGCTCGAACCGGCCAATTTCTTTTTGGTGCGTAGGATCCGAAAGATCAAGAATAATGAATCCGTTGCAGCCGAATGCGCCGTAGCCACGATTGCCGCCATCTTCCAGTTTTTTGGGAACATACACCGGGCCGTGGAGTCCCGCGAAAGGCGTCTGGTCTGCTACGACTTTCGGCGGAACGAGCTTCGACCAAATCCATTTGTTGTATTCGGCTTCCTCGCCCTTGCGTGAGCCGGGAACCCACCACATCGAGACTTCTTTCGCGCTGGAAGGATCGGAAGTATCCACAATCATGTTGCCGTTGACCAACTGCCGAAAGTAGGCCGGCTGGTGAATGAAAGTTTCATCGGGCGCCGTATCGAGGTAAGCATACTTGCCGCCGTCGTAATAGTTTCGGTGCGTGCCCTGGCCGGTGGCGCCGGTGCTGAACTCAGAAAGTTTGACAATTTTCGACGGATCGGTGACATCATAGAAGCGTACGCCACGAAGTCCTTTGTAATTCTTGCGCTTGTCATCGAGATGCGCGTCGTCGTATTTGCCCATGGGCGCTTCAGGAGTCGAATCGGTGATCGGCGTCTGCGCCCCGGTCATGAGAATCCACTTCTTTAGATTTTTGTTGTAGGCCACCTGCACTTGGCCGCCTTCGAATCCACCCTGGTTGTAAAAGGTGGGCTTTCGAACGTCGCTGACGTCGATGACATCGCCTTGCTGGAACATGTAGCGGCGATCGCCAATGGACATCAACTGCATCTTGCCATTGCGGACACGGCCGGGCATGAAGTGGCCGAGGAGCTCCATGTTGTGGATGTACATCCTGCGATCCAGATACGAGATACTGTTCGGGGTGGGGTGGGCATGATGGTCCGCCCAAGCCGCAATCGGAGAACCGGCCAATGCCAAGCCAACGCCGGCCGCGGTTCGCAGGAACTCGCGCCGAGTCGGTAGTCCGGCTCCATCCAGCGTGTTTCGGAACTTTGTATTCCCGGAATTTGGCATCCTCGCGCCAGTCTTGTCCTTCATCTTTGGCGGCTCCTTGGGCCATAAACTCTTGGCTCGCAGTGCTTGCGATCGGAGGCCATGACGACGGCTTCCTCGTTCGAATCCCTGTGCCCGGCCCCTGCTCTCAACTTAATTAGGTTAGGTGAGAAGGGTAGCGAAGGCCATGACATCCAAAAGGTAGGACCGCTGTACCATTCGTAAACAAAGGCTGTCAAGAATATTCTATGGATTGGAGATGGGTTGCAGTTAGTATGATTTGCGAAAAAGTGTTCGGGTATAGTGGTTGGACCAAAACGAGAGACTGTCGGCCATGGCCGCTCATCGCTTCGCAATCGCTCGAACGACCAGCTGCAGAGCCGTACACCGGCAGAGATCTCTCTAGGCACAGGGCCAGAGAAGGATTTCAGAGGGAGAACCGAAATGGCAATTGCAACTATCAATCCCGCGACCGGTCAAGTGGTGAAGACATTCGAGCCGCTATCGGATGCACAGATTGAAGTAAGACTTCAAAAGGCAGCGGATACGTTTCTGAGCTACCGAAGAGTGCCATTCGCTGAACGCGCCCAGAAGATGCTGAAGGCGGCAGCAATCCTGGACGGCGAAAAAGAGACTTTTGCCAAAATGATGACGACCGAAATGGGCAAGACGTTCCGTTCCGCGGTCGATGAAGCAGCGAAATGCGCGTGGGTCTGCCGCTACTATGCGGAAAACGCGGAGCGTTTTCTGGCTGACGAAATAGTGGAGACGACCGCGAGCCGGAGTTACATCCGATACCAGCCGCTTGGGGCCGTTCTAGCGGTGATGCCTTGGAATTTTCCGTTTTGGCAAGTGCTGCGATTCGCCGCGCCGGCGTTGATGGCCGGGAACGTCGGCCTTCTGAAGCACGCGTCGATCGTTCCGCAATGCGCGTTAGCGATTGAGGGCGTCTTCCGGAGGGCCGGGTTTCCCGACGGAGCTTTCCAAACACTTCTGGTGGGCTCAGAAAAAGTGGACAAAATCCTGGGAGATCCGCGCGTAATGGCGGCCACATTGACAGGGAGCGAAGGAGCAGGAATTGAGGTGGGAATTGGCGCCGCGAAAAGAATCAAGAAGGTGGTGCTGGAGCTCGGAGGCAGCGATCCCTTTATCGTAATGCCGAGCGCGAATCTGGAGGTGGCGGCGGCCACGGCGGTGAAGGCGCGGATATTCAACAACGGACAATCTTGCATCGCCGCCAAGCGCTTCATAGTGGCCGAATCCATCGCGGACCGATTCGAACGGGTATTCGCAGAAAAGATGACCGCATTGAAAGTAGGAGATCCTTTTGACGAAATGACGGAACTCGGACCACTCTCAACGGCGGAGGGCCTGGCCGATCTGGACCGCGATGTGAAGAAGACGGTCGAGGCGGGGGCGAAGGTCTTGACCGGAGGCAAACCGCTGGATCGTCCAGGGAATTTTTATGCTCCCACGGTGCTGACAAATATTCCGAAGGGCTCACCGGCACACAAGGAAGAACTATTTGGTCCGGTGGCGAGCGTGTTCCGGGCTGCAGACCTGGATGACGCGATTCGAATCGCGAACGACAGCCGGTTTGGATTGGGGGCCAGCGCCTGGACGAACGATAGGAATGAACGCGAGCGCTTCGTCAACGATCTGGAATCCGGAATGGTATTCATAAACCGCATGGTGGCTTCCGATCCTCGTATGCCCTTCGGGGGAGTTAAGTGGTCGGGACACGGGCGAGAACTGGGGGTCCATGGAATCCGCGAGTTCGCGAACATCAAGACGGTATGGATTGAGGAGGCCTCCTAAGTGGTTTGCGAAATGGAGGATGGGGTGGTAGATTGGTCCGACAACTCAACCAGACAGTGACGAGTCCCCCACGTCAAACAACTGGACTTAGGCGAGTTTACTTTGGTACGGCGGTCGTACCAAAGAGCGAAATGACTTCTTTCGACGAGGATGTCATGTACAAGATCGTACGTTCTTCTCGTTTGTATGAACAGATCGTGCAGCAGGTCGAGGAATCCATCCACAAGGGAGCGATGAAACCCGGGGACCAACTTCCCCCGGAACGGGAGTTGGCTCAACAATTTGGCGTCAGCCGGACCGCGGTTCGCGAAGCGGTGAAGGCGCTGCATGAAAAGGGGCTGGTGGAAGCCTATCCGGGCCGCGGAACGTTTGTCACCGATGGCACTTCGTATTCCATGCGGCAGTCGCTGGACCGCATGCTAAAGATTGGGCAGCCCGAGGGGTCTGCGTTTCTGGCAGAAGTACGCGAAATCCTGGAGCCCGAGATTGCCGCGCTGGCCGCAACTCGCGTCGACGACGAAGACCTTGTTTCGATGCGGGAAGAAATCGCGGTGATGGACACCGCGCGCAAGGACCCGGATGCATTCATTGAGGCCGACCTGGATTTTCACCTAGCTCTCGCGGAAGCCGCGGCAAATCCCCTAATCCTTTCGTTGATCGATTCGATTGTGGGGCTGCTGCGCGAACAGCGGATGGGAATCTTCCACGTGGAAGGCGGCCCGGAGCGCGGGCAGTATCACCACAAGAGGATCCTGGAGGCAATTGAGCACCGCGATCCGCTGGGAGCGCGTGACGCGATGAAGGCGCACCTGCGGCAAGTGCGAGAGGATTCGCGGCGGGCGACGGGCGGGCAGGAATCCTAAGAACAGTTGTAAGTCATTAGTTTTGAATTTTTAGTCGGAGAAGAAAAAAGATTCAAATGGTGATTGATTATTTGCCGAGTTTGAGTCCCGGCAGGGCTGTCAATTGTGAGATCTAAGTTTTTGACAGGGAAGAAAAGAAGTGTGCCAACTTGAGTTCTCTCTCCATTCTCTGAGATGCCGGACTTGATTGGCCCGAGTCCATGAGAAGGCCGCGCTCAAGCGCGGCGCAAGGCACGAGAAGGGCAGGGAAGCGTAGAAAGGATTTGAAGCCGCCTGTAGCGAGGAGAAAAAGGATTCATGGCAAATCTTGGATTTGTCGGGCTTGGCGTAATGGGCGGCGAAATGGTGAACCGGCTGCTCGGCAAGGGCCACAGCGTTAGGGGCTACAACCGTACGCGTTCGAAAGCGGAGTGGCTCATCAAGAAAGGGATGAAGTGGGCGGACTCGCCGCGCGCGGTGGTGGCAGCGGCGGAGGTTACCTTTTCCATGGTTACGAATTCCGCGGCGCTGGGAGCGGTAATGAATGGGCCTGACGGAATGCTGGCAGGAGTGACGCCGGGCAAGATTTTCGTGGATATGAGCACCTTGAGCCCGGCGTTCAGCCGGGAGGTGGCGGCCAAAGTGCGGGAAAAGGGCGGCGACATGGTGGACTCGCCGGTTTCCGGGAGCGTGATCACGCTGCAAGAGGGAAAGCTTTCGGTGATGGCGGGCGGGCGGAAAGAGACATTTGAAAAAGTGAAGCCGCTACTGCTGGATATCGGGCCGAAGGTCACCTACGTAGGGGACAACGGTTTGGCGCTGGTGATGAAGATCGGGACGAACCTGAGCCTCGCCGTGCAGATGCTGGCGTTTTCCGAGGGAGTGCTGCTGGCGGAAAAGAGCGGGATTGCGCGGGAAATCGCCGTGGATGTGCTAACGCACAGCGTGATTGCGTCGCCGATGGTCCAGTATCGGGGCCCGTTTATTTTGAAGAAGCCGGAAGAGGCGTGGTTCAACGTTAACATGATGCAGAAAGACATGAACCTGGCATTGGAGCTGGGGCGGCAACTGGATGTGCCCATGCCGACGACGGCGGTCACGAACGAGTTCCTGACGGCGGCGCGCGGACTGGGGCTCGAGGAGAAGGATTTTGCCGTGGTGTTCAATGTTTTGGCGCAGATGTCCGGAGTGAGGCCATGACAATTGCAACGGATCAATCCAAGACCAAAGCGGAAGTCGAAACCGAGCAGTGGATGCGGATGTACCGGCGGATGGTGATGATCCGGGAGTTCGAACAACAGGTGAACGAACTTTATACGCGGGCGCTGATGCCGGGGCTGGCGCACCTTTACATTGGCGAAGAAGCGGTGGCGGTGGGGATTTGCGAAGCGCTGCGCCGGGACGACTACATTACCAGCACGCACCGGGGGCACGGTCACTGCGTTGCGAAGGGCGCTTCACCGGACCGCATGTTTGCGGAGCTGCTCGGAAAAGAAGCGGGGTATTGCCGTGGCAAAGGGGGATCCATGCACATTGCCGATCCCGCGACCGGCAACCTGGGGGCGAATGCAATCGTGGGAGGAAGCGCGGGAATCGCCACGGGAGCGGCACTTTCGTCGAAGCGGCTGGGCACGGGAAAAGTAGCAGTGTGCTTTTTTGGCGAAGGAGCGCTCGGACAGGGCGTGCTTTACGAGGTGATGAACCTGGCGGCGCTGTGGAGATTGCCGGTGATCTACGTCTGCGAGAACAATCTTTATACGGAATATACGCATTATTCGGAGACAACGGCGGGTGACATCCTGGCGCGCGGAACTGCGTTTGGAGTGCAGGCAGAAAGCGTGGACGGGCAAGATGTGCGAGCGGTGTACGCGACGGCGCACCGGCTGGTGGAGCGGGCGCGGAAGGGCGAAGGGCCGGCGTTTCTGGTTTGCGAAACGTATCGCTACACGGGACACCACGTGGGGGACATCAACCGCGAATATTACCGTTCGAAACAAGAAGAGCAGGAATGGAAGACGAAACGGGACCCCATCAAGAACTTCTCGCAATGGCTGGTTGAGCAAAAATTTTCGGACGAAGGAAAGCTCAAGCAAATCCAGGAAGAAGTGCGGGCGGAAATGAAGGCGGCGGTGGAGTTTGCGATTGCCGCGCCGTACCCGGCGGTAGACCAGGTGGATCAGGACGTTTATGCCTGAAGTGGCGACGAGAGAGCTTACGTTTGCACAAGCAGTCCGCGAAGCGCTTGCGGAAGAGATGCGCCGCGATTCGCGCGTGTGCATTTTCGGTGAGGACGTTGCGGAAGCGGGGACGCCGTTTAAAGTGTTGTCGGGCCTGGTGGAGGAATTCGGCGCGGAACGCGTGATGGATACGCCGATTTCGGAGGCGGGTTTCACGGGCATGGGAGTCGGGGCAGCGATGACCGGGTTGCGGCCAGTGGTGGACATCATGTTCGGCGACTTCCTGACGCTAACGATGGACCAGATGGTGAATCAGGCGGCCAAGGTGCACTACATGTCTGGCGGGACGTGGAAAGTGCCGATGGTGCTGCGGACGACGCTGGGGGCGACGCGGCGTTCGGCGGCGCAGCATTCGCAGTCGCTGCACGCGTGGCTGAGCCATGTGCCGGGATTGAAAGTGGTGATGCCGTCGACGCCGTACGATGCGAAGGGGCTTTTGAAGACGGCGATTCGCGACGAGAACCCGGTGGTCTTTTTCGAAGACAAGATGATGTACAAGTTGCAGGGGCCGGTGCCGGAAGAGGAGTACACGATTCCGCTGGGTGTGGCCGACGTGAAGCGAGAGGGAGAGGACATTACGATTGTGGCGACCAGCAGCATGGTGCAAGTGGCGCTGGGCGCGGCGGAGTTGCTGGAAAAGATTGGCGTGAGTGCGGAAGTGATCGATCCGCGGACGACGTGGCCGCTGGATGAGAGAACGCTGATTGAATCGGCGAAGAAGACTTCGCGAGCGATGGTGGTTGATGAAGGATATGGGCGGTATGGCGTGACCGGAGAGATCGCATCGGTCATCGCAGAAGGCGCGTTCTACAACCTGGAAGCTCCGGTGAAGCGCATGGGCGCAATGCACGTGCCGATTCCGTTTTCGCCGCCGCTGGAAGATGTGACGGTTCCGACGGAGCAGACGGTATTTGAGGTGGCGCGGGCGCTTTGCGGGAAGGCGTAATTGCGCGGAATGAGAGGTCTCCAGATGGCGCTGAAAACTTACGGGCCGATGGCGGTGGATTGGGAAAACCGCATTGATTTTGACCGCTTGCGCCGCGAACGCCTGGCGCGGGCGAAAGCGCTGCTGGCGAGATCGGAGATGGGAGCGCTGCTGTCCTTTGACATGAACAATGTGCGCTACCTCACGGCAACGCACATCGGGACGTGGGCGCAGGACAAAATCAGCCGATTTTCGCTGCTGCCGCAAAATGACGAGCCGATCCTTTGGGATTTTGGATCGGCGGCGAGACATCATCAGCAAAATTGCCCGTGGCTGGGAGAACGATCGCGGCCGGGAATTCCGCTGCTGCGCGGGGCGATGTCACCGGAGATGGGGCGCGCGGAAAACGTGGCGCGCAAAATAAAAGTAGAACTCGAGAAGCGCGGACTGCACAAAGAGCCGCTGGGGATCGACGTTGTCGAGCCGCCGATTCTTTTCGCGCTGCAAAAAGAGGGAATCAAGATTGTTGACGGGCAGCAGTTGATGTCCGACGCGCGGGTCATCAAGACGCAGGATGAAATTTCGCTGCTGAATCACTCCGCGATGATGGTGGACGCGGCGTACGACGAGTTGTATCGGGCGATGAAGCCGGGGATGAGCGAGAACCAGGCAGTGGGGCTGGCGAGCAAAGTGCTGTATGACCTGGGCTCGGAATATGTGGAAGCGGTGAATGCGATTTCGGGTGAGCGGTGCAATCCGCATCCGCATGTGTTTTCCGATCGCGTGCTGCGGCCGGGGGATCCGGTTTATTACGACATTTTGCATTCCTACATGGGCTACCGGACTTGCTACTACCGGTGCTTCACGATTGGGTATGCGTCGCACGCCATGATCGATGCGTACAAACGATGCCGCGAGTATTTGGACGCGGCAATTTCGCTGGTGCAGCCGGGGCGCACGACGGCGGAGATTGCTTCGGTGTGGCCGAAGGCAGAGGAGTTTGGATTTCCGGATGAAGAAGCGGCGTTTGCGCTGCAATTCGGACACGGGATCGGGCTGGCGATTTGGGAGAAGCCGGTGATTAGCCGCATGGTGTCGCTCGAGCACTCGCATGAGATCAAGCCGGGGATGGTATTCGCGCTGGAAACGTTCTGGCCCTCGACGGACGGATGGAGCGCCGCGCGGATTGAAGAAGAGATTGTGGTGACGGAAACCGGGCATGAAGTCATTACGCGATTTCCGGCAGATCAGTTGATGGTGGCGGGGGCGCACTATTTCACGGTGAATGGGCCGCTCTCCACAACGCGCGAGAATGAGGCGCCGCCCAGCAGGCGAGTGAAAGAGATGGTAGCAGCGAGCGCGAAGGTTGAAGGAGTGGCGGCTACGGACTGAAGGCGCGTCCCCCGCTCCTGACAAAAAACTATGGCGATCAGTGTGGTAATGCCTGCGCTCGAAATGGCGCAGGAAAACGGGAAGCTCCTGGCCTGGCGAAAAAAAGAAGGCGAACGCGTCATTAAGGGAGAGCCGCTGCTCGAAATCGAGACGGATAAGGCGGTCGTCGAAGTGGAAGCGCCGGGCGACGGGATTCTTACGGGGATCACAGCGGATGTGGGAGCGGTGATCCCGGTGGGACAAACCATCGCGTGGCTTGTGGCTCCCGGCGAAAAACCTCCTGCAATGGCCGTGACGGCAGCACCTGCGGCGCGCGCATCCAGCAGTCCGGAACGCGCGAGCGCAGCTGCGGCGGTGCGAGCGACAGAACAGCGTGTGGAAGCGGCTCCGCAAATTTCACCGAAGGCCCGTCGGCTGGCTAAAGAACTTGGCGTGGACATCGGCAAGATTCGAGGAACCGGACCGGATGGGACGATCACCTCAGAAGATGTGCACAGTTTTGCCGATGGACGGGGCGCCGCTGCTCCAGCGGGATTGCAGCCGCTGAGCCAGGTCGCGCGGCTGATGGCCGAGCGTACCACGCAGAGCTGGACCAGCGTGCCGCACTTTTTTCTGGTGCGGTACGTCGACTGTGGCGAACTGATTGCGACCCAAAAACGAATCAGCCAGGAGATGGAGAAGTCGCAGGGCGCGGCACCGACAATCACGGATTTGCTGATTGCGCTGTTGGCGAAAGTCTTGGCGAAGCATCCGCGAATGAATTCGAGTTGGACGGGGGAGGGGATTCGTTCGAATAGGGAGATCCACGTCAGCGTGGCGATGGCGGTGAAAGACGGCGTGGTCGGTGCGGTGATTCACAAGGCGAACACCGCGAAGATCGCTGAAATCTCCGCGCTGCGGCGCGAATTGACAGAGCGCGCGCGAGCAGGCCGGCTGCGCCCGGCAGACATCACCGGCGGGACTTTTACGCTGAGCAACCTGGGCATGTACAAGGTCGACGCGTTCAGCGCGATCATTACGCCGCCGCAGGCCGCGATTCTCGCGGTGGGGAGCATTTCCGACCGGGTCGTCCCCGTTGAGGGAAAACCCGGCATCCGGCCGATGATGACGATGACGTTGTCGAGCGATCATCGCGTGGTGGGCGGGGCCCAAGCGGCAGAGTTCTTAAGCGATTTGGCAAACGCCATTCGTGAGCCCGGGAAATTGCTGTAGCGGTGCGATGCACAAATTCTTTGGGAAGGGGATGAGCATTTCTCGCGCCGCGTAGCTCCAGGCTCCCACTATGACGCCGCCCAATCCGCGCAAGAGGGCTTTTTACGCAAATTCGTCGGTGCAAGTGCTGTTCGCCGTTGCCGCAGCGATCTCCTTGGGCTACTTGCAGCCGACCACGGCGATCGCGATGAAACCGCTGGGGGACGCTTTCATCCGGCTGATCACGATGATCATCACGCTGGTCATCTTTTCTACGGTGGTGACGGGCATCGCCGGAATGGAAGACTTGAAGAAAGTCGGCCGGGTTGGCGGGAAAGCGCTGCTGTACTTCGAGCTGGTGTCAACTTTGGCGCTGTTCATTGGCCTGGCGGCCGGCAACATCGTGCACCCGGGCAGCGCGTTCAACGTGAATGCGGCCAAGCTGGACGCCAGGGCGGTGGCGGAATACGCGGGGCAGGCGAAAACGCAGAGTGTCTCGGAATTCCTGATGCACATCATCCCCAACACCGTCTTGGATGCTTTCAGCAAGGGCGATATCCTGCAGGTGCTGCTGGTCTCCGTACTGTTCGGATTTGCGCTGTCGGCCGCCGGTCCGCGGTCGAAACCGCTGCTCGATTTTTTCAATCTACTGACGGAGGCAGTGTTCGGTGTTGTGAGCATCCTGATGCGCTTCGCACCGATCGGCGCATTTGGGGCGCTGGCATTCACGATCGGCAAGTACGGCATCGCTTCGCTAGGACCGCTGGCCAAACTGATTGGTACGTTTTATGGCACCTCGATTCTATTCGTTTTCATTGTGCTGGGCGCGATCGCCCGCTTCGCAGGGTTCGGAATCCTGAAATTCCTGGCCTACATTAAGGAAGAGATTCTTCTCGTGCTGGCCATCAGCTCGTCGGAGCCTGCCATGCCAACGCTGATGGCCAAACTGGAAAAGCTGGGTTGTTCGAAAGGTCTTGTAGGACTCGTCGTGCCCACCGGTTACACGTTCAATACCGACGGTACGAGCATGTACATGACGCTGGCGGCGCTGTTTGTGGCGCAGGCCACCAATACGCCGCTGACGCTGACACAGGAGCTGACGATTTTTGCGGTGGCGGTGCTGACTTCGAAAGGCGCCAGCGGCGTGCAAGGCGCGGCATTTATCGCCCTGGTGGCCACAATGACGGTCATCCCGACGATTCCGGTGGCAGGAATGGCGCTGATTCTCGGGATCGACCGGTTCATGAGCATGTGCCGCGCGACGGTGAACATGATCGGGAATGGGGTCGCCACCGTGGTCGTGTCGCGATGGGAAAAGGAATTGTCCGCCGAGACGTTGCGGAAAAATCTTGCTTGAGGGAATAGTGAAGATCACGACATTTCACCTTGCCCCCTGGGAGCGGGAGCAGGAAGCCCAGTTAATTGAGAATCGAGGCCGCGAACCGCAATGGCTGAGCGATTCGACATCGTGGTGGCGGGCGCCGGGCACAACAGCCTGATTGCGGCCGCGTATCTGGCGAAGGCGGGCTATCGCTGCCTGGCGCTCGAGGGCCGGCCAATCGTTGGCGGCGGCGTCAAATCCGCGCAATTGACGCTGCGCGGATTCACGCATGACATTTGCTCTTCGGCGCACAACGGAATCCACGGGAATCCGATCCTGCGCGACGATGAGCTAAAACTTGGAGAGTACGGCCTCGAGTACATCTATCCCGATCCTGTCTATCACATGCCGTTTCCTGACGGCAGCTATTTGACGCAGTGGCGCGACCTGGATCGCACCTGCGAGGAATTCGCAAAATTTTCCAAGAAAGACGGCCTCGCTTACCGGCGAATGATTGCCGAATACGAGACGATCAAACCCCTCTTGAATGCAGTTGCGTTCACGCCGATTGGCTTTGGGAAAGCCATCAACGACCGTTTGGCGGAACACCCCCACGGCAAGCTATGGCAGCGGCGGCTGGCCATGTCGGCCTGGGAAATTGTTCGCGATACATTCGAGGACGATCATTGCAGAGCCTTCATGCTGGGTTGCCCCTATCCGCTGCAGCCGGTGCAGGACCCGATGACCGGCCGGGCCGCGTACCTTCCTCTGCACCAGCAGCGAGACAGCCGGCCGCTGCCGAAGGGCGGGTCGGGAGCGTTGACGCTGGCGTTGGCGCGGTTTATCGAAGCGCATGGCGGCGTGATTCAGACCAACAAGTGGATCAAAGGGCTGATCGTGGAAAACGGGAAATGTACGGGCGTGGTATGCGAGGATGGCAGCTCGTATCGCGCGGAAAAGGCTGTTCTCTCGACGATCCACATCAAGCACTTGATCGACATGGCGCCGCGCGAATTGTGGGGCCAGGATTTCATCGACGGCGTGGATACGTGGAACGCCGGCCTGACCCTGTTCGAGACAAATTATGCGACGACGGAGCCGCCGAAATTTGCGGTAGCTGGCGGGACGCTCTCGCCCGTGCATTCCGGAGTGATGGTCAGCGCCGATCGCGTCTTGCGGATGAGTTATGACTTCGCTCGAGGAGCGGTGAACCTTGAAAATCCGTCGATCCATGCAATTTGTTGCAGCATCGCTGATCCAACGCGTGCGCCCGCAGGCATGCACACGATCAAAATCGTTGCCTACCACCCGTACGAATTGAAAGAGGGTCCCCAGCATTGGGACGAAATCAAGGATCAAGTTTCGGACGCGAATTTGAAATTTCTGCGGCGGTTCGCGACCAATCTGACGGATGACCAGATTCTCGCGCGCATCGTCAAGAGCCCGCTCGATCTCGAGCGCATGAACCCGCACAACTGGCACGGTAGTTGTCACGCGGGTGGATCGGGCCCGGCGCAGTCCGGTGCGATGCGACCAGTGCCTGGTTGGGCGCAGCATCGGATGCCCATCCCAGGTTTATATCAGACCGGGGCCACGACCCATCCCGGCGGATCGGTGACCGGCGGACCGGGTCGCAACGCAGCGACGGTGATGCTGAGAGATTTCGGAACCAGCATCGAGGAAGTGGTGAAGAAGGCGTAAAAGTTTGGTCTCCAGGAGGCGCTCCCATGAGCACAATCAGTCGACGCGAATTTGTGAAGGCGACGGCGCTGGCACCTCTGGCCGTCGCACCATTCTCATTAGGTCCGCAAACCTCCAAGGAGGATCGCTTTGACATCGTCGTTGCCGGCGCGGGACACAACAGCATGATCGCCGCGGCCTACTTGGCGAAGGCTGGCTACAAATGTTTGGTGCTGGAGGGTCGCCCGATGCTTGGCGGGGGCGTGAAGACAGCGGAGCTGACGCTCAAAGGATTCAAGGACGACGTGTGCTCGACGGCGCACACGTTTCTGCTCGACAACCCGATGATGAAGAACGACGAGCTCAAGCTCCGCGACTACGGACTGGAGTATATCGACCCCGATCCGATCTTTCACATCCCTTTCCCGGATGGCAGCTATCTGACGCAGTGGCGCGACCTGGATCGAACCTGCGCGGAGTTCGCGAAATTCTCGAAGAAGGATGCCGCCGCGTATCTGAAAATGCTGGCGGAGTTTGACGCCATCAAACCGGTTTTGCTCGCGACAAGTTTTACGCCGATAGGATTTGGGAAACCGTTGAACGACCAACTGGCGCAGCAACCGCGCGGCAAGCTGTGGCAGCGCAGGCTGGCGATGTCCGCGTGGGAAATGATTCGTGACACGTTTGAGGAGGAACACTGCCGCACGTTCCTGCTCTACATGTCTCACTTGGCAGCCGAGCCGCCGGATGCCCCGATGACCGGAAGGCTCGCTTACGGCACGGCTCGCCAACAGCACTCTGGCCGGCCCATCCCGAAAGGCGGATCGGGCGCCTTGACCCAGGCGCTGGCGCGCTCGATCGAAGCGCACGGCGGCGTGCTTCTCACAAACAAGTGGGTGAAGCGGCTGATTGTGGAAAGCGGAAAGTGTGTAGGAGTGGAATGCAGCGACGGAAGTTCTTACCGCGCGGAAAAGACCGTGGTCTCCACAATCCACATCAAGCATCTGGTGGACATGGCGCCGCGCGAGCTTTGGGGCCAGGACTTTCTGGATGGAGTGGATACCTGGCAGGCGGAGCACGCGATGTTCGTCACGCACTACGCCACTTCCGAGCCGCCGAAATTCGCGGTGGAGGGTGGAACGCTCTCACCGGTGGAGTCGGGCATTTTGGTTTCACCGGAGCGCGCGCTGCGCTATGCATACGACGATGCGCGCGGGGTGGTCAATCTGGAAGATCCGTCGATGCAGATCATCTGCTGCAGCGTTGCCGATCGAACGCGAGCCCCGGCGGGAATGCATACGCTGAAGGTGGTCGGCTGGCAACCTTACGAGCTGAAGGAAGGTCCCGAGCATTGGGACAAGATCAAGAAGGACGTTTCCGATGAGTATCTTAAATACCTGCGGCGATTTGCTCCGAATCTGACCGACGATAAGATCCTGGCGCGATTTGTGGAGAGCCCGCTCGATCTTGAACGGATGAATCCGCACTTCTGGCACGGAAGTGCACACGCGGGCGCGCAAAGCGCATCGCAATCCGGGGCGATGCGTCCGATGCCTGGCTGGGCGCAGCACCGCATGCCGATTCCAGGCTTGTATCAAACCGGTGCGACGACGTTTCCGGGCGGCTCGGTTACGGGAGCGCCCGGCCGAAACGCCGCGATGGTGATGCTGAAGGATTTCGGAACCAGCATCGAGGAAGTGGTGAACAACAAAGCGTAGTTGGAGCGATGAAGTGCGGCAGATTCAAATTTGCGAGGTCAGCTGATGGTGAAAAGAATTGGATGGATCGCTCCCGTGGTGATCGCTTCAATGCTGGCAGCATTTCTTTTCCTTGCGGCAGGTCTGACCGCGCAACAGGCTGCGCCACCGCAAGCGATGAATCAGATGGTCCCGGACAATCCGTCGGACCACACGCCGCCGGTGCAGCCCATCCCGTATAGCCACAAGAAACACCTTTCTCTCGGTCTGGATTGCAAGGACTGTCACACGAATCCCGAGCCGGGCAAACTGATGACATTTCCGGACACCAGCAAGTGTATGCTGTGCCACGTGACGGTGGCCAACGACAAGCCTTCGATTCAGAAACTCGCTGAGTATGCGAAGTCCAAACAGGCGATTCCTTGGGTTCGCGTCTATACCGTGCTGCCGGGTGTTGCGTGGAATCACCGCGCGCATCTCGAGACCGGAGTAAAATGCGAGACGTGCCACGGGCAAGTCCGTCAAATGGAAGCGATGTCGGAAGTCACGAGCGTCACCACGATGTATAGCTGCCTGAACTGCCACGAAATGAACCACGCGAAGGCCGCTTGCGACACTTGTCACAAACATTGATCGGGCGGAGAATTTTGCTTAGGGGGAGGGATTATGGCGAAGCCGGTCGAACTGGAAATCAACGGCAAGCGATATCCGGTCAACTATCCCGCGGACACGCCGCTCCTCTACGTTCTGCGCGATGAGCTCGGCCTGACCGGCAGCAAGTACGGTTGCGGGGAAGGGCAATGCGGCGCCTGCACCGTCTTGATTGGAGGGGCGCCGCGCCGCTCGTGCCAGATTCCCGTCAGCGCGGTGGCCGCCAAGCCCATTACGACCATTGAAGGTCTTGAAAAGGACGGCCGGTTGAATCCGGTGCAGCAGGCGTTTCTTGATGCGGGTGCTTTCCAGTGCGCCTATTGCACTTCAGGAATGATCATGAGCAGCGTCGGCCTGTTGCAAACGAATCCGAATCCCAGTCAGGCGGAAATCGTTCAATTCTTGCAAGGCAATGTGTGCCGTTGCGGTACGCATCCGCGCGTCATTGAGGCGGTCCGACAGGCGGCCAAAATGATGCAGGAGCACGGGCGATGAGTAACGTCGAAGGAAAATTGTTCATCGAGCCGGAACGCTACGAATTCAGCGCCGGGCCGTTCCATCAATTCGAATTGGCGCGCCGCGACTTTTTTAAGATTCTTGGCGCGGGAATTGCCATTTTCGCGATTGCCAAAGATGCCCTGGGCGCGCAGGAAACGGCCCCCGGGTCGCGGGCGTTCCACAATGAAGAACTGCCCAGGGAAATTAGTGCGTGGCTGCACGTCGGCGAAGATGGGAGCATTACCGGGTTCACTGGCAAGGCCGAGATCGGGCAGAACATCCGCACGGCTTTGGCGCAAACCATCGCCGATGAACTGCGAGTGCCATTCGAAAGCGTCCGGATGGTGACGGCGGATACCGCGCTGACGCCGTTTGATGCGGGCACGTTTGGCAGCCGGACGACGCCGACGATTACCCCGCAGTTGCGGCGCGTAGCGGCAGCCGCGCGCGATCTTCTGGTTGGAGTAGCGGCAAAGGAATGGAATGTCGCGCCGGCGGGATTGGTCGCAGCTGACGCGAAAGTCACCGATCCCGCCTCGGGCCGCTCGCTTAAGTATGCGGAACTCGCGCGAGGCAAGACGCTCGCGCAGAATCTCCCCGCCGAAGATCCCATTACTCCGGCAACGCAATGGACGATTGCGGGCAAGGCGATTCCGAAAGTAGACGCCCGCGCGTTCGTCACTGGGAAGCATCCATACACGACCGATCTGCGGCCTGCGGGCATGCTCTACGGCAGAGTGCTGCGCCCGCCGTCGTTTGGCGCGACGCTCACTTCCTGCGATGACAACGCTGCAAAGGCCATGACCGGAGTAGTTGTCGTGCGTGATGGAGACTTCGTCGGCGTGGCCGCGCCGAGTGCGCACGAGGCTCAGAGGGCTCTTGATGCGATTCACGCCCAATGGAAGGAAGTGCCGCAGATCTCGAGTAAGGAGATCTTCTCGTATCTCAAGCAGAACGCAGCTGCCAAATCCGAGGATCGATTCCGCAAGCAAAAAGGGTCCGTTGAAGAAGGACTCGCAGGCGCGGCGCACCAACTCGACGCAACCTACACCGTCGCCTACATCGCGCATGCTCCGCTTGAGCCGCGCGCGGCCGTAGCTCAGTGGGCCGATGGGAAACTGACGGTGTGGACCGGCACGCAGCGGCCGTTTGCCAACCGCGACGAGCTTGCAGATGTCTTCCACATTCCCGAGAGCAGCGTGCGCGTGATTGTGCCGGACACCGGCTCGGCGTACGGAGGGAAGCACACCAGCGACGCGGCGCTCGAAGCCGCTCGTCTGGCGCGTGCTGCCGGCCGTCCCGTGAAAGTGGTTTGGACTCGCGAGGAAGAATTCACCTGGGCATATTTCCGGCCCGCGGGTGTTATCGAAGTCAAGAGCGGCATTGCCAGCGACGGCGCGCTAACGGCTTGGGAATTTCACAACTATCATTCCGGAACGTCGGGGGTCGACACGCCCTATGTCGTTGCGAATCGGCGAACGGAATATCATCCAGTGCCTTTGATCCTGAGGAGCGGCTCCTATCGTGGGCTTGCGGCGACGGCGAATCACTTCGCGCGCGAAACGCACATGGATGCGTTGGCACGCGCGGCGAACATGGACCCGCTCGAATTGCGAATGAAGAATCTTTCTGATCCGCGTCTGCGAGCGGTGCTGGAAACAGCGGCGAAGTCCTTCGGCTGGCCGCGCAAGAAAACGCAAGAGGGACAAGGATTCGGAGTCGCGTGCGGTTGCGAGAAGGGAAGTTACGTGGCGACGTTTGCTGAAGTGGCGGTGGACAAGACCTCCGGCACGGTGCGCGTCGTGCGCCTGGTTGAAGCGTTCGAATGCGGCGCCATCGTCAACCCGGATGGTCTGCGCAACCAGGTGGTCGGAGCGATGATTCAGGGGCTGGGCGGCGCACTCTTCGAAGCTATCGAATTCGAAAACGGCCGGATAAAGAATCCGCACTTCGCAAGCTACCGCGTGCCGCGCTTCCGCGATGTTCCCGAAATCGAGGCCGTCTTGCTCGATCGCAAAGACATTCCCTCCGCCGGAGCTGGCGAGACACCCATCATGGCCGTGGCGCCGGCAATCGGCAACGCCATTTTTGATGCGACCGGCATTCGTCTCAATAATCTGCCGATGGTTCCAAACGGGCTTCGGTCCGCGTAAGAACGATAAGAAACCACTCTAGCTGTGCTTCGCATGAACTCATCAACCAGGCGGCGAGCGCCGTTCTTTGAAGTTCAGATGGTCTTGTCTTTCGCGTAACACAGCGATTCCATGTTGCACTCGATGCATTTCGGCTTGCGCGCGTGGCAGACCCGGCGTCCGTGCCAGATCAGTTGGTGGGAAAACTGGATCCACTTCTCCTGCGGAATGATTTTCATCAAATCCTGCTCGACCTTCTTGGGATCTTCATTCCGCGACAAATCCAGACGGTTCGAAAGGCGCAGCACATGGGTATCTACGACCACTCCGCTGGCGATCCCATACGCCGTGCCGAGCACCACGTTCGCCGTTTTTCGCGCGACGCCCGGCAGCGTGAGTATCTCTTCCATCGTGCTCGGCACTTGCCCGCCAAACTTTTCAATAATCGCTTTGCTCGCGCCCATCACGGATTTCGTCTTGTTGCGGAAAAATCCCGTGGGCCGGATGTCCTGTTCCAACTCGCCTGGCGTGGCGTACGCGAACGCCTGCGAATCAGGATATTTCTTATAAAGCGTTTCGGCGACCTGGTTCACGCGCACATCCGTGCACTGCGCGGAAAGAATCGTGGAAATAAGCAGTTGAAATGCATTCTCGTGCTTCAGCTCGCACGTGGCATTCCCGTACGCTTCGTCCAGGTTCGCGAGGATTGCTGCTATGCGCTTCGGATCCGTTCCCGCCGCATGAGCTGGCTTGGCAGCCTTGGCCGTCCTCACGGATTTTGCTGTTTTCGATTTTGCCGGAGCAGATTTCTTCTTCGTCGATGGTTTTTTCTTTGATTTTGTGCGCATAGGAGCCAAAACTATAGCATGGAGGAAAGAGCCGCGAGCAATCTGCGGAAAGCCTTCCCCCGATGGCTGCGCTGATTTTTTTCTTCCGCGGGAAGCTCCGCAAAGGTTTTCTCGAGAGCAGGGAAGTAGAACACCGGATCGTAGCCAAATCCGCCCGATCCGCGCGGTGCCTCCAGGATTTCGCCGTCAACGCGATCCGTCACGATCGCCATGGCTCGTCCGCGTTCCGCCAGCGCGATCGCGCAAACGAAACACGCCGCGCGCTCGGATCCTGTTTTGTCGCGCATCTCGCTTAGCAGTTTTTCAATCCTTTGTGAATTTGTCGCCTGCGGCCCGGCGTACCTCGCAGATTGAACTCCAGGTGCGCCGCCGAGAGCAGGCACGACTAGCCCCGAGTCATCGGCGAAGACCAGCCCATCCCCATGCCGCGAGTAATGCAGCGCTTTGCCTGCCGCATTTTCAGCGAATGTTGGAGCGTTTTCCTCGAACGCGGGAAGCCCATCAAAATCCGGTAGCAATGCCAGATCTATCACAACGGAAGGTGCGGACGCTCTCGCGAGCTCGCGATACTCGGCGAGCTTCCCCGCATTGGATGAAGCGAGAAAAAGTTTAGCGTGCGCGCGCACTGAATTTTACGGGCAGAAGGGCACGTTGCTCTTCCGTCAGGCGGCGAATCCCCGCAGCGGCGAGCGCCAGAAGATCCTGCATCTCACTTCCGGAAAACGCGCGTCCTTCCGCCGTCGCCTGGATTTCGACAAAATGTCCGTTGCCGGTCATGACCACGTTCATATCCACTTCGGCGCGCGAATCCTCCTCATAAGCGAGATCCAGCAGCGCGCGGTCGTCCACGATCCCGACGCTGGTGGCCGCCACGCTATCGATCAGCGGCGAATTCTTCAGGATTCCCGCTGCGGTCAGACGCTCGAATGCCAGCGCCAGCGCCACGAACGCTCCGGTGATTGACGCCGTGCGCGTTCCGCCATCCGCCTGAATCACGTCGCAATCGAGCCATACGGTGCGCTCGCCCAGCGCTTCCTGATCCGTCACCGCGCGCAGCGAGCGGCCAATCAATCGCTGAATTTCCAGCGTCCGCCCCGACTGTTTCCCGCGCGCCGCCTCGCGCGGCGTGCGCTCCTCGGTGGCACGCGGTAGCATTCCATATTCACTGGTGACCCAGCCTTTGCCGCTGCCCTTCAGAAATCCGGGCACCCCGTCGTCCACCGTAGCCGTGCAAATTACGCGGGTATTTCCCAACTCGATGAGCACGCTGCCTTCGGCTGTGGAGATAAAATCCGGCGTGATTTTCAAGGGACGCATCTGGTCCGCGGTTCGGCCGTCGACTCTCACTCTTCCTCCTGCCGTCATCATTGCCCGTTTCAAGAATTCTACGGTTTGCCTTCGGGCTGCGCCAGTTTGCCGGGGGGCTTGTCTGCCGTCAACGGTCCGGGAGCCGGAACAGACGCCTTATCCGACGCGGGCTTCGCCGGCGGTTGAGCCGGCTTCGTGTTGACGATAAATGCCTCCGCCAGATCCAGATGTCCGGCCAGCGTTTCCACTTCCTGCCCATGAATCAGGATTTTCAGCCGCTGCACCTGCGGCACGTTGGCTTCCAGCGTCCGGGTGATGGAATTCACGGCCAATTGCTCGCTCACGATGCCGGAAGGAATGGAAGTTGCCAGCGCCTCGGAAAAATCCGCGATCGCCGTTCCATCCGGCAATAGATAAAACGCAAGCAGCAAAGCGTCCGGCGGCAGCGTGCGCAGTTCCGTATCCACGGGCCCTGCGAGCAGGGTATTCAAAACCTGTTTGGATCGCAGCACCGGGTCATTCGAAAGCGGCAGCTCGACCGTGACCGGCACCAGCGTGGAATCGATTGTATCCGAAGCCCAGAAGAGCTTGGTCTTCACGCGAGGATCGCCCGGATTGATCACGATCGGTTGTGTCAATTCGCGCCGCGCTTGTTCTTCGCTCTGTTGCTGGAGTTTCGCGGCGCGTTTCACCCGTCTGCGGAGAATTGGAAAATAGATCGCTGCAGCGAGCACGGCGATGAGCAATCCGCCGATCAGCCAAAATTTCCAGCGTGGCGTCATGGCAGCGCTCCGCGCGTGTTTGGGACCACGTAAGATGGCTTGAACGCAGCGGCTCCGCGCGCAATGGCGTCCGCCACGCCCGGCGCCATGCGGTCCAAATCGGTGCGGTCCTCCACCGTTACACTTGAGATCTCCACGGCGATTGCCGGCGCTGCCGTAGTTCGAAGCTGGCGCACGGATGCAGTTTGCGCGGCGTCCGGCGAACCTTTGAAACGCTGGGTGAGGTATCCCTGCACGACATCGCCGAACGCCCGGCTCAGTCCAAGAAACGGCGCCTGCGCGCGGTCCCAGGGGATCAGGCCATTCGAATCCGCCACCGGCGGCAAATCCGAATTCACGTAGACACGCGCTGTGCCCGGCAATCCTGTCGACGAAATATGCAAGGTTACGAACACCGCTCCGCGCTGCGCGTTGGCGGTTGCGGAGCGGTCATCAAAAGAAGGATTCTCATTTCCCTGACGCGTCTGCACCACTTGAAAGCCTTGCAGCTCCAGCGCGCGGCGAACCTGAATCACAAGATCCAGGACAATTTCACTTTCGCGGATGCCGCCGGTGCCTCGCGCGCCGGGGTCCGTTCCACCATGGGCCGGATCCAGCACGACGATGTTAAGCCCGGCTTGCTGGGCTTGCGCGCCAAACGCGGAACCCCCCGACCCTGCCACCCCTCCCTGCGGAGAAGTCGCGGGGGGACTTGCCGCTGGCGGCGTGCCGGCCGCGGGTTGCTGGGTCTGCGAGGGAGCCTGGGATGGAGAAACCATCACCGCAGCCAGAGGAGCCACGAAGAGCAGTGCAATCAGAGAAAGAAACCTTGTTCGGAGGATGTTTCGCACTTAGAGCAGCATACCAAATCTGCCCCTCAATACGCGCCGCTAGAAACCTGCAAACGCAGCGAGAAAGGGACGTCCCCAACACTGGTCCTTTAATCCCCTTTAATCCCGAATCATCTCCGCGCAAAAGCTAGCGCGCCGCTGGCGCATCCCCGTGGATCACAGGAGAAATGACCAGCATCTTCAGTTTCGCTTTTTCGAGCAAAGCATTGACAACCGCCAGGTCGTCCTTTTGGAATGCGGTCCAGCGCGACAGCGTCTCTTGTGCAGCTTCTTCCCACCTCTCGCTCGCCATCGCCGCATCAGCTGCGGGCCCCATATCGGAGCTGTCCACAATGATCAAGAGACCAGTGAGCGCCGCCGCAACTTTGGGAAGAGGCTCATGCTCCTTGCCCGGAGCGGCGAGTCCAAACAGCCCAAAATCGGCATCACTATCGGGCTCGACCGCCGCTTCAACCTTTTCCTCCAGTCCTCGCAAAGCCTTCTGCAGCTCGGCGCTGTCGGTCGCATCTTTCTTGCGCGCCTCGATCTGCTTTCGGAGGTCGCCGACCTGTTGCAATGCCAGCGAAACTTCGCCCAATCTCGCTGCCAGCCTGGAGGCCAGACTAAACTGCCGCATGAGCGCGTCCTGCGGCGTTTTCACGCGCGGATCCAGCTTGATCGTCAGCGGTTGCGTGCTGCTCTTGCCGTTCGCCGTGAGCTTCACGATGTAGTTGCCTGGCACTGCCAAAGGTCCGGACGGTCCCCAGAAAGAGCTGCGAACGCCCTTCGGGAGCGCGTATCGAAGATCCCAGATGAATCGGTGCATTCCCGCCTCAGCCAATAGTGGTTTCGGGTCGCGCACCCACTCCATTTGAAGCGGGACATCGTTGGGATTTGTCCTGTGCAATACATCATCGCTTGCGAATCGCCGCACCGGCTTTCCTTCCGAGTCAAAGATTTCCAGTTGGATGGGCGATGACGCTCTATCCTTCAAGAAATAATCCAGCACTGCGCCCTCCGGGGGATTGGGAGCCAACGGCTCATCCATCGGCACCGGAGTTCCTTGGTCCGAGCCCGGCCGCAAGCGAATGGCGGTTTGCGGACGAAAGAGCCATGCGTCGGCGGCGTCGACACGCGAATCGATCTGCCGCAACGGCGTCACATCGTCCAATATCCAAAACGAGCGGCCGAACGTGGCAATCACCAAATCGTTTTCGTGCACCACTAGGTCGCGCACCGATGTCACCGGCAGATTCAGTTGCAAGGGTTGCCAAACGTCGCCGTCATTAAAAGACGCATAGACTCCCTTTTCCGTGCAGGCGTATAGCAACCCTTTTCGCTCAGGATCTTCCCGCACGCAGTTCAGGAAGCTTCCCTCGGGAATCCCATTTGAGGTCCGTTGCCAGGTCTTGCCGAAATCCCGCGTTCGATACAAATACGCCTGATAATCCTCAACGCGATGCCTGTCCACCGCCGCGTACGCTGTCCCCGCATCGGAATGCGACGCTTCGATATGCGTCACCTTGCTCCAAGGCGTCAAATCCGGCGGCGTAACGTTCTCCCACGTTTTCCCTTCGTCTAGCGTCAGTTGAATCAATCCATCGTCCGTGCCCGCCCAGATTTCTCCAGCCCGCACAAACGACGGTCCAATCGTGTAAATCACGCCGCGTCGATTGCCCTTCGGAGCATCCGCGGCAGTCGCGGCGTCCAGATTTTGCGGCACGCCGGGATCTTCGCGCGTGAGGTCGGGACTGATCGCTTGCCAGGAGCTGCCGCCATCGGCCGTTCGAAACAAAACTTGCGAGCCGAAGTACAGCACGTGCGGATCGATCGGCGAAAAAACCAGCGGCAGCGTCCAGGTGCGCCGGTAATCACCAGGATGCCCAAGCGTCGGCGGCAGTTGCTGGAGCTGTTCGTCGCCGAAATCTTGCCGAGCGACGAATCCGCCAAACACCACGCCCGGATTCAGCGGGTCCGGCGCAATGTAGCCATTTTCGTCCCCGGCGTCCATCGGTCGCCAATCATGGAAATTCAACGAACGGTACCGGCTGTGGCTTGGAGTCGCCGCCGAACCGCTGTCCTGCTGCGCACCGTACACCCAGTAAGGAAACTGGTTATCCGTCACCACGTGATAGAACTGCGCCGTTGGCTGGTTGTACCAGGAGCTCCACGTCTCACCGCGGTTGCGCGTCACGATCGTGCCTTGGTCGCTGCTGAGAATCATCCGTCGCGGCTCATCGGGATCAATCCAAAGCTCGTGATAGTCGTCTCCGCCCGGCGCGCCCTTGAACGCTGTGAATGTCTTTCCTCCGTCGCGCGACCGGTAGGTCGTGGTGTTCGGGACGTACACAGTGTCGGGGTCTTGGGGATCCACGCTGACTTCCCCGAAGTACCACCCGCGCTGCCAAATCCGCCGGTCATTCGAAACGCGCTGCCAACTCTGCCCACCGTTGTCAGAACGAAAGAGCCCGCCCTCCTTGGCGTCCACGATCAAATAAATCCGCCGCGGGTTGCTCGGCGCAAAAGCGATGCCGACCCGGCCGAGGCCTTCCGATGGCAGCCCCTGCTCGGTCACGTGTTCCCAGTGATCGCCTCCGTCGCTTGAGCGATAAAGGCCACTGCCCGGTCCGTTCGAAGGAGGGTAAATGCTCCACGGTGGCCTGCGCGTCTGCCACAGTGTCGCGTAAATCGTTTTCGGATTTCCTGGCTCGAACGCCAGATCGATCGCTCCGGTGTTTTCATCGTGAAAGAGAATTTTTTGCCAGCTCTTTCCTCCATCTTTTGAACGGAAGACGCCTCGCTCCTGGTTCGGCCCGTAGGCATGACCCAGCGCAGCCACGAAAAGCTTGTTGGGGTTTTGCGGGTCCACGATGATCCGTCCGATTTGCCGCGAATCCTCCAGCCCGATAGGCGCCCACGTCTTGCCGCCGTCCGTGGACTTGTACATCCCATTCCCGCGGGAAATCGAGGAGCGCATGTCCGCCTCCCCCGAGCCAACGTAAATCACGTTCGAATCCGACGGCGCAACCGCGATCGCCCCAATCGATGCAATCGACTGCGAATCGAAGATGGGATTCCACGTTCGCCCCGCGTCATCAGTCTTCCAAATGCCTCCGCCCACGCTTCCGAAATAGAAAACTTCCGGCTGCCCGCGCACGCCCGCCACCGCCAGTGCGCGCCCTCCGCGAGATGGCCCGATCGGCCGCCATCGCAGCTCTTGAAAGAGTTTAGCGTCGATGTGCCGCGCCGTCTGCGGCGAGGCCGCCACCCGCAAGTCGCCATCTAGGGCGAAGAGCAGAAATAGTGCCAGGGCAGCGAGAAGTCGCGGGTTCACGTTAGCATTCTCCTGATGAATAGACAGGTGCTCTGTCCCCGAGGATGGTACCAATTTTGATGTCCGGCCCAGGGCTATTGAGACGATTCTCGGATGAGGACAACGTCGGAGTCGGTATGGCCGCGGAGTATGCAGAGTCTTCTGCCGTCCGGTGACCAACGGAAGTTGAGAATCTGTTCCGAGTCAAAGTAGGTGATCTGTCGGCCACGCGAGCCGTCCAGCGGTTGCACCCAGAGATTGTCCACTCCGTTTTCGCGGATCGGGTAGGCCACCGCCTTCCCATCCGGCGTGAAGTTCAAGCCTCCGCTCGAAATCCGCTCGTCCGCATCAATCAGCCGTGGTGGCGAAGGCTTCGAAGAGGGCTCCAGAAGCGCGACCTTATATTGAGGATACGGATCCTCCAGTGTTGGCATGGTAGCCAAAACATAAGCGAGAACCTTGCTGTCGGGAGAAGTGCTCAGCCCCGTTCCTGTGGGGGAGGTTCGGGGAACCGCACTTCCCGCGAACGGTTCAGGTTTTCCTGAGCCGTCCATCGGTATCCGCCAAAGTTGTTGCAGCGCAAGGTCCCAGTAATATGCCCATTTTCCGTCTGCCGAACAGATCGGAGCTCGGTCGTCCTTTCCGTCGGTCAATTTTACGGGATTTGTGCCGTCGGCGTTAGTACGCCAGACGTTCGTTGAGTTTGTGCCGCCATGAAATGCCCAGGAGAACACCAGGTAACGAGTCCCGCAGCCCGCCAATTCCACAATCGCCGCGCTTGAATCGCCAACCAACGGCGTCGGGACGCTCTGATCGATGCCGATCCTCATCACGCGAGTAAGGTCGCTGAAAAGCAGATTCCCGTCCGCGGACCAATCGAATCCGTAAACATTCTGTCCCTGGGGAAGCACGGGGTTCACCGTCGGCGACTGGCTACCGGTGGCCGGAAGGACGTATAGATTTTTCGTCGTTTTAGTCTGGACGGTCGCCAGCGTTTTTCCGTCGGCGGAGAGCGTCAAAGTTGCATAACTATTGGTATCCCGAGTGATCGGCCGGAGCTCTTCGGTCCCCTCCGCAACGAATCCGATCTGTGACCGCTGAAAGTATTCCGGTCCCTTTCGCGAATATAACGCCAGGAGTCCGCGCCCATCGGGGAGCCACTTGAAGTCCGAAGTGAGCTTGTCATCGAAGGTAGCGAATCTGTTTATTTTCTTGCTCTCGATATCGAACAGGGCGATTCCTCCGAGAGCCTTGTCCGGCTTGAACAATCGGTACGCCAGCCGCTCGTCTCGCGGCGACCAAGCGATGAACGCAGGGATATCAGCCGCCGGCGCGACGGCATTCAGAACCTGCTCGTCGCCTCCATTCAGATTGCAGGTCATCAACCTGTACTTGCCTGCTTCCGGATCATTCACTCGAGCGAAGGCGATGCGCCGCCCATCGGGAGAGAATGCGACGTCACTGTCGATGCCCCGGATTATTGTTTGAGGCGTGCCCCCCAGCACCGGCGTCCGAAAGAGATCGAAGGTGGTATTTATCGCATCCGTCGCTTTGATGAAATAAAGATAATTTCCGTCCGGAGAAAACATGAGGCTTTTGTAGGCAACCGGAGCAGGCGGGATCACCTGCGTGTCGCTGCTCGTCGGAAGGTTGTGCAGCCACAGGCCCTGCAGTCCTTTATTGTTGATCACCGTCAGCACGTATCTGCCATCCGGCGAAATGGCCGTGAGTCCAGCCTTGCCCGAGTTGGTGACCTGGGTGATCGTGAAATTCTGGAAATGAGCCCCGCTTGGACGATCGAGCAGCGAGTACACTCCGAACACCGCCGCAGCCAAAACGGTCAGTCCGGCCACCGCAATTCCAGTTGCTCCCCATTTGTGTTGTTTCACCGCGGCAACCACCGCGGAACTCCCGTGCTGTTGAGTTGTGGCCGGCGCTAGCGGCGGGGGAGCAACCGCCGAAGACGTCGAAACCACGTGCGGAGTCTGGTTTGAATCGGTTTCGCGCTTCAACCGCTTCAAATCTGCCCGCATTTCCGCGGCTATCTGGTAACGCAGATCACGGTCCTTCTCCAGCGCCTTGCTGATGATCTCTTCTAACTTAGGCGGTAACTCGGGATTGAGCCGCAATGGACGCAAAGGTGGCCGGTTGAGAATCGCATCAAAAATAATCGCAGAAGTATCTCCACGAAACGGCATTGCCCCCGTGGCCATCTCGTACAACACCGCGCCGAACGAGAAGAGGTCGGTGCGCACATCAAGTTGCTTTCCTTTGGCTTGCTCCGGCGACATGTACGCCACCGTCCCCAGCGCCGCGCCCGG
>WNGI01000732.1_pt1 | contig 29550 bp, 34 predicted proteins | sample 5400621 | NCBI WGS metagenome assembly WNGI01 (sample SAMN13153374, study PRJNA577476) | soil metagenome | isolation source: 20 cm soil or saprolite under Garry oak tree replicate 1 | place: USA:California | collected 2016-06-15
GCCCAGGCCGCGAGACCGAGCAGGAAGATGACGATCCGTGCTTCGCGCGGAGCCGGCCCGACGCTCGCGCCGACGCCCATCGACTCGCCCTTCGCGCGAACGTACGAAACCAGGAACGAGCTAGTCAGCGCGACGAGGCCCCACCATAGGAGCGCCGCCTGCCCGGTCGTCGCGGCGAGCAGCACCGTGCCGATGAAGAGCGCGGCATCGGAAAGGCGATCGATGGTCGAGTCGAGGAACGCACCGAAGGCGGTTCCGCCGCCGGACGCTTTCGCGACCTGACCGTCAAGCGTGTCCGCGAGCGTGCCAACGGCGAGCGCGACCAGGGCCGCGAGTGGCATGTTCATCGCAAGCAGTGCCGCACCGATACAGGTGAGCGCGCCGCCGAGGAGCGTCACCGCGTTGGCCGACACGCCGAGCGCGACGATCCGCCGTGCGACCGGCGCGAGACCGAGCCGCGTTCCCTCGGCGACCTGCTTGGGAACGACGCCGTGGCTCATGGGTGCGCCTCGGCGCGGTTCATAAGCATGCGGAAACCACGTGAATTGAGCTCGGCGAATTTTTCGCGATCGAAGGAGCACCGGACTTCACGGCCGAGCCGCTCCATCCGGATGATCCCGGCACGCCGCAAACGCCGGAGATGCCAGGACATAAGCGGCTGGCTGATGCGCAGGCGCCGGGCGAGCTCTGATACGGGCTGCTCGCCCTCGGTCACCAGGATCTGGACTATCCGCAGGCGGTTCACATCGCCGAGCGCGCGGTAATAGCTCCGGAGCTCCCGCAGCGCGGACTGGGTCAGCATGGCTCCCCTTCCACGGCCCAGAAGCATATCAAAGAAAGTTTATATGAGGAGCGGATGGCCCGAGGACTACTTGCGTGCGGTGGAGAAGATCTCGGCCAGCTCTTTGACGGTCTTGTCGGAGCGTCCTTGGCGGAACGAATCGGCGACGCAGGTGGCGAGATGCTCTTCGAGGATGAGCGCGTCGATCCGTTCCAGGGCCTTTTCGATCGCCATCGTCTGCTTCATGACGTCGACGCAGTATTTGTCTTCCTCGACCATGCGCTCGACGGCCTTGAGGTGCCCGGCCACCGAGCGGAGCCGGCTCACGACGTCCTGACGGATTTCGGATCGCACAGCGGTCATCCTATCCCCTGGGGGAGGGGGTGGGAGTGGGAGAATCGGCATGTGCCCACGGGTCAGCCTCTCGCCGCGCGGATGCGACCCCGCGACCTGGACGAGTTCGTCGGGCAGGGCCACCTCGTCGGCGCGGGTCGCGTGCTGCGGAAGGCGATCGATGCCGGGCAGCTACCGTCGATGATCCTGTGGGGCCCGCCCGGGACCGGGAAGACGACGCTCGCGGCGATCGGCGCGAAGCGCGCGAACTCGCGTTTCGTGGCGATCTCGGCGGTCGCGTCGGGGGTCGCCGAGCTGCGGAAGCTGATCCAGGAATCGCGAAAGCTGCGGCAGCTGACGGATCAGCGGACCGTGCTCTTCATCGACGAGATCCACCGGTTCAACAAAGCGCAGCAGGATGTCGTCCTGCCGTACGTCGAGAACGGGGACGTGACCCTGCTCGGAGCGACGACCGAAAACCCTTCATTCGAAGTGAACTCCGCGCTCCTTTCGCGGTCGCGCGTCTTCACCCTGAAGCCCCTCACCGAGGACGAGGTCCGCACGATCGTCCGCCGCGCGCTCGCCGACGAGCGCGGACTCGCGGGGACCGTTGCGCTGGCCACGGATGCCGAGGACGCCCTCGTCGCGGTCAGCAACGGCGACGCGCGAGTTGCGCTGAACGCGCTCGAGCTGGCCGCCGACGCCGCCGTCCTTGGCGCTGACGGTAAGAAGCCCGTCGGGCTCGCCGACGTCCGAGAAGCCCTCCAACGGCGCTCGCTCCTGTACGACCGCGCAGGCGACCAGCATTACGACACGATCTCGGCCTTCATCAAGAGCGTCCGCGGCTCGGATCCCGACGCGGCCCTCTACTGGCTCATGCGAATGATCGACGCGGGCGAGGATCCGATGTTCATCGCGCGACGCATCGTCATCGTCGCCGGCGAGGATGTCGGGCTCGCCGACCCGCAGGCGCTGGTGATCGCGAGCGCGGCCCAGCAGGCCACCCATCTCATCGGCTTGCCCGAAGGCTATTTCCCGTTGGCCGAGGCCGCGGTGTACTGCGCGCTCGCGCCGAAGTCGGATTCGCTAAAGCGCGGGCTCGGCGAGCTCCAGCATGACCTCGCGGAGACACGCGCCGACCCCGTCCCGCTGCACCTGCGGAACGCGCCGACGCGCCTTATGGCGGAGCTTGGGTACGGCCAGGGCTACAAGTACGCGCACGACTTCGAAGGACATGTCGCGCCCGAGGAGACCTATCTGCCGGACTCGCTCGAAGGCCGCCGCTACTACGTGCCGACTGACCTCGGCGCGGAAGCGGAGCTCAAGATGCGGCTCGAGGCGCTCCGGCGAAGCGTGCGAAGAACAGACCGAGCTCGAAAAGCAGATACATCGGAATCGCGACCAGCGTCTGGTTGAACGGATCCGGCGTCGGCGTGATGAACGCACCGATCACGAAGACCAGCAGGAACACGTACCGGCGCTGCTTGGTGAGCCAATCCCTGCTGACCACGTGTATCCGGACGAGTGCATAGATGATGACGGGCACCTCGAAAACGACGCCGAGGCCAAGGATGAAGACCGTGACGAAGGAGAGGTAGTCCGAGGCTCTGAGCTGATTCTCGATGACCTCGCTCCCGAAATTGATCAGGAACTTGATCGCGTTGGGCAGCAGCACGAAGTAGCAAAAGGACATTCCCAGCACGAAGAGGAAGATCACCGGAAGCCCCATGAAACGGACGAAGCGGCGCTCGCTCGGGAGCAGCGCGGGGTCGATGTACGCGTAGATCTCGTAGAGGATCACCGGCATGGCGAGGGCGATGCCGGCGAACAGGGCGACGCGGAAGTAGGTCGTGAAGTTCTCGGTCGGGCTGAACGCCACGAGGTGAGTCGGCGGCTCGTGACATACGTACGTCGGGATGAACTGGCAATCGACAGGAACGAGCAGCAGCCGGATGATGGGCGTCCCGAAATAAAACGCGATCCCCGTAGTGATGACGATCGCGATCGCGGCCACCACGAGCCGATCGCGCAGCTCTCCCAGGTGCTGGATGAGCGAGAGTTCCTTGTCGCGTTCGCGCACGTCGGCCGTCATGTCCGTGCGGTCACGCTAGCAGTTGCGACGATTAGAATTGACGCGCGACACACCGCCCCCGTAGCTCAGCGGATAGAGCGGCGGCCTCCGGAGCCGTAGACAGGCGTTCGATTCGCCTCGGGGGTACCGCGACCGACCGAAGTGGTCATCCACCGCTTCGCTCAACCTGTTCGGCGTCACATCCGCGGGCGGACGTGCCTCGAAGCCTGGCGGGGACGGCTGTGACCGCAACGGCACGCTTGGTGCAGATACCCGCCCCGCGACTAACGCGGAGGTAACTGCATGGATGTGATGGGCCTTATCGGCTTCCTGATAATCGGGTTGATCGCGGGCTTCATTGCGCGCTGGCTCGTTCCGGGACCGGATCCGATGGGCTGGCTCGGCACCATGGTGCTCGGCATCGTCGGCTCGTTCGTCGGCGGGACGCTGGCGGCGCTCGTCTTTGGCGGCACGCTGACGCTCTCGGCGGCCGGCATCATCGGCTCGATCATCGGTGCGATCATCGTGCTCTTGATCTGGCGTGCGATGAGCGGCCGGCGCGGCGCCGTCGTTTGACGGGACGGCTGGCGGAGTGACGGACCGCGGCGCCTAGTGCGCCGCGGTCTCTTCGTCTGCAAGCTCCAGCCGGTTGGTGCTCACCCAGAAGCGTCCGAATCGATCTTTGACCAGCCATTCCTCTCCATTCGGCGAGGGCCGCACGAGCTCGCCGATCCGAGCATCGTGACCGAAGCGCACCTTCACGCCGCGGCGCAGGTCGAGCGGTGGTCGAAGAGTCATCGCCTCGGAACGATAGCCGTCGCCAGCAGTCCCTCATCCAGTCGGCGGACGTACTCGCCGAACATCGGCTCGACGAAGTCGTAGCGGCCGCGGCCAAGGCGGACCGCGAGACCGCGCTCCTGCAGCGCGGCCAGCGCGCGCAGGACCTCCGGACGCGGAACCGATCCTCCCTCGCCGTCTGCGGCGTATAGCACCGCCCGATGGGCGATCCGCTTTGCGACCTGCTGCAGGTATTTGTGCGACCCGAGCTCGGACCAGTGGAGCGCGAATGGCCGCTCGAGCTCGCGCATGGCCTGTTCGTAGGCGACCTCGAGGAAGTCCGGTGTGACTGTCCGCGCGCCGCTGTCGCGCATGAGGTAGTAGAGCGCGGCGCAGACCTGCATCGTGTCCTGCGGGTGGCCGCCCGTGGCGTCGAGAAGGCGGTCGACGCTCGCGTCGTCGATCGAGAGCCTCTTCGCCGCGAATTTCGCCCGCAGATACTCCAGCCAATCATCCGGATCGATGCCGAAGCGGTGGCCGCCGGCATCGGTGAGATCGAGCGGGACCGCGAAGCGATAGAAGGCGTGGCCTTTTTCGCTGAAGAGCTCTTCGAGTATTCCTTGCTCCGAGCCGAGGAACGCGTAGCTCACCCCGCGCTGGGCCTGGAAGCGCGTGCGCATGACGTCGAAGACTCGCGGCCCGAGACGACCCGCCGCCTGGAACTCGTCGAAGACCATGACGACTCTCTTGCCCGTCCGTTTTGCAAGGGCGTGAGGCAGGTCGAGAGCGCCCTCGAAGAAGCGCTGCGTGTTGGTTTCACGGGCAAGCTGGAGCGCGAGCTCAATGTGCTCGTATTTGACCTTCACCGTGGGGTGCATCCCCGAAGCGATCGCCTTGGCCTGCTCGAAGCTGCGTTCGACGCCGGAGAGGTTCTGCAGGGTCGCGTCCGCGAGGCGCTCGCCGAGGCCGCGAATGTCCGTCGCGCCGAGGCAGTCGACGTAGCCGGTGTGGGCACCACGACGCTTTAGGCGGCGGAGCGCTTCGAGGATGATCGAGGTCTTCCCGATGCGCCGGGGACCCGCCACGATCACGTGGTTGCCGTCCTCGAGGCGGTCGACCAGCCGGCGCAGGTAGGGCTCGCGGCCGACCAGATCCGCGGCCGGCACCGGCCCGCCGACGGGGAAGTACGGGCTGATGGTCGTCCGCTCGCGAGGTCGAAGCACTAGGCGTCATCATACATAAGATGTATAAAAGTGCCACGGACGATGCGTACAGCGGAACGTGCGACGATTTCCAGCACATGCCCTTCATCGGTCTGATCGTTGCGATCGTCGCCGCGGGGGCGGCCGCGACCCTCTGGCTCGCCCGTCCGCTCCCTATCGATGCCACGCGGCGCCAGGCTCTAACCGAGGCGGTCGCCGCCGTCGATCGCGAGCTTGCCGCGAATCTCGAGCTCATGACGATGTTCGATCAGACCCGTCAGGCCATCGTGCTCGAGAACGGTGAGTTCGCTCGCTACCGCGAGACGATCGAGCGTGAGGCTCCACACGTCGCTGAGGTGGTCACGATGCTTTATGCGCGGATCCCCGACACCGAGGCGGCGATGGAGCGCCGCGGTCCCGCGAACTCGCTCCGCGACGAGGACCGGCAGCTCATCGAAGGGTGGGAGGGGGACGCGCGGGAAGCGCAGCGAAACCTCCGGCGATCACTTGACGCGGGGCCCGCCGCCGGCTGGCCCGCGGTGACCGCTCGCTTACGTTCACGGTCACCACGCCGCTAAACAAGCCCTTTTTCGGCTAATGGCACGAACCCTGCTCTTCGAGCGTTAATCAGCCGAATGGCTCATCAAGGGATCGTGCCCGGTCGGGCATACCGCGCCTATCGCTTCCCGCACCGTACCGGCGGGCGCATGTCGCGCCGCGTCAGCGCGGTGCGTCCGGTTGGCACGTTCGCCGGCATCTTGAGTGCCGTTCTGCTGGCCGGCGCGGCCTTCGTTGGCTTCGGTGTCATCGCGACGCTCGGCTATTTCGCCTCCGACCTGCCGGCGGCGCACGATCTCGCGACCGTCCCGATCCCGCTCACCACGCATATCTACGACCGCACGGGCGAGCATCTCCTCTACACGCTCGCCGACGAGCGGCGCGATCTGATCGCGATCGACGCTGTCCCGAAGCGGATGCAGGACGCGACGATCGCGATCGAGGACAAAACCTTCTGGTCGAACCCCGGCGTCGATGTCGGCGGAATCGTGCGCGCGTTCCAGGCAAATAGCGCGAGCGGCCGCATCACCCAGGGCGGGTCGACGATCACCCAGCAGCTCATCAAGACGCGCCTCCTCGGGGACGACCCGACCTTCACGCGCAAGATCAAGGAGGCGATCCTCGCGCTCGAGGCGACGCGCACGTTCAGCAAGAAGCAGATCCTCGAGATGTATTTCAACCAGATCTACTACGGGAACCAGGCCTATGGCCTGAAAGCCGCGGCCGCGACGTACTTCGGCGTGGCCGACCTGAGTCAGCTGACCCTTGGACAGATGGCGCTTCTCGCTGGTCTCCCGCAAGCCCCGTCGGACTACGACCCCATCCAGAACATGGAGGGCGCGAAGGCGCGCCGCGCTCTGGTCCTCGAGGCGATGGTGGACAACGGATACGCGACTGAAGCCGAGGCTGCCGTGGCGAAGGACGAGGCGATCGTGGTGAAGCCTGCGACGACGTCGCTCTACGCGCCGCACTTCACGTTCCGGCTGCGCGAGCAGCTCGTTCAGGTCCTCGGCGAGAAGGCAGCGTACCGCGGCGGCTACAACGTCTACAGCTCGCTCGACTGGAACATGCAGCAGCTCGCGGAGAAGGAAGTCCGCGACCACGTCGACGGACTCAAGGGCAGCAACGTGAACAACGCCGCGCTGATCACGCTCGATCCGACGACGGGGGAGATCCTCGCGTACGTCGGCAGCTACGACTATTACAAACACACCCCGCAGGTGCAGGGCGACTACGACCACGCGGGCATCGCGTACCGACAACCAGGCTCCACATTCAAGCTCTTCACCTATCTCACCGGGATGCTGAAGGCGGGCATGACGCCCGCGACGCAGCTTTTCGACATCCAGTTCACGATGCCGGATGGGGCCGGCAAGCCCTATGCGCCCATGGACGCAACGAAGGAGCAGCACGGTCCGCTCACGATGCGCCAGGCGCTCCGTGAATCTCTGAACCTCCCGGCGCTTCAGGTCACGCGCACCGTCGGCGTCGACGCCATCATCGACACGGTCCACCAGCTCGGCATCAACCGCGACTGGGACCGCTCCCAGATCGGGCTTTCCTTCGGTATCGGTGCGGGCGAGATGCGGCTCATCGACATGGCGAGCGCATACCAGGTCATCGCGAATCTGGGCGTGCGCGTCGAGCCGACGTTCATCCTCAAGATCGTCGACCCGTCGGGCAAGGTCGTGAAGGACTTCGGCAAACCCGAGGGGCGGCGGGTCCTCGACCAGCGCTACGCCTGGATCATGGACGACATCCTGAAGGACAACACGAACCCGCAGGGCTCCTTCGTGTTCGGACCCTGGACCTCGATCGGGCGCCCAGCAGCTCTCAAGACTGGCACGACCGACAACCTCCAGGACGTCCTCGCGATCGGCTTCGTGCCACAGCGGCTCACTGCGATCTGGATGGGGAACTCTGATAACTCCGAGATGCACGGCATCTCTTCGGCGCTCGGACCCGGAGTGCTGTGGCGCGACTACATGAAGACGGTCGTTGGCGCGCTGCCGCCGGACTGGTATCCGCGTCCCGACGGGATCGTCGACAAGACTGTGTGCGTGAACCCGGCGCTCCTGGGTGGGAACGGTTCGGGTCTGCTCCCGGGGCCGAACTGCCCCGGGACCTTCAAGTTCACCGAGCACTTCGTGCAGGGCACCGAGCCGACGACGGACGACCGCAACTTCTACACCTCCTGCGGCATCCGCCTCGTGGCGCCGTTCGCCGACTGGCAGGGCGCGTACAACGCCTGGGCGTCGGGAGCGGTCTCCGGCCGGTTCAGCTATGGACGTTTTTTCTGGACGATCTGCGGCTTCGTGCCGAAGCCCATCGAATCGCCTTCGCCCTCCCCGGGCGGCCCGACCGGATCTCCGAACGCGTCGCAACCCCCTGGTCGGACGGTCCCGCCGCTCCCGACTCAGCCGCCACGACCGACACGAAAGCCGTAGGCAGCAGAGCGCGAATTCGTCCCTAGACTCCGCCTCGTGCGGGCGGCGACAGGCGCGTCCTTTTATGCGCCGGTAGATGGGGAGCTGCGCGAGCTCGAGCGTCGGCTTCGCGACGTGGGCAGCGGAGCGCATCCGGTGTTTCGTGAGGCCGTGGCTCATCTGTTCACCACGCCGGGCAAGCTCCTCCGCCCGACGCTCGTCTTCCTCTCGTCGCGGTTCGGTCCCGGACAGGACCGCGAGGTCGTGCTCAACCTCGCCGAGTCCCTCGAGCTGGTCCACACCGCGTCGCTGGTCCACGATGACGTAGTCGACCGCGCGGAGCTGCGCCGGAACATCCAGACCGTGAACGCGAAGTGGAACGACGACGTCGCGCTGATCGTCGGCGATTACCTGTTCGCGAAGGCGTACGCACTCGCGGCCGTGCTCCCCAAGCCTGAGGTGATCGCAATCGTCGCGCAGACCGTCTTCGCGCTGTGCGATGGCGAGCTCGGCGAGATCACCGGAGCGCGCGGCCTTCCGACGGAGGACGCTTACCTCGAGCGAATCGAGCTCAAGACCGCCTCGCTCTACGCCGCGTGCGCGCAGGGCGCCGCACTTCTTGCCGACGCCGAGCCCGACCACGTCGCCGCGCTCGGCGCGTTCGGCACGAACCTCGGGATGGCCTTCCAGATCACCGACGACGTGCTCGATCTCGTTGGTGACGAGGAGGATTTCGGCAAGATGGTCGGCCGCGATCTTCTGGAAGGCATGCCCACCCTACCGATGATCTACGCCGTGGAGGAGCGCGACGGCACCGGCAGCGAGCTCGAGACACGCATCCTCGCGCCCGCCAAGTCCGCCGGCGACATGAGCGCGCTGCTCGCTGAGATCCGCTCGTCGAGCGGACCAGAGCGTGCGCGCCAGCGCGCGCTCGCGTTCCACGATGCCGCGGTGCGCGCGCTCGATCGGCTGCCCGCGCGCGCGGAGCGCGACGCCCTGCGCGAGGCCGCCGACTTCGTGGTTCGCAGGGTCCGTTGATGGCCGCTCCGGAGGTCGAGGCGTTCCGCGGGCGGATCAAGCGCGAGCTGGATCGGATCGTCAAGGCGCTCGATGGGCTCGACGAAGAGGCGGTGAACTGGAAGCCGGACGCGCCGACTGCGAACTCCTTACTCGTGCTCGCGACGCACGCACTCGGCGCCGCCGAGGATCACGTCGTGCGTCAGGTCGCCGGTAAGACGATCAGCAGGTCGCGCGACGCGGAGTTCGCCGCGAAAGGCTCGGCGGAAGGCCTTCGCGTACGCGCAGACGAGGTGAAGCGGCGAATTGACGATGCCCTGAACGGCTTCGATCCCGCTCGCTTGGGCGACGAGCGCGACACGCCATCAGGCAAACGAACCACTCGCGACATGCTGGTTCACGCGGTCGCGCACGCGTCCGAGCACGCCGGCCAGGCGGAGCTCACGCGCGATCTTTACCGCGCGCGCATCTCTGGCTAGGGTCCCGAACGCCTCCCGCCGCGGCGCTTTCCGCGACGCCGACGGCGCTTGCGTTGCTGGTCGCCGCCCTGGGTCACGGGGGTCGGACGCTCCTGGCGCGGGACTTCGTCGCTGCCGTAGCTGCCGACGCCCTTGGTATGCGCTGGGATCGCGCCGAACGACACGCCCAGCTCGGAGGCGGTGAGCGTCTTGCGGCTCCCGTCGACCATCCCGACGACGATCGATTCCTTCGGCACGTTGACGCTCTGCGTCATCGCGCAGCCCGATGTTCCGCACTGCCCACCCTCGCACGACGGGATGTGGAAGGTGTCGCCGACCTTCGGGAGCTTGCCCTTCACCTCTTGATAGGTTTCGAGCTCGTAGATAAGACAGCATTTGAGCCGCCCGCATACGCCTGTGAGCTTTGCCTGGTTCAGCGGCAGGTCCTGCTCCTTTGCCATCCGGATCGAGATGTTCGAGAACTTATCGAGCCATGACGAGCAGCAGAGCTCCCGGCCGCACGTGCCCACGCCGGTCATCACCTTCGTCTCGTCGCGAGCGCCCATCTTTCGGAACTCGATGCGCGCGCCGAAGTGCGCCGCAAACGCGGCGTTCACCTCGGTAAGGTCGATGCGCTCGTCGCTCGAATAGAAGAACACGACACTCGATCCGTCGAACTGCCAGTCCGCACCGAGGATCTTGATCGGGACCCGGCGTGCGCGGACCATCTCGGCTGCCGCGCGCGTGGCGTCCTCCTCCATCCGCTTATGTTTGTTCATAGAGAAGAGGTCGGCGCCGGTCGCCTTGCGCACCACTTTTCCGAGCGGCGGATCAACGAGCACCAGCGGTGAATCCGTCGGCAGGATCGCAACGCGCGCTGCATCTTCGCCCAGCTCCGTTCGCACGATCACGAACTCGCCGAGCGCGACATCGTCCATGCCGCCTGTCTCGAAGAAGTACATGCGCCCGGCCTTCATGAACCGCGCCCCGATGACCGTCCGCGGCACGATCATGCCCGCGTTCCGGCGAGCGCGGCGGTGTATGGAAGCCGCAGGACGAAAAGCTCGAGCAGCATCCGCGCGTTCACGTTCGACTCCACAACGTCTCTCCTCCAGCGATCCATCGAAAGCGCGAGATCGACGAGCTCCCGCCGACCGACGGCCTCCGCCAGCCGTGCCGTCTCGCTCGCGCGATCAGGCCGGAGCGCACGCTCGGCGCCCTGCGCCGCCACCGCGGCGTCGCGCGCGAGCTCGCCCCACTCCCCAAGACGCAGCTCGATGGCCTCATTGCGTTTCTGCGTGTCCCGCTCCGACTCGGCGAGGTCGACCGCCCACGCGAAGCGGTCGGTGAGGCCGCTCCCTACGAGTCGGTAGAACTCGTTCTCCAGGGCGCGTCGCGCCTTGCGCGCGGCCTCATCGGCAGCGAGCGCGATCGCGACGCCGGGCCGTCCTGCCCCGGCGGCGGCGTGCTTGCGACCGTCTGCGCCGAAACGCGTGGCGAGCCCATCAGCGATGTCGGCCGTGGCGACGAGACGAAGCGGCAGCGGTATGAGGCGCGAACGGATCGTCTCGAGGAGGCGCGCGGGCGTCGGCGTTAGGAGGAGGAGCACGGCGTGACGGGGCGGCTCCTCGAGCGTCTTGAGCAAAGCGACCTCGGCGTGCTCGGAGAGGTCGGCGGCGTCGTCGATGATGACGATCCGCCAGCGTCCTTCGAGCGGCCGTAGCGCCAGGTCCCGCTGCATCTCGCGGATCTGCTCGATCGCGATGAACTTCTTATCGGGGTCGCGCTCGAGGTCGGTCAGGCGAGTGACCACGCGCACGTCAGGGTGTGTCTCGTGCTCGATCTTGCGGCAGGCAAGACACGTCCCGCAGCCCCCGGCAACGCCTGGCTCGCTCGTGCAGAGCAGCGTCTGCGCGAGGCGTATCGCCACCGTTCGCTTGCCGATCGACCGCGGGCCGCTCAGCTCGTACGCGTGGGCCACGTCGCCCTTGACCGCCCTCTCGCCTAAGCGGGCGAGCAGGCGACGCTGCCCGATCACATCACGCAAGGTCTCGCGGGGATTCTAGGTGCGTCTAGCAGCAGGGCTCGTGGTCAGGTGGGCAGCAATCCGGATATGGGCAGCAGGGCTCAGGGCTGCAGGGCTCGTTCACGCGGTGGCCTCCTTTCGCGCGCGGATGTAGGCGCTTGCGATCGCCCCCTCGAGACCCTCGAGGTGTGTCTCGCGTGTGATCTCTACGTCGATGCCGGTGAAACCCGCGTCCTGAAGGGCGGCCGTGTATTCGTCGATCGAGATGGTTCCGGCGACGCAGCCTGCCCACTGATCGAGCGAGCGCTTCACCTCGACCGGAAGCTCGGCGAAGGCGACCATGTCGGCCACCGCGAAGCGACCACCCGGCCGCAGCACGCGATGGGCTTCACGGAGCACCGCGCGCTTGTCCGCCGCCAGATTGATCACGCAGTTCGAGATCACCACGTCGACCGCAGCGTCGGGCAGCGGGATATCTTCGATCGTGCCTTTGAGGAACGTCGCATTCGTGACCGCTGCCTTGGCCTGATTGGCCCGCGCGACCGCAAGCATCTCGTCGGTCATGTCGACGCCGTACGCGTGGCCCTCCGGGCCGACGCGCCGCGCCGAGAGCAGGACGTCCAGCCCGGCGCCGCTGCCCAGATCGAGGACGCGCTCGCCCTGGCGAAGGTCTGCGAGGAGCATCGGGTTGCCGCACCCGAGGCTGGAGGTCGCGTCGATGCCGACCGACTCGAGTTCGGCGGTCGAATAACTCGTGCCACAGCAATCGTCTTCGCAGCAAGTGCCGCGCGACGCGTCGACAGTGACCCTGACTTCGTCACCCTCGCGGTGCAGCTCCCAGCGTGAGGTCGCGCAACAGACCTGTTCGGCGGCGACAAGTCGCGCGAGTTCGGTGAGCGTCCCGGGTGAAGTCCGATATGTCGACGTGACGGTCCCGCTCGCCTCGCGGCGGTCGATGAGCGCCGCAGTATCGATCGCCCTCCACTCGGCGCGCCGGGTGAGGAGATCCGTCTCGCTCAGGCTGCACGCCACGGCAAGCGCACCCGTGACTCTCGGCTGCGCCATCTGGAGCGCCTTGGCGGCGTAGCGGTCCCGTACCGCGTCCTGGATCTCACTCACGGTCCAACCTCCGACGCATAGACGAGCGTCGATGGGACGTTAGCCAATCCATTGACGTTCGTCAATGGGTTTGAGAGAGTGGTGCTATGGAAAGACTGACGGTGCTCCCGGAGCGAGAGCGGGGGGTGTGCTGCCCGCCGACGCTCAAGGCGCGCCCCGAGAAGATCGAACAAACGAGCGAGATCCTGAAGGCCCTCGCCGATCCGACGCGCCTTGCGATCGCGCTCTGCCTTCGGGACGCCAAGGAGCCGGTCTGCATCTGCGATTTCACCGCGACCTTCGACATCAGCCAGCCGACCGTCTCGCACCACATGGCCAAGTTGCGCGATGCGGGCCTCGTCGAGGTCACCAAGCGGGGGATCTGGTCGTTCTATCGCCTCGCGCCGAGCCTTCCGGTCGCCACGCGCCGGATCCTGGACGCGATCGGCTAGCCACGCCTTCTATCGTTCGCGAGTGCGCCTCGCGATCCTCTCGGACATCCACGGCAACACCATCGCGCTCGACGCCGTGCTCGGTGACATACGGTCGTCCGGAGGGGTCGATGGTTTCCTCGTCCTCGGAGACCTCGCCGCGATCGGTCCTGATCCGGTCGGCGTCCTGGAACGCATAGCGGGCCTCTCAGGTGCGCACATCGTCCGCGGCAACACCGATCGATACGTGGTCACCGGGGAGCGGCCCGACTGGTACAAGCGCGAGCGCGGGAAGTCGGAGCAGGAAATCCATCGCATTGAGGTCGAGATCGAGCGCTCTATGTCATGGACGCAGGGGTTCGTCGCCGGGGCCGGATGGCACGACTGGCTCGCCGCGCTTCCGCTTGAGTTCCGGATGGCGCTGCCCGATGGCACACGCCTGCTGGCGGTGCATGCGTCTCATCGAAGCGACGAAGACCCAGGTCTGGTTCCCGCGTCGAGCGACGATGAGATGCGCGAGTTACTCCGCGACGCAACGGCTGAACTGGTCCTCGCAGGTCATACCCACCGCGCACTGGACCGCCGCCTGGGTCCGCATCTTCGGCTGGTGAATCCAGGCAGCCTGAGCAATCCCTTGCCGTCCGAGGCCGACACCCGAGCGGGATATGCGCTGTTGGTCGCGGACCGAGACGCCTACAAGGTGGAGCTGCGTCGCGTGGAGTACGACCACGACGCGTTCATCGAGAGGTTGCGCTCGGCTTATCACCCAGCCGCGGATTTCATAATCGGGATGCACCGTCGTCAGGGCGCGGCGCACCATTGATGGGTGGTCCGCCACACTGAGCAAGATATAGCGGAGCTTCAGGCTCTCCTCGATCGTAGCGTCGATTCAGCGGGACGATTCATGCGCGGGACATTCGAGTTTCCCGACCACGGGCTGACAGCGCGTCAGGTCACAAGTTACTTCGAGGAGCGCATACGGGCTGTGGCGATCGCGACCGTAACGGCGAAGGGCGAGCCCCGGGTCTCGCCTGTTGGTGCCGTCTTTCATCGGACCAAGTTCCACATACCGACGGCCGAGTATTCGGTGCGGATACGGCATCTTCGTAAGCGGCCGGCGATCAGCCTCACTCACTTCGAGCTCAATCTGATCGCCGTGATCGTTCACGGACGAGCCGAGATCATCTCGCCAGGCGTTCCGGAGTTCGAAGAGCTGGAGATCTCGGAGCAAGAGAAGTGGTGGCATGCCTTGCGCGCCAAGGGCCAGGGCGTTTACCTGAGGATCCAGCCCGATCGGATGTTCGCCTGGGCCAAGGACCCGGGTCACTTCTCCGGGGTCTGATCCTCCGGCGGTTCGCTGGACAGCTTTCGCGCCGCTTCGTATGCGCGTTCCGTACGCTCAGCGACCAGCTCCCACGTCCACTTCTCCTGTAGCCGAAAGCGCCCGGACTCACCCATGCGCCGGGCGCGTACCGGATCGCCAAGCAAGGCCAGCACGGCTCGCGCGATCGCGTCGGGATCCTGCGCGACGACCAGTCCATCGACGTGGTCGCGGACCACTTCGCGGAGCGGCGGGATGTCCCCGGCGATGACCGGCCGCCAGGCGAACCAGGCCTCGAGGTACGTATGCCCGAAGGTCTCGTGGACCGACGGCATCGCGAAGATCGTTGCGCGTGCGTAGGCCTCGGCCTTCTCTTCCTCGGTCACGACCCCGCGATCGACCCAGCGCTCGTCGCGCGGTCGGGGAAGGAATCGCGCGGTCCAGGGATCCTGGCCGATAGCGACGAACCGCACTTCGGGGCGCGAGCGCCACACGATGCTCGCCGCCTCGCGCAGCGCGTGATACCCCTTGTACCTTTCTTTGCGGCCGACGAAGAGGACGGTCGCCGGGTCCATAGGAACCTCGGGAAGCCACGAGATGATCGGGCCGATCCCTGTGACGTGGACGTGATCGACGCCGCGTAAGCGGTACCAGTCGGCCTCCCAGTTGGTGAGCGCGAGGATCGCGTCGTCGCGGCGATATCGAGCGAGCTCTGCCGCGCTGTGGCCGGAAAGGCGCTGTCCCGGATGGACGAGTGGAGTTTCGACGAACGCCGCGTCGGCCGCGCGCGCCGCCCGCTCCAGCGGCGTTGCCCATTCGCGAGCGATGGCGTGGACCACGTCGGCCCCCGCGAGCGCGTGGCCGAGCTGTTCTTCATCGACGAGCGCCGTCGGAAAGATCCCGTCGATCGCCGAGCCCAGCCACCCGAAGCGCGCAGGAATGAAGAGGTAGCGCACGCCGTCAATGAACACCTCGACGGGGCCGGACGGCGCGGCGTACACCTCCGCCGGTATCCCCGGTCGGCGCCAGGCCGGGCGTAGCCCGACCAGGGTCACCTCGTGGTGGCGCTCGTGTAGCGCTCTCGCGAGGGCACGCGCCTGCGCCTCGGAGCCGCCGACGCTCGAGAGCAGCTTCTTCGCGATGACGATGCGCATCGCGCCGCGAGCCTAGGCGAGCGCCTCGTCGACGTCGGAGTGCGCGTTAGCGAGCGCTCGTGCGTACGCGTCCTCGACCCGCGCGATCACCTGATCCCAGGCCCAGCGCTCGCGGAGCTTCGCCGCGCCGGCCCGGCCCATCGAGACGCGCAAGGCCGGGTCGTCCAGAAGCCGCATGATCGCACGCGCCACGTCGTCCACTCGCTGGCGCACACAAAGGCCATCCACGCCGTCGGCGATGACCTCGCGAAGTGGCGGGATGTCGCCGCCGACGACCGGCCGCTCGTGCAGCCAGGCCTCGAGGTAGCCGATGCCGAAGGTCTCGTGGAGCGACGGCATCGCGAAGACGTCGCACGCATCGAGGGCCGCGGCTTTCTCCGCGCCGGTCGCCCGCTCGATATCGACGATCCGCTCATCGGCGTAGCGCGCGAACTCGTCGAAGAAGCTCGAGTAAAACCCCGGGATACCGATGAAGACGAAGCGCGCGTCGGGATGACGCCGCCAGACAAGTTCGGCCGCATCGAGCAGGTGGATGTAACCCTTGTACCGCTCTTTGCGCCCGATGTAGAGGACGAGCGGGGCGTCGTTGGGAATCCCGTGCGACGAGCGGAACGCGAGCCCGTCGTGCGAGCGCGACGCGTTCGGTCCCATGCCGGTCGTCACGATCCGCGCCGGGTCAATGCCATTCTCGGCGAACCAGCCCCGCTCCCACTCGGTCATCGACGTGAGCGCGTCCGCGCGCCGGTAGCGCGCGAAGTCGCTCGGCGTGTCGCCGCCGTGGAACTGGCCCGGGTGTGCGAGGGGCGTGAGGACGATCGGGATCGCGAGCGATCCAGCGACCTCGAGCGAGCTGTCGAGGTACTCGCGACCGATGTTGTGGATGAGCTCGCGATCTTCGGCGTACCACTCGAGCACGTCGGTGCGCATGAGGTCAACGAGCGTTGTCGCATCCGCGGCGAGACCGAGGAAGCCGCCTCGCGGCTTGACCTGCACGACCTCGACACCCTGGTCGCCGAACACGCGGCGATCGTCGAACGCTTGCGCGCAGACGACGCGCACGTCGTGTCCACGAGCGGCGAGCCGGGTCGCGAACTGGTAGGCCAGGCTCTCCGACCCGCCCACGCGCGCGTACGCGCGCTTGGTGAAGAGGATTTTCATCGCGGAAGTGTCGTCGGCAAGGCGCGTGCTAGGACGCGGCGGCGCTCTCGTCCAGGCCGATGAACTTGGACCAGGTGCGCTCGCCGGCGCGCACGTACGACGCGTAAAGGTATTGCGGCGTCGCAGGCGGACGGACCGGCAGCCGAAGCAGCGTCATCCTCGCCTCAGCGAGCGTGCGCCCGCCCTTTCGGTGGTTGCACGACTTGCAGGCAGCGACGACGTTCTCCCACACATGCTGGCCGCCGCGATGACGCGGGATCACATGATCGAGCGTGAGGTCGTGCCCGCGCCGACCGCAGTACTGGCAGGTGTGGTCGTCCCGGGCGAGGACTTCTTTGCGGGTCATCTTCACGACCGGCCGGGGACGCTTCACGTGGTAGACGAGGCGGATGACCGAGGGCGATTGGAAAGAAAGCCGCTCGCTGGTAATGAGATGACCGTTCTGCTCGACCACGCTTGCCTTCTCCTTGGCGAGGAGGACCACCGCCCGGCGGACGTTGCACACGTTGAGCGGTTGGAAGTCCAGGTTCAGCACAAGGACATTTGCGTCGACTACGCCCATGTTCCGATTCTAGGGTCTGCGCGGTACGATTGACGTTCCGATGGCCTCTCAGTCCACTCCCGACAAGAACGGTTCTAAGGGCACTTGGACCCTCAAGACCGGCCTCGCTCAGATGCTCAAGGGCGGGGTGATCATGGACGTCGTCACCCCCGAGCACGCGAAGATCGCGGAGGAAGCGGGCGCTGTGGCGGTCATGGCGCTCGAGCGCGTACCTGCTGACATCCGCGCCGCGGGCGGAGTCGCGCGGATGAGCGACCCCGACATGATCCACCGCATCATGGACGCGGTCACGATCCCGGTGATGGCCAAGTGCCGCATCGGTCACTTCGTCGAGGCGCAGGTCCTCGAGGCGATCGGTGTCGACTACATCGATGAGAGCGAAGTCCTGACGCCGGCGGACCTGAAGTTCCACGTCGACAAGCACGCGTTCAAGGTCCCCTTCGTCTGCGGTGCTCGCGAGCTCGGCGAAGCGCTGCGTCGCATCCACGAGGGCGCGGCGATGATCCGCAGCAAAGGCGAGGCGGGGACCGGGAACATCGTCGAGGCCGTCACTCATATTCGCGCGATCACCGATGGCATCCGCGAGCTGTCCGATCTGGGGCTTATGGCGAAGCTTGAGGCGAAGGCCGAGGAGTATCGCGTGCCGGTCGAGCTCATCCAACAGGTCGCGAAGGATGGGAAGCTGCCGGTCGTGCTCTTCTGCGCGGGCGGGATTGCCACCCCCGCGGACGCCGCGCTGATGATGCAGCTAGGGGCGGAAGGGAACTTTGTCGGCTCGGGCATCTTCAAGTCCGCCGACCCGGCGCGACGCGCGAAGGCCATCGTCGACGCGACGACGCACTTTAACGACGCCAAGCTTGTCGCAGAGGTCTCGCGCGGACTCGGCGAGGCGATGCGCGGTCTCTCGCTCGAGTCGATCCCGGCCGCAGAACGACTTGCACCCCGCGGTTGGTGATCGCCGGACGCTGACCGCGCGCGCCGGCGTCCTCGGTCTCCAGGGCGACTTCGCGGAGCATCTTGCCACCCTCGAGCGGCTCGGTGTGGAGGCCGTCGACGTACGCCGCCCGGACCAGCTTGACGAGATCGACGCGCTCATCATCCCGGGCGGCGAGAGCACCACGATCGGAAAGCTCGCACAGCAGTACGGGATCGTCGAGAAGCTCCGCGATCGCGCGGCCGAGGGCATGCCGGTGTGGGGGACGTGCGCGGGCGCGATCTTCATCGCAAAGGACGTACCCGGGCATCCGCATCCGCTCGCCTCGCTCATGGACATCACCGTCGAGCGCAACGCCTTCGGCCGCCAGGTCGACAGCTTCGAAGCGGACCTCGATGTGCCGGTGCTGGGGGCCGATCCGTTCCACGCGGTCTTCATCCGGGCGCCGGTGATCACGCGCGTCGGTCCCGGCGTGGAGGTGCTTGCGCGCACCGGCGGCTCCGTTGTGGCGGCGAGGCAGGGACGGCTGCTCGCGACGAGCTTCCATCCGGAGCTCACTCACGACGAGCGCTTCCACAGGTTCTTCCTGTCACTCGGTAAGAGCTGATGCCGGCGAGAGCGGCGACGCCGCTCGACCTGCGCCGGGTATCAGCACTTCTCGTCGAGACGACGCGCGATCCGGGAGGGATCATGGCCTCAGCCCTCCCCGCGCCCCTTGCCGCGGGCGCGGTCGCCAGCTGGATGCGGCTCCTTCCCGGGCTGATCGGCGTGCAGGGCCGGCTCCGCGTATTCCTCGAGGAGTACCGCGGACAGCTTCGCTCGACCGCGCTTGTGTACGACGGTCGCCGGCCGGAGTGGGTCGTGCTAATCCTCGCCGCCCTCGCCGAGGCCGGAGGCGCGGACAGCGCGTTCCGTCTTCTCTCGGGGATCAGCGGTGCCGCGGCGCGCGCCGGGATGCAGCGAATCTTCGCGGCGGTACCCGACGAGGCGCTCGCGCGCGAGACCTTCTTTCAGGCGGGCTTCTATTCCTACACACGCGAGACGTGGTTCATCGCGACGCGCACGCCGGCGGCGCATCCATCGCGCGAGATGACCGCGCGCGAAGCGACCGGCCGCGACGCGCACGACCTGTTTCGCTTCTACACGATGACCACGCCGCACGCCGTCCAGCGCGCCGAGCAGCTTTCGTTCTCCGACTTCGACGTCAGCCGCCGGGGCGGCGCGTACGACCCGCCGCACTTGATCGGTGGGAACCCGCTCGCGATGCGCCGCGAGTCCGCTCTTATCGAGGGCGAGGAATCGAAGCTCCGCGCCTTCGCGCTCGGCTTCTCGGGCATGGATCGCCACCCACACGTGTGCAAGGTTCGTACAAGTGACGGCGATGTCGACCTCGCGCGCGACATTCTGCGGGCGACCGCACGCCGACTTCCCGCAGGGCGTCCGGTGACCTCGCCGGTGCGCTCGTACGAGGAGCATGTCGCGCGCGCGCTGCTCGCGGAGGGGTTTCGCGAGAGCGCGACCTCGATGCTGTTCACCAAAGAGCTCGCCGTCCCCGTCGAGGAGCGCGCTTTCGCGCCGGCGGTGGTGCGCTAGCGACGCGTGCCGTCGCACATTGGTCAATTCGCGCGATGCGCGGGCCCTAACCATTGATGGAGAGTCGCCGCCGTGGTGGATGTGGGTGTGGCGGCGCTCCGGATCTTCCTCGCGGCGATCCTGATCCTGGCGGCAGCCACGAAGATCGCAGGCGGCACTGAGAGTTTCGAGCGCATCGTCCGTGCGTACGGGATCGGCCACCCACTTCTTGCACGCGCGGTGAGCCTGCTCCTCCCGCCGATCGAGCTCGCGATCGGCTTTGGTCTGCTCTTCGGGATCGCGGCCCAGCTCTTCGCCGTTGCGGCAGGGGCCTTGCTCCTCACGTTCAGCGGCGCGCTCGCATACGCGCTCCACCAGGGGTATCGCGGTTCCTGTGGCTGCCTCGGTCGGTTCTCGGCGCCCGTCTCGAGGTTCATGGTGCGGCGAAATTTGGTCCTCGCGGCCCTGACCGTTCCGGTCTATCTCGCCGGCGGCGGAGCGTTCGTGCTTGGGCCCGCCCTTCCCGCCATCTCACTTCTCTTCCCATTTGCGCTTGCTGTTCCTGCGTCAGCGCTGGTAAGGAGGCAAAGGTCATGAAGCTCACCAAGCGTCGTTTTCTGACACGCGCGGCTGGGGCGACCGGCGGAGCGATCGCGGCTCACTTCCTCGGGCTCTTTCCGGAGCTCGGAGTCGCACAAGCGGCGTCCCCCGGCCGTCCTCAAGGTCGAGAGCTCTGGGGTGAGGAGGCCGAACGCGCTTTCGCTCGGGTCGAATCCCATCGCGAGGCCGGACAGTTCCGTGCGTACCTCGCGCGCCAGGGATTCGTCGGAAAAGGCGTGCGGCAGGCTGTCGCGGTCATAGCGGAAAACGGTAGTGAGCTCGGGCACTCGCTCGTGACAACATTGCGCGCCGCCAATGGGCGCACCGCGCGGCTCGTTCAGAACCGCATGGGGAGCGATGTAAAGTCGGCGCTTGCGACCTGGAGTGACGCCGAACCTTCTTTCCTGACTGTTTACGGTGGCCGCAACGATCAGGTGGAAGCGATCGGAACGATCCGCACGCAAGGGATGCGCATCGTGGTCACCGAGGCCGACGGCCGCGAGCACGTGCTCGACCTCGGCAGGACGGCTGCGAAGTCAAAGGCCGGTGCCCTCGCGTCGATCGCAGGGCCAGCGGGCTCCACCGAGAGCTGGACCTGCGACTACCTCTGCACGACCGTGACCCAGTTCGTCTGCGGTCTGACGTGCGCGTATACCTTCTACACGGTGTGCACCATCATCCTGCTGCTCAGCGGGCTTCCGGGTCTCTTCTGCTTCCTGGCTTCATTTGGGGTCTGCTTTGTATCGTGCAACTGGGTGACAAGCCAGGTCTGCACACAGGTCTGCGCCTGACGGATCTGGCTATGTATCTGGGATTCGCATCCGCGGTGGCGATCGTCGCGATCCTGATCGCGGCGCCGACGATCGCCACGCGCGCGGGCGGGGCGTGGGCGCGCAGCCCGATCGCCTCGCTCCCGCGCGTGGAGGACGCGCGATTGTCGTCGGTCCTCGCCTCATTCCTCGGCGCATTCGCGATCTTCGTCGCGCTCGACGTCGTATCGGGCGGCGCGATCTCCTCGCTTGGCAGATCCGGCACGAGTTCGGGCCCGCTCGGCGCGTTCGCGTTCGGGGTGTTCCTCGCGGTCCTACTCGGCAACGTGACGTACTTCATAGTGCGGAGGCGTCGCGCCGGCCGCTGAGCGTTCGGGCCATGCTGGTCTGGTGAGCGACGAGCCGCGGGTCCTCGGCACGCGCGAGGGTTACGACCTCTGGGCGACGACCTACGACACGATGGGCAACTGGCTTCTCGCGCTCGAGGAGCCCGAGGTCGACCGCGCGCTCGGGCCGGTCGCCGGGTCGGATCTGCTCGACGTCGGTGCGGGCACCGGACGTCACGCCATCCGACTCGCGGCGCAGGAAGCGCGAGTGACGGCGCTCGACTTCTCGGAGGAGATGCTGGCGAAGGCGCTCGCCAAGCCTGGAGCCGAGCGCGTGCGCTTTCTCCTGCATGACGTTGCGCGACCGCTGCCATTCGCCGACCACTCGTTCGATCGCGTGCTATCTGCACTCGTCCTCGAGCACATCCAGGTCGCTGCGCTGCCTGCGTTCTTCGAAGAGCTCGGCCGTGTGACGCGGCACGGTGGCCGCATCGTCGTGACGGCGATGCATCCAGCCATGTTCGTGAAGGGGATCTCGGCCAACTTCCGCGACGAGGCCGGCGTCCAGGTGCGGCCGCGCTCGTACACAGCGACGGTCTCCGACTATGTGATGGGCGCGCTGGTTGCGGGTCTCAACATCGTCGCTCTCTCGGAGCATCAGGTCGGAGAACGCCTCGCGGAACAGTTCCCGCGAGCGGGCAAGCTGCTCGGTTGGCCAGCGCTCTTCGTGATGATCCTTTCGCCGCGGGTATCCTCTGAAGCGACGAACCCACGACCGGTGAACAGATGACAGTCGAACAGAGCGACGAGCTCGAAGCGCTCCTTCGCGGCCTTCCCCCGGACATCGCACAACGCGTCCGCGCGCTCGAAGGCCTTGAGGGTCTGCTCGAGATCGTGATGGACCTCGGGCGCTTACCGGAGGCGCGGTTCGCCCGGCGCGAGGAGACGCTCGCGCGCCGCGAGGTCTCCGCGGAAGATCTGGCGTACGTGATCAGCCACATCGGGCAGTTCGGTGGCGACAACCGCGCCGGGATTGAGCGCACGCTCCACCGCATCAGCGCGCTCCGCAACCGCGCCGGGAAGGTCGTTGGGCTCACGCTCCGCGTCGGCCGCGCCGTATACGGGACGATGGAGATCATCCGCGACGTCGTCGAAGCGGGCCGCAGCATCCTGCTGCTCGGTCGCCCCGGCGTGGGCAAGACGACGCTGCTGCGCGAGGTCGCGCGCGTCCTCGCCGACGAGATGGGGAAGCGCGTGGTGATCGTGGACACATCGAACGAGATCGCCGGCGACGGCGACATCCCGCATCCGGGCATCGGCCGCGCGCGCCGTATGCAGGTCGCCACGCCTTCGCTCCAGCACGCGGTCATGATCGAGGCGGTCGAGAACCACATGCCCGAGGTCGTCGTCATTGATGAGATCGGCACCGAGCAGGAGGCCGCGGCAGCCCGGACGATCGCCGAGCGTGGCGTGCAGCTCATCGCGACCGCCCACGGCAACACGCTCGAGAACCTCATGCTGAACCCCACGCTCTCGGATCTCGTCGGCGGTATCCAGACGGTGACGCTCTCCGACGAGGAGGCGCGCCGCCGCGGCACGCAAAAGAGCGTCCTCGAGCGAAAGGCGCCTCCGACTTTCCAGGTGCTTGTCGAGATCCAGGCCTACCAGCGCGTCGCGCTTTACTACGACGTCGCGCAGACCGTGGACGCGGTCCTCCTCGGGATGCCGGTCGCCCCTGAGATCAGAGAGCGCGATCCCGGCGGCCAGGTACAGGTCTCGACGTCCGCGCCTACGCGCACCGCCTCCGAAGCGGTGGAGCGCCGAAGCACGCCGCGCCTCCCCGTCGATGGGGGGCGCGAGACGGTGAAGGTCTACCCGTTCGGCCTCTCCTGGACCCGCGTCGAGGACGCCGCGCGCGGCCTCGGGATGCCCGTGGCGATCGTGCGCGAGCCCGAGGACGCGGACGTCGTCATCACGCTCAAGAACTACTACCGCCGCAAGACGCCGCGCCTCCGGAACGCCGAGTCGTCGGGGATCCCGATCTACATCGCGCGGTCGAACTCGTCGACGCAAATAGCGAGCGCGCTCGCCTCGGTCATCGAGCTGCGGCGCGGACCGGAGGACAAGGCCCTCGAAGAGGCCCGCGAGGCGATCGAGCAGGTCGTGGGCGGGCAATCAGACGAGATCGAGCTCGCACCCCAGAACGCCTACGTTCGCAAGCTGCAGCACGAGCTCATCGAGCGCGCGAACCTTAGCTCGCGCAGCACCGGGCACGAGCCTTACCGCCGCGTCCAGATCTATCGGTGAGCGGCGTCTTCATTTCGTTCGAGGGTGGCGAAGGCCTCGGAAAGTCCGTACAAGCGTCGCGGCTCGCCGACGACTTGCGCGCACGTGGCCGCGAGGTTGTCCATACCCGCGAACCGGGTGGAACTCCGGCCGGCGAACGGATCCGCGACGTGGTCCTGCATGCCCGCGACGTCGCGTTGTCGCCCGAGGCGCAGGCGCTCCTCTATTCAGCCGCCCGCGCGCAACTCGTCCGCGATGTCATCCGGCCGGCTCTCGGTGCGGGACAGATCGTCGTCGCCGACCGTTTCTTCGACTCGATGCTGGCGTATCAGGGCTACGGGCATGGCGCCGACCTCGAGGGCCTGCGCGCGCTGACCCGCTTTGCCGTCGGCGACCTGGTCCCGCAACGGACGTTTCTTATCGACGCGCCTGTCGACGTCGTCGTCGCTCGGGTCGCGGGACGCCGAGGTGAGTGGGATCGTTTTCACGATCTCGACGCGGACTTCCACGGACGCGTGCGCGAAGGTTATCTTCGGCTCGCGGCTGCCGAGCCGCGGCGGTTCGTCGTCGTGAACGGCGACCGCACCGAAGATCAGATCGCCGCGGACGTCCGCCGCCAAGTCGAGCAGCTGCTGGGCGCTCTCGCCTAGCGGCGGAACAAAGAGCCCGCGAGCCGGGGGCTCAGGTCGCCCGCGTCATTCCCAAGCGATGTCGTTTGGGATCCAAGGGCACGCCCTGCACGGGTCCTCACAGCCGACGCACGGATCCGCCAGAGCCCTCGATGACTGTCCGAGTTGGAGAGCGAGCACGATCGCCACGATCGCTACGATCCGCGTGAGCCCCTTCATCTCAGTCTCCTTCCGGCTTGACCGTCAGTCAGGCAGGCGGGATACGTTACGCCGCTGCCGGTGCGCCCCTTCGGTCGCCTGTTTCCGCGGACATCCGCCGCCAGGTGGAGCAGCCGCTAGGCACTCTGGCCTGGCGACGGATGCCGCGGAGGGCGAAGGGTGAGGGCGATCGTGAGGGCTGTCCGCTCCGGCCGCATCGCTGGAATTGACCAAAGACGTCTGACCATGTCGCAGGGGGTGTCGAGAGGCGCGGGGTATAGTCGCCGCCCGATGAAACTGGTCATTGCGATCGTGCATCCGGAGGACGCCGGTGCGCTGGTGGATGCGCTCACCGACAAGGACTACCGCGTCACGCGCCTTCACTCACAAGGTGGGTTCCTGAAGCAGTCGCACGCCACCATCCTTGCGGGGGTCGAAGAGCCACAAGTTGACGACGTGCTCGCGACGATCCGTGAGACCTGCCACGCGCGCAGCCAGTTCATCAACCCGATGCCCCCGATCATGGAGCCCGGCGAGTTCTACATGCCTTACCCGGTCGAGGTCACCTTCGGTGGTGCGACCGTTTTCGTCTTGGACGTGGCGAGGTACGAGCGAATCTGACGCTGACCACGGCGACGGACGATAAGTGGCGTACCGAATGAGCATCATAAGTTGGCGGATTTTGGCGATGAACCGGGATCGAGCGGTGTCCATCGTCACCGGCTGTGTTCATTTGGTTCTACGTCTGGACAGAGTTCGTTTGCGCAGGGGTGATCAGCTCGGTTTCGGGCTAGCGAACGTCCAGCTCCTCGAGCTTTGCCGCGGCCTCGGTCCGATTTGCGGCGCCTAGTTTTCCACGAGCATTCGCGAGGTGCCTGGCGACCGTGTGCTGGCTAAGGCTCAGGCGCTCGGCGATGTCACGGTTCGTTCCGCCTCTGGCCGCGAGCTGTACCACCTCAAGTTCGCGCTCGGTGACGATGCGGGCTCGCCGACCAAGCTCATCGTTGCGGCGGGCGAGGCGAACGAGGACCTCGCCCGCTCGAGATGTTCCGAGCGTCCCCAGAGCCTCCGCCGCTGCAAGCCGCGATGCCAGAGGCGCTGCGGTGTCATCCACGTGTCGCATGGCGACATCAAGAAGCACGTTGGGTCGGCCAGCTGCGGAGGCGAGCTCAACGATGGCCTGTCCGCGGATTCCGAGCGAAGCCATGCCTAAGGCGGCATCTGCCGCTACCTCAGGTGGTACGAGGACGAGCCTCCGCCAACCGGTTGCCTCGAGGAGGATCGCAAGCCAACGCGCGACAGGTGGGCTCGGATTCAACGCTGCCATCCAGGTCAGCGCGCTCAACTGGGCCCAGACATTGCCGACTCTTCGCGCGAGGCGCTCGGCGCTAACAAAGTCATCCATGCGCTTCGATGCGACGCCGGCGAAGAGCTGGGGGAGAACACGAAGCCCCATTCCGGCCCTCTCCGCTTGGGCGCGAAGACCAGGCAACTCCCGGGGCGTCAAATTCGGATGTTCCAGGTGCTCCGCAACGGCGCGCCAGGCCTGTGTGCTGTGAAACAAGAGGCATGAGGTGCACGAGCATCTGCCAAGCACCAAGTGGCGAGAGCCCAGTCGGCTTGGCCAGCTGCACCAGGTAGCGCATCGACGGTTGTCGGTCATCGCCCATCGCAAGGGCGACGAGATCCTCGAGATCAGGGGCGATTAGCCGAAGGGGCTCGGTCTCGTCCCCGAGATGACTTGCCTCAAGGGCGAGCGCCATCGCGGTTTGTAGATGACCAGCATGTACCTCGGCGATCGCCAGCATCATCTCGTCTTGTAGACGCCGCTGCCGGAAGTGTCTTCCAGCGGGTACGTCAGCTCGGGCCCAGACAAGCTCAGTTGCTTGGAAGCTCAACATCTCGCGGGCCCACTTTCGAAACCGCCGAGCCAGTTGGGAAAATTCATACTCGTAGCCGCCGAATAACATCGCGTAGTGGCGCGTCGACGGACGTGGCACTTCGATCTGATCGAGGGGGCCTAGGAGAATGTCTCGCATCCCCAAGAACTGCTCAGACCATGCTGAGCCGCCTTCAATGCTGCGTCGAAGTACATCCCAGTCGCCGTGGTCGATCGACGCGGCCGCCTTATAGCTATCGAATACCGGGTCGACCCCCACGGGTAACTCCAGCGCCAACTGTAATAACGCGCGGCCGAAGGTCCCATCTGTCGTGATCCCATCCATGACCATCCCAAGCTCGTTACGGACGCTCTCCCAATCCCGCCGCTTCATGGCGTCGACGAGCGCGCTTGGCAAGCCATCGCGCGAGACCGGCGCCCACAGGTCGATTTGATCGGTAATCGGACCGAGCATTCGTGTTTAGACCCGAATTCCTTCGACCTTGTCGGCAACCGCATCGCAATTCGTAACGCTGAAGCGTCCAATACTTATCTCGGCTCTTGTCCAGACTCGGTCGGATCGCCATCTCCTCAAGCGCTCTGCTCGATCGGGAATAGCAGTCTGTTCGCGGAGACGTGGATGAAGCTCGCCTGACGACAGACGCGCCCACAGATGGACAAAGAGCGGCAGTCTCGCGGCACAGCTCCCCACTGCCTTGGGGATGGTATGTCGCGGTCGCTACGTGATCCGCTGCACGTCCCTAGGGCCCTGTTGCGAAGGAGCTCGGTTACGTTCCACAACCCGAACGGACTTGAGACTGCATCTGCAAGGCGAGCCGGTACTCGAGGAGCGCACCCCATCGAGCAAGGGCGTTTGAGGCTTCAAGCGAGATGGCCGACCCTAACCGCCGGACGCAACACCTATGCAGAGCCTCCAACCACCCGGGATGCCGCCCCGTCGACCGGGTGTGCGCCGCGCCTTCCGTGCTCCGATCGCAGGTGAGATCAGTCGGCCCGAGCCGCGCGTTCGGTCAGCGAGATGGCTGTCCGTCTCGACTTTCGGTCTGGGGCGTCCCTAGGGAACGCGACGGCGTCCCGGCTGACGCGGTCGGAACTATTGCGGCCTGTAATGCAATGCGGCAGCCACGGGAGAGGGGGTAGAGGCTTCGTTTCTGTCCGGTATCCGTTCGCCCTGGACCTTAAGCGAGGTAGTCGGCCAGCCGACTTGCAATGTGACCTCGAAGCGTGAAGGGAGGGCGAACGAATTTATGAGGCAAGTATTGGCGGCGATTGCAGCGCTCGCGGCCCTCGTCTTGGGCGGCGGCGCAGGCATCAACGGTCTCTAAGGGCTCTGTTCTCCGCCTTTAGCGGTTCGCTCTAGAAGCGTTTGATCAAGGAGGACCCCCGCGGGCGGTCCTCCTTTTGGCTATTCCCTGTCGCTGACCTGGCCTATCAGCTCGCATATCCTGCGGCGCGTGCTTACTTGGTTCGCTGCTGTTCCAATCCCGCTCCGTCCGCTCATATACCCGGTAAGCGCCGCTGCCGTGCTGATCCTGATTCGCGTTTCTGTTCCGCCGCCGGCCGAAATTGACCTAATACGACTCGGCTTTTGGGTCGGAGTCACTCTGGTTGCCGCAGCCCTGCCGGTCCGTTTGCCGGGTGGCGTGCACGCCACCATCACGACCGCGCCTGTTCTCGCGGCTCTTTTTGACGTCGGTCTCGCGAATCCATTTGGCGTGTGTTGGGTCGCGTTTTTCGGGACGTTCGAGCCTCGCGACCTACGTGGGGAACCGAAGTGGTACGGCACGCTCTTCAACCGCGCTGATTGGGTCATCTCAGGCTACGCAGCTTGGCTGGTCCTCTTCCTCACGCGCTCCGCGGTAACTGGCGGAGAGCCACTAGCGACGGTCCTGCAAATCGTGGCCGCCGGTGGCGTGTTCGCCATCGTCAACAACTTACTTGGACTCCTTGCAAACAGCTTGAAGACTCGTACTCCTGTGTCTCGGGTTTGGGCGTTGTCCGTGAGCAACATCGTGATTGGTCTCGTTTCTCAGGTTCCGCTCGGCTGGCTCATGGCCGAGATTGCGATGCGAGTTGGTCAATGGGCAGTGGTCCTGTTCATGGTTCCGCTTTTGCTGGCCAGGTTCTCCTTCAGTAAGTACACGGAGACACGAGAGCTCTTCTTTGGCTCAGTGAGTGCGCTTTCTCAGGCGATTGACGCTAAGGACGGTTTCACCCGAGGCCACGCGGACCGCGTCTCAAGGATTGCAGGCGCAATCGCACGTGAAATGGGTCTAACCGAAAAGGACGTTGAGTTGATCGAGCTCGCAGGTCTTCTGCACGACATCGGGAAGATTGGGGTCGAAGACCGAATACTCATGAAACCGTCGAGACTTGAGGACGACGAGGCAGAGTTGATGCGTCGGCATCCGATCTACGGGAAGTCCATCCTCGAACCATCAATAGCCTTGAGGCCCCTGGTTCCGCTGGTTCTGCACCATCACGAAAACTATGATGGCTCTGGCTACCCCGACGGGCTATCGGGTGATTCGATTCCGTTGGGGTCGCGCATCATCATCGTCGCAGATGCCTACGAGGCAATGACTTCTGATCGTGTTTACAGAAAGGCGATCGGTCATGATCGCGCGATGGATCAGCTGAATAGGTATAAGAGCCGGCAATTTGACCCCAAAGTCGTAAGGGCGCTCGACGCGCTAATCAGGAGCCGTGGCGTTGCAGCGTTCGAGGCGAGCGACCTTCCTCAAATCGAATACGAGACTCTGGCAGAACTGCGCCGCCGACTAGCCGCCGAACCGCTGATCCGCGACGCCCATGCTGGCTAGCGGAGTAGCGGCCGGGATCTTCGCGGGCATCGCATTCGGTGGAGATTGGCGTCGACTCTCGACCTTCACCCTCAAGCTTTGGCCGGTACTCATTCTCGCGCTCGGCCTCCGCGCCATCGGGACGGTCATTCCTTCGTCCC
>WNGI01001353.1_pt1 | contig 29476 bp, 29 predicted proteins | sample 5400621 | NCBI WGS metagenome assembly WNGI01 (sample SAMN13153374, study PRJNA577476) | soil metagenome | isolation source: 20 cm soil or saprolite under Garry oak tree replicate 1 | place: USA:California | collected 2016-06-15
GTGTCCGCCGCGCGGATTCTGAGTGGGCGCACCACCGTGGGCAATCGGACCTTGGTCGTACCGTGGGGTCGTACCCTGGAGCCGTATTGGACCTTGGTCTGATATCCTCTAGGCCGAATGTCGTGGTGGGATTCAACCCGACAGCGAGGTGTCACGACGATGGATCTGCCGAGACCAGTCATGTTCACCGCGTGGTGTGTCGGCGTTGTCGCAGCGACCCTTCCCGTGGTACCGGCGGCTGCGCAGATGACGGTCGTTCCGCGCGTGGTTCATATGGAGCAAATTGCGTGCGCCGAGTTACTTGCGCTTCCCAGTGAGCGCCAAGACCGTCTCCTGATCTACTTCGACGGGTACGTCGCGGGCATGCGCCGGCAGACGACGTGGGACGAGCGCGTCGAAGGCGAGATGATCGATCGGGCCATCGGATACTGCAAGGCGGACCCCAGCCAGACCGTCCTTTCGGCCTTCATCAAAGCCGCGCCTCGATGACCACCACGCCGATGGCACAGGGGCGCCGGTGCGCTCTCCTGTTCCTGGTCGGCGGCGCGGCGCTCCTTGCTGCTGCGTGCGCGACGCCGGTCGGCGCGGTCAGGGTCGAGCCCGACGTCGTGCACCGGAGGCTGACGGGAAGTGTGCTCTCCGTCGGCACGCCGAGCATTCCCACGCAGAACGTGCTCCATGAACAGAACCTGGCCGAGCGATTTGACGAGGAGCCGGAGGCGGCGCTGGCCGACCTCCACGCCGCGGTGGTCAGCGGCCGACGAGGGGTGAGCGCGCTCTTCGCGCTCTCCGAGCTCTCGTTCTTCCACGCCGAAAGGACACACAAACGCGCGTACTACCTCGCGGCCGCGGTCTACGCGTACGCGTTTCTCTTCCCGGACGATGAGTGAACGCCGCGGGTGCCGATCGTCACCAGCTCGGTTTCCGATCAACATCGTTGGCGCCGCGGGAGAGATGATCACGAAGAACCGGGAGGCGCTGACCGCGACCGGTGTCGTCCCCACGAGCGTGGACAACATGAACCCACGCCACCACTTCATCCGTGCGCTCCAGGACATTCCGATGGCCCCCGGGATTCACGCGCACTCGATCATCGCGGTCCAGGGGACGGGGCCGATCGAGGATGGCGACGATGGCGTCGTCAAGTATTCGAGCGCGCACATCGAGGGCGTGGAGTCCGAGCTGGTGATCCGGTCCGGGCACTCCGTGCAGGGCCATCCGCTCGCGGTGGACGAAGTGCGGCGCGTCACGGGCTCGAAAAACGGTTTCGATAGGACCAAGGTCCTATTGGATCGGACTCGGACGCCGGTGATCATCCGCCGTGGGGACGTCATCGTCACGGCGCCACGAAAGGAAAGTCGACCATGCGACGTGGATCACGCGGGCTGATCGTCATCGGAAGCGTTCTCGCCTGTTTCCTCGCCGGGGCGGTTGGTGCCCAGGACCAGGCCGCGGACAACATGAACATCCTCCGTGAGAAGGCCCGGGCGGACAAGAAGGTCGTGGTGGCCTCGGTGCTCGACCTCACCGAGAGAGAGGCGACCGTCTTCTGGCCCGTCTACAACGCCTACCAGAGCGACATGGTCACCCACTACGACCAGCTCCTGAAGCTGATCGACGCCTACGGCAAGGCGTACAACGCGATGAGCGACGAGACGGCGACAAAGCTCCTCGCGGACTACCTGGCGCTCGAGCGGGCTCACGTCGCGCTGCTCAGCTCGTACGTCCCGCGCTTCGAGAAGGTGCTTCCGGCCAAGAAGGTCGCCCGTCTGTACCAGATCGAGAACAAGATGCGGGCCCTCGTGAACTACGAGCTCGCGAAGCAGATTCCGCTGGTCAAATAGAGGAGACCGCACGATGGTCAAGGCGCGAATCGGGGCCAGTCTCCTGGCGCTCACTCTCGTGATCACGACGTCGATGAACACGCGGCCCGCTCTGGCGGCATCGGCGGCCGAGATCAACCGTGACGTGGACGCTGTCCTGGGCAAGCTCTATGCCGACGTTCCCGACGCCCGAGCGCTCTCGGAGAAAGCCGCAGGGGTTCTCATCTTCCCGAACGTCGTCAAGGCCGGCTTCCTCCTCGGCGCCCAGTACGGCGACGGTGCTCTCCGGCGGCAGGGCAGAACCGTGGCGTACTACAACACGGTCGCGGCTTCATACGGCCTCCAGGCCGGCGTTCAGACGTTCGGATACGTTCTGTTCTTCATGACCGAGCCGGCGCTCGAATATCTCAACAAGAGCGACGGCTTCGAGCTCGGCGTGGGCCCCAGCATCGTCGTCCTGGACGCCGGGAAGGCCAAGACCATGACGACCACGACGATGCAGAACGCGATCTATGCGTTCATTTTCGATCAGCGTGGCCTGATGGCCGGCATGGGTCTGCAGGGCTCGAAGATCAGCCGGATCGACCGCTGATCGCGCAGCGTCCGTCTCAGGAACCGCCGGTAACGGCTGAATCTCCCATCACGAAGCCAGATCCGTTGTCACAATCGAACGCGTGAGCCGTGAGCTGGGCGCGGGAGCGACGGGAGGCCCGCCGAACGGCGGAGTGTTTGCTCCGCGGCGGGGACTACGTGCGGCGAGCCGCACGCGCACGCGCCCGGTGTCGTCGAGGAGCACGAGCTTGCCTGCCTCGCGCCGGAACGCGCTGGCTGCGCCAAGGGCGGCAAGAAACCGGCTTTCCTGATCCATGACGGCGGGCGCGCAGGCCATGCGGGTCGTCCCCGCCGGCTTCAGCCGGATCGTGCCTTCGCCCAACTCGAGTGCGCCGAAATAGCGGTTGCAGGCCGCCTGGCCGCTGATGCGCTGGGCGCTGTCGAACGAGAGTGTGGATTCGACGCGCTCAAGGACGCGCTGTTCGTCGATCTCCTCAGCGAGCCACGACGTTCCGATCAGCGACGCGGCGGGCGCCGCCGGCTCGGTGGAGCGGCATCCCGTCGCCAGCCCGGCCATCATCAGCATCGCGCACAGGATTCTCGTGAAGACGTCCCGAGGAGCCGCCGCCATTGCCGTGGAGTCTATGGCGAGGGGCATGACCACGCCCTCGACGGCACGGTGCACCGGGTCGACTACGAGCCGGCGGAATCGAGCAGCGGACTCTTCGGTGGCAACTCGAACTGGCGCGGGCCGATCTGGCTCCCGGTCAACGTGCTCCTCATCCGCGCGCTGATGAACCTGTACGCGTTCTACGGCTCGAGCTTTACCATCGAATGCCCGACGGGCTCGGGCGTCAAGATGAACCTCTTCGAGGTGGCCCAGGAGATCGCGCGGCGGCTCACGAGCATCTTCGTCCGGGACAAGCAGGGCGCGCGTCCCGTATACGGAGGTACGGCGAAGTTCCAGTCCGACCCGCACTGGCGTGACCTGATCCTCTTCTACGAGTACTTCCCCGGTGACAACGGGGCGGGATTGGGAGCCAGTCACCAGACGGGCTGGACGGGCCTGGTCGCTTTGCTGATCTGGGTCTTTGGTTTTGTGGAGGGTGAGAATTTCCTGAAAGACTGGGGTAGCGGAACGCTTATCGCTCGAGCCGCCGCAGCGCCGCCCCCGCCGCGCTGATGGTGACCGGGCCACTCCCGGTCACCCGGAGGAGCAAAACGATTATTCGCGGCGGAGGTGCACCTCCTGCTGGGGCAGCGCGATCGCCATCCCGGCGTCGCGTAGCGCCGCGTACACCGAGACGCCGAGATCGCTCTTGACGCCGAGAAGGGCGTCCAGCCGATGCGTCCACGCCTGCAGCTCGAAGCGGAGCGCGCTGTCGCCAAAGCCGAGGAAGAACGCCTGTGGGGCCGGCTGGCCGGCGATGTCGTTCTGAGCCTGGGCGGCGCCGACCAGGACTTTCAAGACCATGTCGGGGGCGGTGCCGTAGCTCACGTTGACCTGGATGTCGAGGCGCCGCAGCCGTTGGATCGGCGTCCAGTTGGTGACCCTCTCCGCGACGAGCTGGGAGTTCGGCACGATGACCTCCGCACCCTCACCGATGCGGATCGTGGTCGAGCGAAAGCCGATCCGGCGCACCTGCCCCTGCACGTTGCCGATCTGGACCTCATCGCCGATGTGCACGGGCCGCTCGAAGAGCACGATGAGGCCGGAGACGAAATTGTTGACCACGTTCTGCAGGCCGAATCCCACGCCGACGCCGAATGCGCCACCGAGCACGGTCACTCGATCGAGGTTCACGCCGAGCACGAGCAGCGCCACGATGAAGCCGACCGTGACGATCGCGTAGCTCACCAGGCTCGACAGCGCGTAGGGCAACCCGGCGCCGAGAGAGAGCCGGGGGAACACGTCCTCCTGGAGGACGAAGCGGACGAACGACGACACGAAGAACGCCGCCCACACAGTGACGACGAAGGCGAGGACGTCCCCCACCGAGATCTGGAGGGCTCCGCGCGTGAGTTCGGCGGCCCAGATGGTTCGGCCCGTGGCGATCATCGGCCTGAGCAGGCCCAGGGAGTCGAGGGTCACGGCGGCCCACATGGCGAGCGCGACCGTGCGCAGGAGACGATGCGCCCGCTGCTCGATGTAAGCGCGGTGCTGGTGCACCATCCTGAGGAATCGCAGCGGCGGCAGTCGAAGCGCGAGGTCGAAGAGCCCCTCGGCGATTCGCCGGCCCGCGGCCAGGATCAGCCCGACGTACGCGCTCTGCAGTGTGCTCGACGCGAGCAGTCGCGCCAGGCTCATGTTGCCGACGGCGCCGGAGACGAAGGCGACGGTGAACGCCGCGAACGCGGCACGGAGAGCCATCACTCGGGTGAAAGGACTCGGCAACGCATCGATGAAGACGACTTCGTGCCAGCGGCGGGTTCGCAGGACCCATCCGATGAGCGCTGCCGGCACGAGCATCTCGAGCAGGAAGACCGTTCGCTCCAGGAGCGGGAGGGCCGTGAAGAGCTCGCGGAGGCGGTAGGCGAGAAAGAACGCGCCGAGGCCGTAGACCCAGGGGACGAGGCGAGGCGCGACGAGCCGCCGGAAAATCGCGACCATCGCGACGAGCGCGCCGGCCTCGAGCAGGAGCCAGGCTGTGCGCGGCTCGCCGGAGTAGATCCAGGGCGACGCCAGCACGGCCAGCACGGCTCCTGCGGCCAGCGGTCGCTCGAAGACCGCGGGGAGGGTGGGCATGGATTCACCCTCGGCGGTCCAGGCGTGTGCGTGCGTTCGGATCCACCAGAGAACCGCGACGAGGACCAGAAAGAGCACCACGTGGATGACGATGCGCTCGGACTGGTCTTTCACGAACTGCCGGAGGCGATCCATTTCGGCTGCCAACGGCTCCTGGATTGCCGCGGGCAGATTGGCCAGGACCTCCGGACGCATGTTCCAGATCGGCGGGCTGTCGAGCACGAACAGCGCGCCCGCGGCGCGCCGCCGAGCCCGGTCGATCAGGTTCAGCGCGTCATCGCAGCGCGCCAGCTCCTTCGCGACCTGATCCTGTAAGACAAGGATGGCGGTGTTCTGAACGGCGACACGCTTTTGGGCCGCCGCCACCGACGCGAGGACCTCGTCGACTCGCGCGACCATCTGAGCGGGCGCCCTTTGCTTCACGATGTCCGCCCGAGTCCTGGCCCACGTCTCGCGCAGCTCCGCCAGCCGCTGGCGTTGCTGCTCCAGCCAGACGGCCCGCGTGGTCAGCGTATCGATCCAGGCGACCAGCGCGACCCGGCTCGACTGCCATGCGTCGACGAGCGCGTCGAGCGTGGCCAGTCCGGGTCCCGAGTCGAGGGTTTCGCGGGTCCGCGCCGTCCGGTCGTCGAGACGCGCGCTGATATCGGGCAGGGCACGATCGATTCCGACGACGGGCCGGCTCGGCTCGAGGTCGCGCTCGAGTGTGCGCAGGTAGTTGACGACTTCATTCGCGCGCGCTGAAACCTCGGCGCTGGGGATCGAAGCGGGGGGCTCCTTCGGCGCTTGCGGAGCTTGTGCGCCGGGGGTAGGAGATTGCGTCGGGGCGGGTTGAGGTTGCTTCTCGGCGGGCGCAGCGTATGCGCCGGGCTCGCTCACCGGCAACAGCATCACGACGATCATCAACAGGAGCAGGCGCCCCGCGAACGACTTCACGGGCAGAGCATGGCCTAACCCTCCCGTTGCAGTCCATAGGGACCTTAGGCTCATCCGCTCCGCTGAGTCCGTTGGACCAAGGTCCCATTGGAACGGAGCTGGCGGCTGGCGATCATCCGCAGGGCGTGCCCACTGCCCAGACACCGAGTATCTTCGATCCAGTTTCCAGCCCGGCGCTGGCGATCCGGGAGCTGTCCTTCGTTGTCCTCGGCCTCTCGGCCGTCATCTTCGTGGTGGTGGCCGGGGTCGCCGCCTACACCCTCGTCCGCTTCCGGAATCGGCCCGGCGACGGCCGGCGTGAACCCCCCCAGGTCTACGGCAGCACCCAGATCGAGCTGGCGTGGACGGTGGTGCCCTTCCTCATCGTCATGGTGCTGTTCCTCGTCACCGCCCGCTACATCTACGGGATCGAGGGACGCGCGATGCCCTCGGACGCACTCGAGGTCACCGTCGTGGGGAACCAGTGGTGGTGGGAGATCCGCTACCCCCGGCTCGGGATCGTGACTGCCAACGAGCTGCACGTCCCGGTGGGCGATCCCGCGCGGCCAGCGCCGACCTTCATCACGCTCCAGTCCGTGGATGTGATCCACAGCTTCTGGGTTCCCCAGCTCGCCGGGAAGATGGACCTCATCCCGAACAAGACGAACCGCATGTGGATCGACCCCCGGGTCCCGGGGACGTACGTCGGCCAGTGCGCGGAGTACTGCGGGACCCAGCACGCGTGGATGCTGCTCGAGGTGATCGTCCATCCCCGGGACGAGTTCGATCGCTGGGTGGCCGCCCAGCAGACCCCGGCGGTGGCTGATCCGGCGGCCCGTGCCGGGCGCGAGCTCTTCCTCTCGCTCTCCTGCATCAACTGCCACACGGTGCGCGGCACTCCCGCCAACGGCGTGTTCGGCCCCGACCTCACCCACCTGATGAGCCGGCGGACCATCGCAGCGGGGGCTGCGCGCAATACCCCGGAGGCGTTACGTGCGTGGGTGGACGCTCCGGGAGCCATCAAGCCCGGCGTCCTGATGCCCGCGATGAAGCTTGCGAAAAGCGAGCTAGACTCGTTGACCACCTATCTCCTGACGCTCCGGTGACGACAGGATGATGTCGTGAGCGTGCTCTCTCCGACCTTGATGAGCCCGGAGGCGGCGGCCCGGCGCCCGTGGCTCGAGCACGCCCACGACTGGGTCGTCACCGTGGACCACAAGCGCCTCGGCATCATGTACGTGGTCTCCGGGCTCGTCTTCTTCGTCGTGGCGGGGATCGAGGCAACGCTGATGCGCCTGCAGCTCGCGTGGCCCGGGCTGCACATCGTGCCGCCGGAGACGTTCAACCGGCTCTTCACCATGCACGGCACGAGCATGGTGTTCCTGGTCGGGATCCCGATCGTGTTCGGCTTCGGCAATTATTTGGTCCCGCTGATGATCGGTGCCCGCGACCTCGCCTTCCCCCGACTGAATGCCTTCGGTTTCTGGATGTTCCTGTTCGCGGGACTGCTCTTGCACTGGAGCTTCATCGGCGGGGAAGGGCTCTCCGGGTCGGGCTCGGCGCCGGCGGTCGGCTGGTTCGCCTACGCACCGCTCACGAGCCGCGCGTTCACTCCCGGCAACGCCACCGACTACTGGAATCTCGCGGTCTTCATCGCCGGTGTCGGGACCATCGGCACGGCGATCAACATCGTCGCCACCACGCTGACCATGCGGGGCCCTGGCATGACCCTCGGTCGTATGCCGATCTTCGTCTGGACGATGGTGACGGTGTCGGCGATGACCCTGTTCATCCTGCCGCCGCTGTCGGCGGCCCAGATCATGCTGCTCCTCGATCGATTCCTCGGCGCCCATTTCTTCGACACCCAGGCCGGCGGGTCTGCCGTCATGTGGCAGCACTTCTTCTGGTTCTTCGGGCATCCCGAAGTCTACGTGCTGATGCTGCCGGGTTTCGGCTTCGTGTCCGAGATCATCCCGGTCTTCTCCCGCAAGGTCATCTTTGGTTATGCGACCCTGGTGGCGGCGACGGTGTCCATCGGCGGGGTGGCGCTCTCGACCTGGGCCCACCACATGTTCGTGGTCGGGATGGGGACCGGTCTCAACGCGGTCTTTGCGCTCTCCACGATGCTCATCGCCGTCCCCACCGGGATCAAGATCTTCAACTGGCTCGCCACCATGTACGGTGGCCGCATCCGGTTTCGCACGCCCATGCTCTTCTGCTGCGCGTTCCTGTTCCAGTTCCTGTGCGCCGGCCTCACCGGAGTGATGCTGTCCGTGGCGCCGTTCGACTGGCAGCTCAGCGACTCTTACTTCGTGGTGGCCCACTTCCACTTCGTGCTCATCGGCGGCCTGCTGTTCGCCATCTTCGCGGCCATCTACTACTGGTTTCCGAAAGTCACGGGACGAATGCTCTCCGAGCGGCTCGGCCGGTGGCACTTCTGGCTGCTCGTCGTCGGGTTCAACCTGACGTTCCTCACCATGCACGGTCAGGGAGTGCTCGGAATGCCTCGGCGGATCTACACGTACCCGGCCGACCGCGGTTGGGAGATGTGGAACCTCGTCACGACGCTCGGAGTGCCGCTGCAGATCGTCGCGGTCCTGATCTTCGCGGTGAACGTCGCCGTCTCGCTGCGGCGTGGGGAGCGGGCGGGCGACGACCCCTGGGACGCGTGGACGCTCGAATGGGCCACGAGCTCGCCGCCGCCCGAGTACAACTTCGAGACGATCCCGGTGACCACGAGCCGCCGACCGCTGTGGGACATGAAGCATCCGGACGACCCCGACGGGCCTCACGAATGAGCGCGCACACCGCGGTGCACGAGTCGACCGTCGGCCACGAGTGGCGGGGGCGGGCGGGAATGATCGGTCTGATCATCGCCGAGAGCTCACTCTTTGGTGTGTTCGTCGTCGCCCATCTCTTCTATACGGGAAAGAGCGTGAACGGGCCGTATCCGAACGACGTGCTCACGATCCCCGTGATCGGGACCATCTGCCTGCTGTCGAGCAGCGTCAGCGTCGCCCTCGGCGCTCGCGCGCTCGGGCGCGGCAACGTCCGGCGCTCGGGAGCCTGGCTGCTCGTGACCGCCCTGCTCGGCGCCATCTTCCTCGCGGGAACCGCCCGCGAGTGGCACCGCCTCATCTACCGCGACGGCCTCACGATCGCCACGAACCTCTTCGGGACGACGTTCTATCCCCTGGTTGGGCTCCATGCCTCGCACGTGATCGCCGGGCTCGTGATGCTCGGGCTCTGCTGCGTGTTCGCCGCCACCGGAGCGCTGAGGGCGGTCCATGCCGCGCGCGTGGAGATGGTGTCCTGGTACTGGCACTTCGTGGACGGAGTGTGGGTGGTGGTGCTCACCGTGGTCTATCTCATCGGTCGATGAACAAATCCGGGCCGGACTCCCACGCACTGCCCGCGCCCACCGTGTGGCCCATGGTGGTCGCGCTCGGCCTCACCCTGGTCGGCGCCGCGCTCGTCACGCACGTGGTCGTCGGCATCGTGGGGCTGGCGCTCGCACTGATCGGCGGCGTCGGCTGGTGGTACCAGGTCCTGCCCGAGGAGCAGGTCGAGCACGTTCCGCTGTCGCCACTCGGCGAGCGCGCGAAGCCGGTCGTCCGCGTCTCCGCGGCCGTCGAGCACCTCAAGCTCGGCGAGGCCGGGCACCGCGTGAGGCTGCCGATCGAGGTCCAACCGCTCTCGGCCGGGGTCAAGGGTGGTCTCGTCGCAGGCGTCGCGATGGCGGCCGTGGCCCTCGCCTATGGCGTCCTGCTCCAGCGAAGCCTCTGGTACCCGATCAACGTGCTCGCCGCCGTGGCGATGCCTTCGATGGCGCGGGCCGACGTGCCGGAGCTGCGCGCTTTCAACGCCACCGCCGTCGTTCTCGGTGTCGTCGCCCACGGAATCGTCTCGATACTGGTCGGCCTGCTCTACGCCACCATCCTGCCCATGCTTCCTCGACGACACACGCTGTGGGGCGGCCTGATTGCTCCGCTTCTCTGGACGGGATTTCTCTGGGCGCTGCTCGCGCTCAGAAATCCCGTGCTCGCTGCGCGCGTGGACTGGTCGTGGTTCGTCGTGTCCCAGATCGCCTTCGGGCTCGTCGCAGGGTTCGTGGTGGCGCGCGCAACGCCGATCGCGACCATGCAGACCTGGCCGCTCCAGATGCGGGCCGGCGTGCATGCTTCGATCGAGCGGGACGAGAGGCAGTGAGCGCTTCGCGCTCGGCCCTCGCCGCCGGCCTGGCGCTCGGAGCAGCCGTCGTCTTCGCCGCCTGCGACGCGCTGCCGGGGAAACCGAAGCCCGGCGCTCACGACGTCCTCCCATCACAGGTCGTCGCTTTCGACGGGCTCTACGCTCGCCACTGCGCGGGCTGCCACGGAGTGGACGGTAAGCTCGGGGCCGCGCGGCCGCTCAACGACCCGGTCTACCTGGCGCTCGTTCCCCACGAGCGGCTGCGGCAGGTGATCGCCCGCGGTGTGCCAGGCACCTCGCAGCCGGCCTTTGCCCGAACCGCCGGTGGCGATCTGACCGACGCGCAGATCGACGCGCTGGTGCAGGGACTGATCAACACCTGGGGACGCCCGGAGGTGGCCCGCGATGGCGAACTCCCCCCGTACGGCGCTCCGGCGCCAGGCGACGCGGAGCGGGGGAAGGCAGTCTTCGTCGTCGCGTGCGCTGCCTGTCACGGCCTGGACGGACGAGGCGGACCCAAGGGCGGGTCGGTTGTAGACCCGTCGTATCTGGCCCTTGTGAGCGATCAGGGATTACGCACGACGGTGATCGTCGGGCGCCCCGACCTCGGGATGCCCGACTGGCGCGGGTACGTCAGGGGACAGCCGCTATCGCCTGAGCACGTCGCGGATGTCACAGCGTGGCTCGTGGCCCAACGGCGGCCGGTTCCCGGGCGACTCCCCACCATCACCGACACGCCACGCCCAGCACGATGAACGGAGAGGACTAGAGCCATGTCTTCACGACGCGGATTCCTGTTCAAGCTCGGGCTTGCGTTGAACGTGGTGGGCGCCGCGCTCGTGGGAATTCCGGTGATCGGGTTCATCACGGCGCCGATGCGCCGCTCTGGCGGCCAGTCGTGGATCCAGGTTGCTGCCGTTACGAACTTCCCCGAGGGCGAGACTCGCCTGGCCATCTACCGGAACCCGGTGAGCGTGGAGTGGGACGGTGCCACAGCCAACACCGCGTGCTGGGTGCGCCACGTCCAGGGTGATCGGTTCCAGGTCTTCGCGGTCAACTGCACGCACCTCGGCTGTCCAGTGCGCTGGTTCGCGCAGTCACGTCTGTTCATGTGCCCGTGCCACGGCGGGGTCTACTACGAAGATGGCTCGCGCGCCTCGGGGCCGCCTCCGCGGGGCCTTTTCGAATACGACCACCAGATTCGCGAAGGGCAGCTCTGGGTGCGCGGAGGTCAGCTCCCGACTCTCGCCGGGCCGGTGTAAGCGGGGCGCAGCATTGGCGCTGTTCTCGTCCATCGGCAAGTGGTTCGAAGACCGCGCGGGGCTCGGCGAGGCCGCCATGCCCGTGCTCGATCATCCCGTCCCGCGCCGCACCGCGAGCTGGTGGTACACCTTCGGGAGCGCCACGCTCGCCCTCTTCGTTCTCCAGATCGCGACGGGAATCTGCCTGGCCTTCGTCTACGTGCCATCGGCCGACGAGGCGTACAAGAGTCTCCTTCACCTCAACTACGAGGCGCCGTTCGGATGGTACCTGCGGGCGGTGCACTTCTGGGGCTCGAACGCGATGGTGGCCGTGATGACGCTCCACATGATCCAGGTCTTCCTGTGGGGAGCTCACAAGTACCCACGAGAGCTGACGTGGATCGTCGGAGTGTTCCTCTTCCTGTGCACGCTCGGCATGGCCTTTACGGGGCAGCTGATGCGCTGGGATCAGGATGCGTACTGGGGGCTCGGGATCGGCGCCTCCATCGCCGCTCGCACTCCATTCGTCGGCCAGTCGGTGGTGCATCTGATCCTCGGAGGGCCGATCATCGCCGGCGGCACGCTGTCGCGTGTCTTCACGGCGCACGTATTTCTGATCCCCGGGATCCTGATCGCTCTGGTGGGTCTCCACCTCTGGCTGGTTCTTCGGCTCGGCGTCAACGAGTGGCCGATGCCGGGCCGGCTCGTCGATCGTCAGACGTACCGGCTGCGCTACATGGAGGAGATCCATCGGGACGGTGTGCCCTTCGTCCCGGATGTCGTGCGCAAGGACATGGTGTCGATGGCCGTGGCCGTCCTGCTCGTCCTCGCCTGCGCCGCGATCTTCGGTCCGTTCGGTCCCCACGGCGTGCCTGATCCGACGATCATCGACACGGCGCCGAAGCCAGACTTCTACTTCCTGGCCCTCTTCGCGCTGTTCGCCCTGCTGCCGCCGTGGACCGAAACCGCGCTACTGCTCATCGGCCCGCCTCTGGCGATCGCGCTCCTTCTGGCGGTGCCGTTCCTGGCGGGGACCGGAGAGAAGAGCTGGAAGCGGCGGCCAGTCGCCGTGCTGGGGGTGATTCTGATCGTCCTCACGGTCACCACGCTCGCCGGACTCGGAGTGATGGTGCCGTGGTCCCCGGTCATGGATGCGTGGAGCGGCCTGCCCACGCCGGTTGAGTACGTGCATGGCCGCACCGCGCTGGAGCTCCAGGGAGCGCTCGTGGTGCAGAACAAGCAGTGCCGCAACTGCCACTCGCTCGGCGGGTACGGCGGCCGGCGCGGTCCCGCGCTCGACGACGTCGCCACGCGACAGACGCGTGATCAGCTCATTCGTCAGGTGATCCAGGGCGGCGGCAACATGCCGGCGTACGGAAAGAATCTGTCCCCGGCCGAAGTGAACGCGCTCGTCGCCTTCCTCGAGACCCTGCGTCCGGCCAAGGCTCGCGCCGCTCAGCCTGTCGTCGACCCGAGACCACCAGCACCGCGATGAGCTATCCCGCCGGGCCCATATCAGGCCCAGAATCCATCGTGCTCGCCTGGAATTTCGATCCAATAGTCGTGGCGCCGGTGCTCACCGCTGCTGCGCTCTATATATATGGATGGGCCCGGGCGTCCCGTCAGATGGCCGGACGCTTCGACCGGCGCCATCTTTGCGCCTTCCTCACCGGGCTGGTGGCGGTGGGCGTCGCGCTGGTCTCGCCTCTCGATTCGCTCGGGGAAAGTCTCCTCCTGGCTCACATGGGCCAGCATCTGCTCTTGATGCTGGTCGCGCCTCCGCTCCTCTGGCTCGGCGCTCCGGTAGCTCCGCTGCTGCTCGGGCTCCCGCGGAGGCTACGGCGCGCAGTCGCGGCCGGCCTCGCCCTTGCGCCGGTCCGAAAGCTCGCCGAGTCGGTGAGGCACCCCATCGTGGCCTGGGTCTCGTTCTCGCTCGCGTTCTGGGTATGGCACGTGCCCGCGCTCTACGACCTCGCCCTCCACTCGGAGGCCTGGCACCACGCCGAGCACGCGTGCTTCTTCATCACCGCGCTCCTCTTCTGGCGCCCGGTCATCCTGGCCTGGCCCGCACGATCGGCGTGGCCACGGTGGGTGATGATTCCCTACCTCGTACTCGCCGAGGCCCAGAACACGGCCCTCGCCGCGATCCTCACGTTCTCGGACCGCGTGATCTATCCGGCCTACGCGGCGGCGCCGCGACTCGCGGATCTCTCGGCCCTCGAGGACCAGGCGATCGCGGGCGTACTCATGTGGGTCCCGGGCTCGATCGCGTTCGTGCTGCCCACGATCGCTCTCGTCGTGCACATACTCGGTCCGGCGCGCTATGCGCGTGCGGATCACGATCACCCTGCACGAATCGCGGGCGGTAGGATCTGAGTCCCATGGATTTCGGCGAGGGTGATGGAGCATGGTTCACCGCATCCGAACCTCATGAGAATGAAGCCAATGAGCGCTCGATCGTGGCGGCTCACTCTGGCGTTGACCCTGGCGGTCGCGGTGCTCACACCGAGCGTGGCGCCTGCGCAGTCCGCGACCCAGCCCGGTTCTCCTACCCAGTCCAGCTCTTCTGAGACACTCGCTCGGCCTCGCGCTGGCCCTGCCGCGCTAGTCGATGGTCTCGCCGAGGATGCGCGCACGCGGAGGAAGTAGTCAGCGCCGAGTCGAACCGCCGATCACTTTGACACCGCCACACCGTTGCCGTCTCGCAGGCGCACCTCGCGCTGCGGGAAGGGGATCTCGAGCCCCACGTCGCGAAGCGCAGCATATACGGCGACGCCTAGCTCGCTCCGGACTGCAGCCCATTGATTGAAGCGGCCTGTCCACGCGCGCAGCTCGAAGTTCAGCGCACTCTCTCCGAAGCCCATGAAGAGCGCCTCGGGCACCGGCTGGGCCAGCACACCGGGGTGCGCGTGCGCCACCGCCAGCAGCAGTTCGAGCACCTTCTCCGGGGCGCTGCCGTAGGCCACCCCCACCGGCAAGTCCATCCGGCGCAGACGATCCGAGTATGTCCAGTTCGTCAGCTTCTCGGACACGAGGCTGGCGTTGGGAACGATGACCTCGGCCCCCTCCCAGGTGCGCACAGTGGTCGCGCGGATGCCGATCCGCCTCACCTCGCCGGCCAGATCGCTCATCTGGATCGCATCCCCCACGTGAATGGGGCGCTCGACAAGCACGATCAGCCCCGAGACGCAGTTGTTCACGACCCCCTGAAGACCGAACCCGAGACCGACGCCGAAGGCTCCCGCCAGCACCGTGAACTTGTTGAGGTCCACCCCCAGAGCTCCTACTGCCAGCAGGAAGCCGAGGAAGAGGACTGCGTAGTGCAGCAGGCTTGAAATCATATGCGGCAGGCCGCGCGCGAGGCGCAGGTGCGGGTAGACGTCCTCCTCGAGGACGAAGCGGATGCCGGTGGACACCAGGAACGCCAGCCACACCGTGATAGCGAAGGCGAGGACGTCGCCGAGGGAAATACCCATGGCGCCCCGCCGCAGCTCTGCGGCGAGTACCGCCTGGCCAAGCCCGAGCGCCCACTCCAGCACGCCGACGAAGCGAAGGGTGCCTATGGCCCAGATGGCGGTCATCATCCAACAGAACAGGTAATGGCCTCGCCGCTCCAGAAGGCTCCGGTGCCGATGGACCATCCCCAGGCGCCGCAGCGGCCATACCCGGAGGGCGAAGGCCAGCAGACCGTCTGCCACCTGAACTGCGGCAAAGGCGATGATCGCCCCGAAGGCGCTGAAGAGGAGGTTCGCCCCGAGCGTCCGCGCCAGGCCCATGGCGCCGTAGGCCGCGGCCGCAAACGCTCCGGTGCAGACGACCAGACCGAAGACGGCGACGGCACGCCGGGCAGGAGGCGATTCGGGCGCGCGACCCGACCGGCCGGAACCGAGAAGCCACGCGAGCCCCGCCATCGCACTCAGCATCTCCAGCAGGAGGAAGGCTTGATCGATCGCGGGGACCATGGCTAGCTCGGCCCGGATGCGATCGGTGAGACACAGGGCGGCGACCGCGTAGAGCTCGGGGACCGGCGCTGGCCCGAGGAGCGGCCGCACGATCCGAAGCACCGGCAGCAGCACGAGGAACCCGATTGCGTCCGTGACCACGCGTGGCCGATCCGGAAAGATAAGGAAGACCGACACCAGGGCGGCGACCGTGGCCGCCGAATAGGGGCGGTCGAACAGGACGGCAGCCGGCAACGCTTCTTCGCCCGCAGCGGCCTCGGCGCGCGCCCGCCGCCTCGCCGCGCGCGCCATGAAGATCAGGCCGGTGAAAACCAGCCCCTCGAGGAAGAGCCCACCGGCGTTATCGCCGACGAATTGACGGACCTGCGCGAGGCTGGCGACGGCGGCTTCATCGATGCGGGCGGGAAACTCCCCCAGACGGTACCCGTTCGACTCGAGACTCCAGATCGGCGGCGTGGTGCGTTCGAATATCCGCATCCAGGCTCCCTGCCGATGCCGGTCGATCCGGGCCAAAGCATCCTCGCACCGCGCCTCCTCGTCGGCCACCCTGTCCTGTAAAACCAGCGTGGCGGCGCGCTGCGCCTGAAGGCGTGCGCGCATCGCCTCGATATCGGCCACGACGGCATCCACCCGCTCGACGACCGCGGCAGGAGCGCGCGAGGCCTGCGCGTCTGAACGCGTCAGCGTCCAGTTGGCGCGGAGGCGCGCCAGCTGGTCCAGCGCCGCCTCGAGCTGAGTGGCCCGTTTGGTGAGGACCTCGACGTACTCGATGAGCTCCCGGCGTCTCGACTGCCACGACTGCTGGAGCCGCTCCACGATGGTGCCAGGCGGCGCCGCGTTGAGAGTCTCGATGGTGGACTCGAGCTCCGGCCCCAGCCGGCCACTCACCTCGGGCAGTCGGGCCTGGATCGCGTCGATCGCGGGCCTGGGCGCAGTAAGCTCTTCGGTTTCGCGGAGGCGCTTCGCGACCTCGTCGGCACGTTTAACGATCTCCGGCACCGGGATCGCCTTGGGAGCCTGGGGCGCCTGGGCCGCTTGCTCCGGTCCCGACACCGGAGGGATCTTTTTCTGCTCCGCCGGCGGCGCCGGAGCGGCGGCCGACGGGGCCGCCGCTGCCGCGAAGCCCCACGCCAGTGGCGTCGCCATCACGAGGAGCGCAGCTACCGGAAGCGCAATTGCTGCCGTCGGTCTCAAGGTCGTCATGAGTGGGCCTCTACACTGGCCACGAAGGAACGAGCTTGACGGGCAGACCAAACAGGCCTGAAGTCCGTCCTCTCATTCGGAACGTGGGCTTGGTCGACACCTTCGAAGCCGAGCACGCGCACACCTGGAACGCGAGCTATCGTCCGCGTTACGACTTGAATACCCCACGCGCGGCACGTGCACCATCGGGCGTTGGTCGTATACGTGTGGGATCGCCGATGCGCCGAGAAGCATCAGACCAAAGTCCGATGCCCGAAGGTCCGATTGCCGGACAACAACGTGTCTGGCGGAATGGCCGGCGCAGGAGGGCGATCATGGTCGCATTGGGCAAGGTGGCGACGCTGGGCAAAGGAACGTGTCGATCACGCTCGACCTGGCGCCCGGGTTGCCGTTGGTGTCCGGAGATCGCGTCCAATTGCAGCAGGTCCTTCTCAATCTGGTGGTGAATGCGTTCGATGCCGCGGCCGATGTCGCCGACCGGCCGCGGAAGGTGATCCTGCGCACGCGCACGCTTGGCGAAAGGTTTGTGCAATTGGACGTGGCCGACACCGGTCCCGGGATCGCCCCCGAGAAACTCGAATCGATCTTTCAGCCCTTCGTGACGACCAAGCCGAGCGGGATGGGCATGGGGCTATCGGTGAGTCACTCGATTGTGGGCGCGCACGAGGGCAGGCTCTGGGCGGAAAACGACCCGGAGGGCGGCACCTTCCACATTGTCCTGCCAGCGCTTCCCGACGAGGCGGGGTTTCCCTAGGACGCGGACGCCTCGTCGGCGTGGAGGCGAGACGATACCGGGACCCGCGCGAGAGGAGGTCGCATCAGGCTCTCCTTGGTCGGGACCACGTGCGGCAGCTCCACCACGGCGATTCGCACCTTTCCCTGTTCGGCCAGCATCGAGACGACCGACCGCACGGCGTCCTCCGACATGCCGACGCGCTTGGCGATCTGTCCCGGCGTCAGGCGTCCACCGCCCTCGGTGAGGGCACCCAGCACTGCGTCGTCGATCTCCGCCCACGCGTTCCCCTCGAACGGCCGGCCGTCGATCTCGACGAACACATGGGCCTCCTGCGGCGTTGCGTGCCAGATCACGGTCGCCACGACGCCGCTCTGCGGGTCGAGCCCCTGCCACATCCCGCCGCTCGTGGCGTGGCTCCGATTGTCCTTCGCGATCTCTCGCTTGTACTCCTGGAAACCCCCGTCCCGGAGTGCTTGCACGACGCGGTCGGGATCGGCGACCCAGGCGTGTTCCTCGCTCCGCCAACTCATCAGACCCTGGCGCTCGAGCTCGTTCAGGTGCTGCATGGCACCCCCTTTCAGTCAGGGTTCGTGTTCCACGATCATCACGATCCCCTGTCCGCCGCCGATGCGCAGTGTGGCCAACCAGGCGTCGTGAGGGCCGACGCATCACATCCATGAGCGTGACGACAGTACGGCCCTCACGGTTCGCGCCGTTTCCATCTCGTTACGCGTAGCCTACTGTCGAGGGGCAACGGTTGCCTATCGGCTCTTGGTCTCATTCGCTCCTTGCGAGTCGAAACAATCCGATGACTTTTGTCTAGCCCTTGACGACGAAGAACGGAGGAGGTAGGCGGAAACGTTCGGTTATTGAACAGACGAGGCGAGCCGCGGCCGCAGTGAGCGGCGACATTACACCGGAGCAATCACAGTGGATCCGGCCACGGCTCAAATGTGCCCGTGCGCAGGATTGTAGGCGTCCACGCGCCCGGTGTGGATCTCACAGAACCAGCCGCGGTCCCGGGAATGCCCCTCAACGTTTCCGGGTGCAGCAATGTTTCATCGCGCCGCACGCGGAATGCCCGCAGATGATGATGTTCTGTACGGAGAGGACGGCCACGGCATACTCGATGCTCGCCGCCACGTCCCACCTAGGGCTAGGCACGCGCGCACTGCAGGAGTTCCGCCCAGCGCTCCGCCGGTATCCCCAGGGCCACATCTACCACCCGTGGGTCGAAGAGTGTCCCCGAGCCCTTCCGCAATACGTCGAGCGCTTCAGAGAGGGAACGGGCAGGCCGGTACGGACGAGCGTGCGTCATGGCGTCCAGGGTGTCCACCACGGCGAAGATGCGGCCGGTAAGCGGGATCTCCTCTCCCTTCGTGCCGTGGGGATATCCGGAGCCGTCATACCGTTCGTGATGTGCCACGACCACGTCCAGAGCGGGCGTGAGGAGCGGGACGGTTTCCAGGATTTCCATGCCGGCAACTGGGTGCCGCTCGATCACCGCACGCTCCTCCGACGTCAGAGGCCCGGCCTTGTGGAGGATCGCCTCGGGAGTTCGAATCTCACCGATGTCGTGGAAGAGCGCGCCGAACTCGAGCGCCTCCTGCTGGCTGGTTGTGAGGTCCAGGCGCTCGCCAACTGCGTTGGCGGCGGCGGCCAAACGGCGCAACGATCCCGGCTCACCTGCGCGCGCTTCCAGGGCCCGTTCCACCACCCCCACGATGCTCCGGTTGGAGACGTGGAGGCGCTGGACCATGAGATGAAACACGTCGGCGAGCATGCCGATCTCGGTTCGGGCCGCGATCCGGGTGCGGGCCGTCAAGTCGCCTTCCACCACGCGGCCAGCCAGAGCCGAAAGCTGGGCCACGGGGCGGGTGACCAGCTGGGCCAGCAAGACGCCACCGATCAGCGCGACCCCGGCGCCGATGAGGAACGCCACGAGAAGGCTCCGTCGGAGATTGGCGAGGGCGATCAGGTACGCATCCGCGCGATGGTCCACATTCAACACCGCCACGGTTTTGCCCTTTCGGTTCACGATCGGGGCGAAGCCTGTGACCCAGGTGCCGCGCTCGTTGGAGTAGATCGGCGTGATGGCCGGCTTCCCCTCCGTCAATACCCGTCGCAGGCTGGGCTGGATCTCCGGCGGCAGTCGGTACTCTTTGCCCACGGGTTCCTGGCCCCGGCTGGTGACGGCGAGCCGCCCGTCTTCGCCCGTGAAAGACGTCAGCGTATACACCGGCTCCTCGAGCTGGTTCGCCTGTTGAATCCGCTGGAGTTGAGCACGGAGTGCTCCGTAGGCCGGTGTGTCGTTCCTGCCCTTCGTCACGACCGCCTGGTGCTGGTCCCCGTCGAGCAGCAGTGCGCCGGCCCGCGCGATGTTGAGCAGGAAGCCACCGATCACCCTTTGGAAGTCCTGCTTCAGCTCCCGGTGCTCCAGATATCCGGTCAGCAGGATGCCGAGCGTCGTGAGGGCCAGAAACGTCACGGCCAGGCGGGACGCCAGCCGCCGCCAGAGGGGCAGGCCCTCGCGCGCGACGACCATCGTTGTCGGTGCTTCCATCTCAGACGTTCCGCCGACCACCCACCACCAGTTCCGAGACGTCGCGCTGGAAGAACATCTCCACGGTCCAGTCGAAGACCGCACGCAGCCGCGCCGCCAGAGTGGGCAGCTTGAACATGTAGACGATCTTCCACATCACCCAGGCGGGAACGCCGCCCAGTTTCAGACCGAGCAGATCGGCCACCGCAGTGTGCCGGCTCAACGGCACCATCTCGGCGTGCTCTCGAATGGCAAAGGAGCGCTTGGGCCGTCCGGTCAGCTCCGATTCGATCACCGCAGCGAGCGCGCGCCCCTGCCGCACGGCGACCTGGGCCGTGGCGACGTAGGTCCCACCCGTGTGGGGGTTCACCTGGGCGGCGTTGTCTCCCAGCGCGTACACGCCGGGAAATTCCTCGACCTCGAAGTAGCCGTTCACCTTCACGCGGCCATCCTTGGTCTTCCGCACGGGGAGGTTGGCGACGAGCGGGCTCACCCGGGTACCGGCGGTCCAGATGACGCTGCCGCTGGCGATGAGTCGCCCGTCCTGGAGCGTCAGGCCTTCGGGAGACACCTTGGCCGCGCGAGCCGGTAAGAAGTGAATGCCTCGCTTGAGGAGCTCCTTCTTGGCGTACGCCGCGAGTCGCGTGGCCGTTTGCGGCAGCACCGCAGTGCTCACCAGGACGAGACGCACGGCACTTCGCGGGATCGCCGAATAGTGGCGGAGCAGGATCCCCCGCGTCAGCTCCTCGAGAGCGGCCACCAGCTCCGTTCCAGCGTGGCCCGCTCCGACCACGACGAAGGTGAGCAGGCGCCGCCGCTCCATCGGATCGTCGGTCAGAGCCGCAGCCTCGAATTGATCGATCACGTGGTTCCGAACTCGGTAGGCGTCTCCGACCGCCTTGAAGCCAAGCGCGTACTCTTCCACTCCCGGGGCCGTGGTCGTGTCAGGCGCGACGCCCAGGGCGAGCACCAGCATGTCGTAGGGGATCTCCTGATGCCCCGGGGATCGGCGGTGGCATGCGGTGACGCGGCGTCGGTCCAGATCGATCGCCTCGACGGTCATCTCCCCGAATTCCACCCCGAGCTTCGCGCAGAGCAGGGGACGGATCGGGTAGATCACGTGATGAGCCTCCACGGCTCCCGTCGTCGCCTCGGCCAGCAGGGGCGTGAACAGGTAGAAGTTCTGGTCACTGATCAACGTGATGTGAACCGGCAGAACTCCGGCGCACCGCCTCGCGAGCTCGTGGGCCGTCGAGACGCCGGCGAATCCCCCACCGAGGATCACGACGCGGGGGGCCAGCGAGGTGGAGCGGGTGGACACGACCCGCTTCACCGGTGCTCCGGTCACCGTCATTGCATCCAACACCGCAATTGGCCCGTCTTTCGTCAATCGCATGACGCGCTCTGATCCTCGACCGTCGAGCCGCTCATGCTCACGGGGACTGGTTCTCTCCAGCATGGACGAGCGTGCAGGTCCTCCAGCGTGGCCAGGACGCGGCTGGGCTCGCCCCAATCGCTCCACTGCACGCCGAACACCGGCAGTACGGCGAGGACGGACGGTCTTGCCGTCAGCACGTCCCGGGAGAAGTTCGTTTCAGGAAGCCCGTCATAGAGGGCGTCCAGTGCGGCCTCCTCCGCCGGCGAGCCGAGGGCGGGGCGTATGTCTCCCGAGATCAGGCGGGTGAGCGGTCGCAGCCGGGTGCCGTCTCCGCCGGCGAGGATGATGCCCCAGCGCCCGCCGCGCTCGGGATGGCCGACGTTCATCAGCGCTCCGGACGTTTCGGTTCTCGGCCGCGAGCGAGAGCGTGCATTCGCCGCGGAGACTAGCTTCACCTCCGCGAGGACTGCAATACGACCAACGTCCCATGACGATGCTGGCGCAATGGCGCCATCGTTGGACCAAGGTCTGATTCCCCAGCGCACAGTCTTTGGTACCTTCTTGCGATCCGAGCCTGGCGGAGGGTTGGCCATGAATCGGAAGGAGACGACACCGTGATGGTCACATCGATCTCTCGAGATCTGGCGCGCGCGACGCTGGCGGTGCTGTTCATCGCGGGAATGATCGTTGCGAGTTTCTGGGTTTTGCGCCCGTTTCTTCCCGCGATGGTCTGGGCGACCATGATCGTGGTCGCAACCTGGCCCCTGATGCTGCGCGTCCAGTCGGCGCTGTGGGGCCGGCGCGGGTTGGCCGTGGCCGTGATGACAATGGTATTACTGCTCGGCCTGATCGTGCCGCTCGCGCTCGCCCTGACCACGATCGTGGCGCACTCGCAGGAAATCGCCAGTGGTGCGCAGTGGCTCGCCACGTGGTCCGTGCCGCCCCCTCCCGACTGGGTGGAGCGGCTGCCCCTCGTCGGTTCGCGGCTCGCCGCGAGATGGAAGGAAGTCTCCGCCATCGACGCGGGAGATTTCTCCGCGCGCCTGGCGCCCTATACCCGGCAGATCATCGGCTGGATCCTCGGCACGGTGGGCACGATCGGAATGGTGCTGGTGCAGTTTCTTCTGGTCGTCCTCATCGCGGCCTTCCTCTTTGCGACAGGTGAGGCGACGGCCGACGGCGTGCGTCGCTTCGCTCGACGCCTGGCGGGAGCGCGGGGTGAACACTCTGCCCGGCTCGCCGCGCAGGCCATTCGGAGCGTGGCGCTCGGCATCATCGTCACGGCGCTGGTCCAGGCATGCCTGGCCGGGATCGGCCTCGCCGTCTGCGGTGTGCCGTTCGCCGCGGCCCTGACCGCGCTCGTGTTCGCGCTCTGCATCGCGCAGATCGGGCCCTTGCTCGTGATGATTCCCGCCGTGGTCTGGACGTACTGGTCAGGCAGCGCTGGATGGGGCAGTGCGTTACTCGTCTGGACTCTCTTCGTGGTCACGATCGACAACGTGGTACGCCCGGTCCTGATCAAAAAGGGTGCCGACCTGCCGCTGTGGCTCGTATTCAGCGGCGTGGTCGGCGGTCTTCTCGCGTTCGGCATCGTCGGCCTGTTCGTCGGGCCCGTGGTGCTCGCCGTCAGCTATTCACTCCTCGCGGACTGGGTCAACACGGCGGAGTCAGCGACGGCTTCACACGATTCCGGCCGCCGGCGGGTCCCGGTCGCCTGAGCCGTCAGAGTTCCGTTCGGTCATCGGCTTTCGTGCAAAAGGAGTACTATCGAGGGCGTCGTCGTTCTGATCATCAGCATCGCCCTCCCGGTACACGCCGCCCAGGGGGGGCGCGGGGGCGGGGGCCACATGGGTGGGGGTCACGGCGGCCACATGAACGGCCACTCCTCCCACCACCATCACGGTGGATGCTGCTGGTGGGGCGGTGCCGCCGTCTTTGGTGCCTTCGCGTTCGGTGCCGCTCTGACGTATCCGTACTGGGCGTATCCATATTATGGATATCCGTATTACGCGTATCCGTACCCTGCCTATGCAGCACCGCAGCCGGCGGTCGTGTATCAACAGCAGCCCGTCTCCGCGCAGCCGACCGGGTTCGCGCCCCCGGCGGGTTACCGACAGACGATGGTCCAGCGCGAGGTCGTGTACCCGCATGGAAAGTACGTGCTCTATGGCGACGGCGTGACGCAAGCCTGGCAGTGGGTGTGGGTGCCCGCCGCGGTTCCGTCCTCGCAGTAACCACGATTCGAACGAGCGCGCTGGCCTCAGCGACCGGCGCGGTCGAGCTCCGGGGAGAGCTGACGAGGCTCGCGAAGCTCCGGCGCGGTCTGTAGCAACGTGCGCGCGTAGGCCTGTGTAGCTCCCCGAGCGCCACCTTCGCGGCTGATCGAGACGAAGGACACGGTCAGCGAGGATGCGGAGATTCACCTGCGCCTCGGCGCGGTCGGCATTGATCTCCTGAGCCCGACGGTAATCGGCGAGCCCGCGGTCGAGCGAGGCCCGCTGCTCCATCCACGACCATACCAACGGCGACGACACACGACGTTGGTCCAATACCCGCCTACGGTGGCACCTGCTCGCTGACCACGAGTAGGACTATCGTCCCATAGCGGCACTCACTGCCTGCGAATAGCTTCGCCCTGCGTGAAACCGTACCCTGTGCCGGCAAAAGCAGCGGCCCTGAAGCGTTTGCAGGAGCTGGAGAGCCTCTCGCCGCCGCGGAATTGATCTCTCGCTGGACTCAAACCGCGCCCGTCCCCAAGGCGGGCGCGACCAACTTTCAGAAGGGGCGCGTCATCGCGCCTGGCATCCGAGAGGTCGACATGAGAGAGTTATGGCACTGGCTCAAGCACGAGTTTCATGAGGTGCTGCCGCCGACAATTTTCTTTCTCATCGCTTTTCACATCGTCGTCATCGACCGGAGGCTGATGCTCCGCGAGTACGGTCTCCCCCTGTCCTCGATCGTCGGCGCGACGGTGGGGGCACTGCTCATCGCGAAGGTCGTACTGATCACCGACAAGTTTCCCTTCATCAATCGCTTCCCGGGCAAGCCGCTGATCTACAACGTTGCCTGGAAGACGGCGATCTACATGGCCGCGGCCGCACTCATTCACTATCTGGAGCACCTCGTGCCGGTCTGGTGGCGCACGGGAGACCTGGCCACGGCGAATCGTCATCTCGCGACCGAGATCGTCTGGCCACACTTCTGGGCCATTCAGCTCTGGCTGATCGTCCTGCTCTTCGTCTACTGCTCGCTGCGGGAGATGGTCCGTGCCATCGGCCGCGAGAAAGTCGTCGACTTATTCTTCGGACGCAGCGCCGCCCGAGTTCTCGAGCGCATATAGGACTAAGGTCCCATTTAGGGGTTCAACATGGATGGTTTGAAATGCATCTGACATGATCCGAGGATGGAAGCTGGTCGTCTTGACTGCCGCGCTCGCCTGCCTGGCGGCGGGTTGCTCGACCGCCACCACGACGGCCTCCTTCACAGCCACGAACGCCTCCACCGCGACTAGCTCCTCCGAAGGACAGCCCGGACTTCGCGTCGATCAATTGCCAAACGGGCTGACCCTCGTCGTCCAGGATCACCGAGCGGCGGACATCGTCGCGGTCTATCTGTGGGTGGCCACGGGCGTGCGCTACGAGAGCCCGACCACGCTCGGTCACGCCCACTTCCAGGAGCACATGCTGTTCAAGGGCACGGACACGTTCGGCCCCGGGTACATCGATCGCACCGTCGAGGGGACGGGTGGACACTCCAACGCGTTCACGACGTTCGACTACACGACCTTCCAGGTCCTCGTGCCCAGCGAGGCGACAGGCAAGGCCATCCAGCTGCTCGACGACATGGCGTTCCGCTCCAAGTTCGATCCCAAGGAAGTGGACGCCGAGCGGCAGGTCATCTTCGAAGAATCCCGCATCGAGACCGATAACCCGAGGACCGCCATCGTTCGGCAGCTCCACGGCCTGGTGTTCGGGGACCATCCGTACGGCAGGCCCGTGCTCGGGACGCCGGCCACCATGAACGCGGCGACCCAGGCAAACTTGAAAGAGTTCAATCGCCGGTACTACACGCCGGAGAACATGGTCCTCTCGGTGGTCGGCCCGGTGGACGCGAGTGCCGTGCGGGCCATGGTCGACCGCACCTTCGGTGTTCGCCCACGAACGAGCTACACACCGCCTCCGGTCCCGCCACTGGCCCCAATCAAGGAGGTCGTTCGGCGCACGGTGGAGCGGCCGGAGCAGCAGGCGCATCTCGTTCTGGGCTGGCAGGCGCCAAGCCTCGCCGAATCCGACAGCCTGGCGCTCGATCTCGTCGCCACGATCCTGGCGGGCAGCGAGAGCTCACGGATGGCCAGGACGCTCCGTGACGGCGAGCGAATCGTCACCCGCGTCGCCATGAACAACTCCACGCTGAAGCTCACGGGCATCATCTACGTCCAGGCGCAGCTCGAAGCGGGTGATGTCGAGAAAGTCGAGCGACGCATCCTCGAAGAGATCACGCGCCTGCAGCAGGAGGGACCGACCGAGGAGGAGCGGGAGCTCGCGGTCACCAAGGCGGAGTCGGAGCACGCTCTTGCCTACGAGACGTCGGATGGCGTGGCCTCCGCCTACGGTATCGCGATGACGACCGCCAAGCTCGACGATGAGCTTCGCTACATCGAGCGTCTGCGGACGATCAGTCGCGAGCAGATCCGGGATGCCGCGCGCAAGTATCTGCCCGTGACCGCCTTCGCGCGCATCGCGTTCGTGCCGGGGAAGCCGAAATGATTCGCCAGGCCCTCGTTCTCGTGACCCTTCTGGCCCTGCTGGTTCCGCCGGTGGCTTCGGCCGAAACGGTGGGTGTCACCCGGACCCGTTTGCCCAACGGCATGACCGTGGTCGTCCGAGAGAATCCAGTCGCGCCCCTCGTTGCCTATTCGCTCCTGGTGAAGATGGGCACGCGCACCGAGACGCCGGACAACGCCGGCATCTCGAACATGCTGCAGCTCATGCTGGTACGCGGCACCGAGAAGATGAACGGTGAAGAGATTGCCGCGGCCGCCGACCGGATGGGCGGCAGCATCGACGCCTACGGCGACGCCGACTACTCCGAGATCGCCGCCATTGCGCTTTCACGCCACTGGCAGGCGATGCTCGAGATGGTCGGCGACGTCGCGCTCCGCCCGACCATGCCCGATGGCACCGTGCGCGCAGTGCGCGACTTCCTCGTTCGCCAGATCAGGAACCGCGGCGACAAGCCTTTCGACGTCGCGTCCGACCGGATGCGCGCCGCGCTCTTCGGCTCCAATCCCTACGCCTGGGATCCGCTCGGCCGTCGCGAGAGCGTGGAGAAGCTGAATCGAGACGCCCTCCTGGCGTACTACCGGCGACAGTATTTGCCCGGTCAGATGGTGCTCGCCATCAGCGGCGACGTGAAGAGCGCTGCCGTGCTCGCGCAGGTCGAGCGCATCTTCGGCGCGCTAGCCCCGGGGAAGGCCGAGACGCCGGCGCTGCTCCCACCGCCGTTGATGGCGGCCACGCGACAGGTGTTCACGGTGCCGGGAGCGCAGGCGCAAATCTTCATGGGCGCGCTCGCGCCGCCCTTCACCGATCCCGACTACCCCGCGCTGAAGGTCATGACGGCAATCCTGGGCGGGGGGATGGCCTCGCGCTTGTTCTCCGACCTGCGCGACAAGCAGGCGCTGGCATATACGACGGGGGCGCAGTACCCCGCGCGCGTGGACACGGGCGCCGTCGTGAGCATTCTGGGGACGGCGCCGGCAAACGTGGCCAAGGCCGAGGCCGCGCTCAAGGAGCAGCTGATGCGTATCCAGAACGAGCCGGCGTCGGAGGAGGAGGTGGCCGTCGCGCGCTCCTACGTGGTCGGCAGCCAGGCGATGGACCGTCGCACGAACGCGCGCCAGGCCTGGTATCTGGCCGCCGCCGAGCTGGCCGGCGTCGGCCATCAGTACTTCGACATCTACGCGACCAACGTGAAGAAGGTCACACCCGCCGACGTGCAACGCGTCGCCCGGCGGTATCTCGCCGTGATGCGGACGATCATCGTTCAGCCGCAGTGATTCGCGACACATTCAACCGAAATCGATTCGGGATCGAGGAGACGCTGGCATGCGAGTAACCCGAACAGTCGTTCTCACGGCGTTGGTCGTCATGTCGGTTCCCGTCGCGGTCGGCGCCCAGACCCTCGGCGAAGTCTTCCGCAAGGTGACGCCGTCCGTCGTGGTGATCCGGGCCACCGGGCACGAGGTGAGCGCGAGCGGTCAAAAGCAGTTCGCCGAGACGGGCTCCGGCGTGCTCATCTCCACGGACGGCAAGGTCATGACGGCGGCCCACGTGGTGCATACGATGGACGCGATCACCGTGGAGTTGGGGGGCGAGTCGGTGGCGGCGAAAGTGATCGCCTCGGAGCCCGCGGCCGACCTCTCGCTCCTGCAGGTCGAGCGAGTGCCGGCAGCCGCGCGCGTGGCGAAGATGGCCAACTCGGACACCATGCAGGTCGGTGACGCCGTGATCATCGTCGGGGCGCCCTACGGGCTCAGCTATTCCCTGAGCACGGGCATCATCAGCGCCCGCTGGGCGCCCAATACCGTCTACCGCACCATGCCGCTGGCCGAGTTCTTCCAGACCACGGCCACGATCAATACGGGAAACTCCGGTGGGCCGATGTTCAACATGGCCGGCGACGTCATCGGCATCGTGAGCCACAACATCTCCAAGTCCGGCGGCAGCGAGGGCCTCGGGTTCGTGGTCACGCTGAACACCGCCCGGCAGCTCTTGCTCGAGAAGAAGTCGTTCTGGAGCGGCCTCGAAGGCCAGTTCCTGCCCGATAACGTGGCTGACCTGCTGAATCTGCCCGCGAACGCGACCGGCTACATCGTCAAGAACGTGGCCAAGGGCTCGCCGGGCGAAGACGTCGGCCTCCGCGGCGGGACCAGGGTGGTGGTCATCGATGGCCAGGAGTTCGCCCTGGGGGGCGATATCGTTCTCGAAGCGCTGGGACATCCCATGAAGCCGGCCAATACAGGGAAGATTCGTGAAGAGTTGTCGAAACTCCACTCCGGAGACTCGTTCCAGGTGACCGTCCTGCGCGCAGGGCGAATCATGCAGTTGACCGGGAAGGTGCCCTAAGCAGGCACAGGCGTACGGATCTCAGTCCACGATCTCGAAGCGGCCGCCCGCGTTCTCCACGACGGTGAACCCACGGCCCTGGAGCTCCTGCTTCGCGGTCGGCGACAGCGTCCCCGTCACCCAGAGCTCGAACTTGCCGTTGAACCCGTCGGGCCGGTAGTTCGCCTTGAGATGCTGGCTGAGCTTGTCGGCGTTCGCCGTCCATACCCCGTAGTCCAGCGCGAACGGGATCAGAGCCGTCCCGCTCCGCGTCTGCGCTACCGTCAGCGCCTCGATCATCGTGATTGCCGTGATCGGCCCCTGCGTCTCGTGATACCCGCGCATGAGCTGCGCCATGTTGACGAAGAAGTTGGCTTCGACCTCGTCCGAGGCGGCGAGCGAAGCGTTGAGGTAGGCGTCGCGTCCCGTGGCACCGGTGATACGGGACAGCGAATCCACCAGGACCATATCGTGCCGCGGCGTATAGGCGTTGTGGTCGAGAAATCGCTTGGTGAGGTCCGGTGCGACGCCCATCTGCTGGAGCTTGCCCTCGTTGAGGTTGCGGATACGGGCGGGCGGCTCGTTCTTGAGCACGTTGTTGAACGACTGGGAGAGCCCCGTGACGCTGAGGACCGTGCCCGCCGTGCCCCCGATCGGCATGGTCCCCACTGAGGCGGTCCAGAGGCCGTAGGCGCCGGCCTTACCGATCTTGTCCAGCTCCTCCTGCAGCACCTTGTTGCTCGAGTACGGATCGACGTCGTACCGGCCGGCATACTCGCGCTTGAAGGCGCCGACCTGCAGCAGCTCCTTCGTCCGGCTCTCCTGGCTCGGGTCCAGCGTGTTCGACACGGACGTCGAAGAGTTGCTGAAGAGGCGTCCAACGCCCTTGGGGACGCCGCTCAACGTCTCTCCAGGCTTCGTGATGACGTTCTTGGCGAACGTCAGCGGCTTGGTGGCTTGCTCCTTGAGCGCCTTCAGGAAGACCTCGCTGCCCGTGATCTGTCGCAGCTCGCCGATGGCCCAGATTTCACGGGCGAGCTTGCGCATGGCGCCGGTGCCCGTGACTTCGAACGGCCCGAAG
>WNGI01003305.1_pt1 | contig 29452 bp, 29 predicted proteins | sample 5400621 | NCBI WGS metagenome assembly WNGI01 (sample SAMN13153374, study PRJNA577476) | soil metagenome | isolation source: 20 cm soil or saprolite under Garry oak tree replicate 1 | place: USA:California | collected 2016-06-15
GTAGGCAAAACATCGACAAGTGGGCAGATCGATTCCACTGGTCGGAGCGCGTGCGCTCGGCAATGATTGCGGACGCTGAACGCTCGGCTCGTGCGGCAGAGCAGGCGGCGTTAAACATCGCAGAGGAAAAGGAGCGACTGGCGTTACGTCACGCGCACCAAAAGTTGAGAGCATCAGAACGGTTATTTGAGCGCGCGCATGAAGTATTGAAGGAATCGACACGCAAGAGTCGCGCGCCTGACGCGGCGAAGATGTTCGCTGTCGCAGCGGCGCTTGGCAATGAAGCGCTGGGGCTTGAGGGAAGCGCACAAACCGCAGCGTTCGGGTTGCGCCCAACTGCTCAACCAATCATCCGCGTCGTTCTTCGTTACGATGCTCAGAGCATGCAACGCAAGAAGAACGAAGACAAATTTTTTGCCGAGCACCCAGAAATTCGGAGACCCAAAAACGGATTCGAAGATGCAACTCGACTGGCCGCCGATTGAACAACAATTCCCGGAGTTTAGGATGCTTCTACGCGAGGCCGCTTTGCGTGGCATGACACTTGATTTGTTGGCGGCTGCATTCGTGGCGCGTGCTCAGACAACTGGGGCGCTGCCAACCTGCAAGGAATTGTTAGAAGAAATCAACGCAGGCACATTCGATTTCCTGTTTTTCGATCACGGGCAATCACTGAGTTAAAAGGAAAGGAAGGTGAAACCATGAAAGCAAAAGAATATCGTGACATCGGAGAGAAGCAGGGGACAGGCCCGGTGCCGATGCCCAGGCAAAAGCCGGACACGACGCGACCGCTGCAAAACTTGCGCAATGCGGTTACAACGCCGACATCGAAAGAACCGCAGCGCATCAATCTGCCGGACGTTCAAAAGTAACAAGGCGAGCCGTAATGCTTTCGCACCTTACGGTGAAATCACCGGAAGGTTAGGAGCCTCACATTCGCATCGCAAGGCGCGCCCGGGCTATTCCTGGAGCCGTCTGGCTATTCAGACGCAATCCTGCGCGAACGTCGTGCGGTGGCGGCATGAAAACAGCGGGGAAGTGGCAACTAAAAGGCAACGACTGGCCACATCTACCGTAAAACAATGGATTGCTAGTCCGCGATGATGTGCAAAACGCGCTCGAACTGGCGCTGGCCGCAGTAGGCTTGTCCGCCCGGGTTGTCACACGCAGCGCGCTGACCAGTCGCGAGCGCGATCTTCTGTCCTGCTTTCGTCCTTGGTGACAATCGTGCGGACGATCGCCTACGAGTGGCTGCTCGCGCTCTGCGCGTTGTGGCGGAGACTCGCGGGCGCGTGCAGGCGGGCCTCAGCCGCCAAACGAATTCCCGTGCGAGAGCGCCGCGTGGCCCGCGGCCAGTGCACGCCCGTTCGTGACATTGCATTCAAAAAACCGGACCCGCTTCTCTACTCGCAGCCATATTTGATGAGCCAGGGACTAGTCGTGACTTGGGATAACCCCGACATCGCTCTCTACCGCAACGGCGCCTTGGTTCCTTCCTCGCAGCTCGCCAGTGACACCGAATACGAGATCGTGGCGCGCATCTGGAATAATTCGACCGACGCGCCAGTCGCGATGTTGCCGGTGGTCTTCTCCTATTTGAGCTTCGGGATCGCGACTCTCAGTCATCCGATCGCCAGCGACACAGTAAATCTCGGCGTCAAAGGCGGGCCTAACCACCCTGCGTTTGCGCGCGTTAAATGGCGGACGCCGACCGCTGCCGGGCACTACTGCATCCAGGTGTTTCTCGATTGGTTCGACGACGCAAACCCGAACAACAACCTTGGCCAGGAAAATACGCTCGTCCGCACGGCGCATTCGCCGGCCGATTTCCTCTTTGTCCTTCGCAACAACACAGCGCAGCGCCAGCTTTACCGCTTCGAGGTTGACACTTATCGCTTGCCGCGAATCCCCTACTGCGATCCGGGAAAGCGCACCGCGAGTGGTCGCATTTCGGAACAACACAACCGCCAAAACTTCCCTGTCCCGCCGGGTTGGCGGGTTGAAATCAATCCGCCACATCCGGTGCTGGCGCCAGCAGAAGAAAAATCGATCGCGGTTAGAATCACGCCACCCGCGGGCTTCACGGGAAATCAGGGCTTCAACGTGAACGCGTTCTATGAGCACGTCTTTGCTGGCGGCGTCACGCTTTACGTTAGCAGTTTGTAACAAATGGCCTATCACCAATACACGCAGTGCGTATCAGACGCCGATCATCGGGGGCAACTCGCATATCTCGGCGTGGGCGGCCTGCTGGGAGTTGCAACTGTGGTGGGCGTGTTGCTGGCTGGCGGTGCGCTCCTGCCCGGCGCGGGCGTCGCGGCTCTGCTCTTAATCATCGCCTACTGTAAGTGGTGGCTTTACGACCGCCTCATTTGTCTGGGCGGCGAGCGCTGCGCTATTGGCATGGTGCTGACGGTGGAACCGCCGCAGAACAAATCCGGCCTCGATGCATTCGATACTGACTACAGCATCAACCTCGTCCTCTCTCCGCGCAAAGTCGGTGATGATCAGGCGAAGACCGAGAGTGACGGAATTCAAGGCGACCTGATCAAGAATCAGCTCCCACTCGGAAATCGACCGCTACATGCCGATCTTTCGCGCGAGGGCTTCACCGGGGAGAAGACGCGGCAGTGGGGAAACGATCCTTACACTGCGGTGCTGCATTGTGAATTCGAAGGCGGCGGGGTCAAGACACTATATGATGCAGCGCAGGCGGCGCTCGTCTTCGCGGCCGCGGCGACAGTCGCTTGTTCTATCCCGATTCTCGGCTGGGTGGCGTGTGCGATTCTTGGCGCTATCGCAGCGGTTATTACCATCGCCGGCATCATTGCGGCGCTAAACGACCGTGGAAATCCGAGCGACGTCAACCCCGATCTCGGCACGGAGCTGCACGTCAATGATTATACGAGGGTCGGCGCGGACCTGCTGGTGGTGAAAGGCGAGTGGGTGTATGATTCCGCACACGAGGGCTGGAACGAACTTCATCCCATCCGGCACTGCCAGCGCATCGGCCAATGGAACGGCTTTTGGTCATGGGACACTAAGCTCGCCCGCGATCACTGGTGCACGGCACTGGATGACGCCGACAAAGATTCCACCCACGACAACCAGGCAAAGCCTGAAAATCAGTGGACTGTTCACCCGGTAATCGACGGCTGCCAGCCGCGCGAGCGCGAGGATGGACATCCGAACGATCCGCCGCCACTGCATTAGCTTACTGCGCCGACAACCGATTCGATCAGCTACGGAGTGACAGGCCGTGGCTCCGCGGCTTTCACGTCACTTTTTTCGTATCGGCAGTTCGAATCCTGCCGTGTCGTTTTCGCTCGCAAGAACACGACTTACACGGCAAAGCATAGCGCACCGGCATAACAGATACCCGTATCCCGGTCGGAAATTGCCTTAGAAATCGCGTTATCGGCGCAGGTCTCTCGCCAATACACGCATCTCAGGACGGACGACAAGCGCGCCGCCATGCAACGGTTGCCAGACGTGAGGAACAGCGACAGCCGATCTCAGTAACGAGCCGTCCGTTGCTGGCACACTCGTTAGCTAATGCTGTTGATGAGCAGACCATAATTATCAGGATCTTCAGAAGCAATAAAAAGCCGTACTCTCGGAAGGCTAGCAGCCAAAGAGCGAATCTCAGTGGTCAATGATGGCGTGGATCGCAGACCCACGATTATCTCGAGAACCGCGTCTGGCGCGAACTCGAAAAGGCAGATAGGAAACGGCGATCCGTCAATGCGATGCTGAGCCTCTGAAAGTAGTCTCACAACGCGCCACTCCTTCTCGTATGACCACTGCTCGGACTTGGTCGAAAACCAGACCGGCGATTCTGTGTCTGTGAGCATGACCTCCGGACGCCGGGAACTGTAGTCTACGCGACGGAGGAATCCAAATTCATCCTCGCTGCTCCTGCGACTACAAAAGAAAGGATGATCCGAGTCGAAGCCAACGACAAATCCTCGGTGGTTGTGGGTGTAGTGACCCCACATGAGAATGGAATCTCTTACCTCGCTCAAACACAGTACGCCGACGTTTTGGTTGAAGAATCCGTCAATCAAGGGGGACAGCTTCTGAATTGCCGCTGGTTCCAAGAGCCGGAACAGTGCGGGTAGTAGAGGCTTCTGTTTGGCGAGCAGACGTTTTAAGTCAGCCTGAGGCAGAACTTGGGTGATGGCGCCGTACTTGGCCAATTGGTCGTCTATGAGTTGCTCAAAATGTTCCTCCACATCTTCCTGCAGCTTGGCATCTGAGGCCAATTCGCGAATCTTTGGCCGAAACTCAAAAGGGTCATTAAAGTCCCCGGGCTGAGTAAACCGAATCCTCCTGTGTTTAAGAACATCCACGCGAGCAGGCCGAAGATATTTGTAGAGGATCATCAGCTCAGTTATTCGACTGCGTTACACAGGATTGCACTATTTTGCGCAAGAATTTCAGCCCGTAGAAAACGACCGTGAAAAATTCAGCCTGCTTTTTGCGCGGTGTTTCTCGCTGTGGTCACGGGTTCCGAGAAGCTAGCGCGCACGCGCGCATCGACGCCCCGCCTCCCCCGTCACGCTGCTTCTAAACTTATCCCTGAGACGTTGTCACACAACACTGAACACCTCTGGAAATCGGCAGCCTTGTTATGTGAAACTGTTATGCCATCGACCTCTTGGTACCTCGATCTACGAGGGGAGCGGATGGGGGGGGATTCGAACCCCCGGTGCCTTTCGGCACACACGCTCTCCAGGCGTGCACAATCAACCACTCTGTCACCCATCCGAGCGAGCCTTCCTCTTCCTTTGCATCTTAATCGTAGTGCGGCTGGAGACAATCCGAACAGAGTAAGAGTCGGAGGAAGAGGAAGATTTTAAAGTTGCAATCGCCGGAACAATTCGTCGAGCGGCAACTGGATGCCGATGTAAAATTCACCGAAGTCAGCGTACTCGGCGCTAACCGGATCGAAGCGCATTTTATAAACGATCGCCTTAATCTGAAAAGTATCGCGCGCGAAGAGCGTCACGCCCCATTCTGCGTCATCGAGACCAGTCGAACCGGTGATGAGCTGTTTCACCTTGCCGGCGAACTCACGGCCTACGTTCGCATGGCCTTTCATCAGTTTGCGACGTTCATCATACGGCAGCGCATACCAGTTCCGCGTTCCCCCGCGGCGCTTGCTCATATTGTAGAAACAGACCACTGGCCAATCCGGCAGCGTGGGATAAACGCGCTCCTGCCGGTAATGCTTCATTCGCTCATGAAACGAATTCACCGCTTCGGCGAGTTTTGCGGCATCATTGCGGACATTCGGCTCGAGTGTTTGCGCGAATTCTTCCTCTCTCGTGATGTATTCGCTCTCCTCCGTGAGCGACAAGTAACTGTAAACCGGTGTCAGCACATCCGCGCCTAACGCGAGTGAGAGCCGCTTCTCGATGCTGTTAGCGTTGTGCAGATCTGGCGTGGTCAACATGAAACCGAGGTCAGCTTTCGGTGTCACAACGGATAGCGTGAGTAATTGCGTCGATTGCATTGCGCGCACCTCCTGCACAAGCGACGACAGATTCGTCTTAGCAGCATTTTGTTCTTCCCGGCTGAGCAATTGCCATTGCCCGTACTCCACTCGGTAAAAGAGATGCAGACAATGCCAGCCATCCTCTGGAACCAGCGCAGTGTTCTTGTCGGTCATCGTGCTAGTCTCGGACGCGATAATTTCCGGTCAAGGTTAGCGCATCTCAAGGAAGGACGGCTGCGCAGCCGTCAGGTTTAGAATTAACGGCTGCCCGAGCCATCGCTCCTTGAGATGCGCCCTACCCAGGCATTTGCGCTTTCGGCAGATGCGCCATGCAGTATTCTTCACCATCGCGCGCGACGCGAAAATCCAAGCTTGGATCGCTCAACTCCGTTGCACCACAGACCGCACAGCGATGCAGGGCGTCATCGGCGCTGCGTGAATGCTCTTCAAAACGTCTTCGACGCGTTGAAACTTCGCGGCGATGCGTCGCCTGACGCATAATTTCCGGCCCGAAGAAGATGAAATAATTCGCGAAAGCGGCAATGAGCGCAGCACGGTACGAACTCGAGTTCAGGACAAATCCAAGCAGCAAAAACGCGGCGAAAACCCAGGCGAGCCACTTGATTTTTACCGGTAAAATGAACAACACATAAATAATCTCGTCGGGATAGAATCGCGCAAAGGCAAAGAACAACGACGCAATCAGCATGCCGTTCGAAAAGTTAGAGCCGAAAAAAAATGCGGCGATCGTTGTGCCGATCATACCCACAAAGAAATAGAGCGTTAGCCGGAAGGGACCCCACGCCCGTTCGAGGCCTTCGCCGATAAACCACAGAAACCAGAGGGCCAGCACGACCCAGAAGCTGAGCGTTTGCGGAACAAAGATGTAAGTGATCAGTCGCCAGACCTCGCCGTGACGAATGCGCGCCGGATCGAGATCGAGGGCGGACCGGAAATTGGGGTTGAGCCACAGCAGCGCCCACACCAGCGCAGTGAAGCCAATCACGATTCGGATCAATCCAGGAATGCCAAGAAAACCAAAACGGCGTTCGAGTTTATCCAGCCACGTCATTGCTCGCCGAAAGTAGCGCAACAATCCCTCACCTCAATCCTCTCTCCTTCAAAAATGGAGAGACAAACCTGCACTCATACACCTCAGAATGGGAGGGAGGCAGTTTTCCTCTTCTCCTCGATTGACTGGAGGATGAAGGTGAAGAGTCGAAGCTCGGAAGGTGAACGACTGCCTCGGGTCCTTGCGCAACACTCGCCCGAGCCTAGTTTCGCTCGTGATTGAAGACTCTCCGAGAAAAACGCCGCTTTATGACGAACACGTGTGGCTCGGCGCAAAAATGGTTCCATTCGCCGGCTGGCTGATGCCGGTTCAGTACACCAGCATCGTTGATGAACATCAGGCCGTACGAAACGCCCTCGGCATCTTCGACATTTCGCACATGGGACAATTTATCGTCGATGGCGCGGGCGCGCGCGAATGGCTGAATACCATGCTTACAAACAACACCAACAAGCTCGATATTAGCATGGGTCAATACAGCTTTCTGCTGAACGAGCGCGGCGGCATCATCGATGACTTAATTGTGTATCGGATCGGCGACCAAAAGTTTCTGCTCGTCGTAAATGCGGCTCGCACAGAAGAGGATTTTGCCTGGCTGCAAAATCATGTTCCAGCTGTAGAACCGGCTGTGTCAACCGCGAAGGAAATCCGTCTCACGGATCGCAGTGCAAAATTTGGCGGTGTCGCGATTCAAGGTCCACGCACTGCAGAGCAGAGCTATTTCATGCTCTGTTTGGCATCGATGCCGATCTTCCATCACGAAATTCGATTGCCGATCTTCCATTCGACGGGACGACTGTTTCCGTCGCGCGCACCGGCTACACCGGCGAAGACGGCATCGAAATTTTCTTTCGCGCGACGGATGCAGTAGAGCTTTGGAGTTCGGCGCTCGAAAAAGGCAAACCGTTTGGAATCAAACCGTGCGGCCTGGGCGCGCGCGACACCTTGAGGCTCGAAATGTGCTATCCGCTCAATGGTTCTGATCTGTCGCCGAAACGAAATCCAATCGGGGCAGGACTCGGATTCTTTGTCGATCTGACGAAGCGAAACTTCATCGGCCGCGACGCCTTGTTGAAGACAAAAGAAAACGGAGCGCCCGAAAAGCTCGTCGCATTCCGGATGAAAGAGAAAGGACCGCCGCCGCGACCGCACTACGCGGTTTTTCAAAATGGCGAGCGCATCGGCGAAGCAACGAGCGGCACGCTTTCTCCGAGCTTGAATTACGGAATCGGAATGGCTTACATCGATGCCGCGCACGTCAAAATTGGCGCACAAATCGATATCGAGATTCGGGGCAAAAAATTCCCGGCTATCATCGAAAAGAAACCGCTCTACAAGAAATAACCATGAACATCCCAGACGATTTGCTTTACACCGAGAGTCACGAATGGATTAAGCGCGAAGGGGACAAGATACGCGTCGGCATCACCGACCACGCGCAATCTGAATTGACCGATGTGGTTTATGTGGAACTGCCGAAAATGGATCGGCAAGCGAACGCAAAAGAAGCGATTGCGGTTATCGAATCGGTCAAAGCCGCCAGTGACATCTACGCGCCGGTGCAGGGCACAATTGTCGACGTGAACAAAGCGCTCGAAGCCGACCCGGGTCTAATCAACCGCGAACCGTATGGGCAGGGTTGGATTTTCGTTCTCAAGATCGATAATGCCGACGATCTCAAGCAATTGAAAGATGCGGAGGGATATAAGAAGCAGATCGCGTAGCCATCCGCATCCGTCAGCGCGCGCGCGCCAATCCGCGGCCGTGTCACGAAGCAGATCTGTTTTTCTTGACAGCGAAACCGATGTAACCCCAGCGACCCCATTCGTAATGCGAGGTGCGCTGCTCATCGCGGCGGCCGGTTTTTTTGTCGTGCGCATAGGTCTTGGTTACGAATTCTGGAAACGCGGCGTTCATCTGCACGTCATGCGATACAAGTAATCCGCCGTGGCTCAGGCGCGGCCAGAATTGGCGGAACTCCCAAAGCATGTGGCGGTAGCTGTGGGAGCTGTCGTGCAAGAACATGTCGATCGAACGAGGCAGTTGATCGCGCTTGAGAAAATCCTCGACCTTGCCGCGCATCGGGACGAATCCGCCCAAGGCAGATCGCAATTCGTTTGGGATCAAAGCGCCCTGCTCGCATTCTTCGCTCCACTCAATGCTGTAAAGTTTGGCCGTTGTGAGCTTTTCATCTGCGAGCGCTTTCAGAATGAATGCCGAGGACATCCCAATGAATCCGCCCGACTCGACCGACGCCGCCGGTCGAAGCCAGCGCGTCAATCCATAAAGCGTCGCGCAATCCAGCGCTCCCATGACGCCTTCGCTGCCGTACGCGTCGCGGCGCCGGATCATTTCCACCATGAAATCACTCGCTCGAATTTCCTGTGCGAAACGCACCACACTATCCCACATCGCGTAAAAAGGCGTCGACCTCGTCTGAATCCGAGCTGGGTCGTCCGGTGGCGCCTGCGCTTGCCGCTGAAATACGCGCATTGTAATAAGTGGGAACAATCGCTGCGCTTTTAACTGGCGCGAATGTTAATTTCCCTTTTCCATTAAGGTATTAAACCGCAATCCAAATCTCTCTCTGGGAAATGCACGCTGGAAGCGTTCGCTCCTGCAAGTCGCCCTTTTTTCCCAGCTAAGCTGTGCTTAATTCCTCCGTTTTCCCCATGAGCAGCAAACCGAAGGCGCGTGAGGCAGAGCTTAACTTCGAAGGTGCGATGGATCGGCTCGAAAAAATTGTAGAGCAGATGGAGTCCGGCAAATTGCCGCTCGAAGATCTGATCGTGCGCTACGAAGAAGGGATGAGCCTTGTAAAAGTTTGCCAGGAACGGCTTGCCAAGGCCGAGCAAAAGATCGAAATCATTGCCCGCAATAGCGCAGGCAAACCCGAAGTTAAAGAGTTCGAGCCAACGCAGGCGCCGGAGAAACCGGCCAGCATGGCCGACGAGTCCCCAAGCACCAATGACGAAATCAAGCTCTTCTGAGAAGTCTCAGCCAACCGAGGTACCAGCCGCGCCCAAGCGGCTCCTCGACGGCATCGGTTCTCCCGCCGACATCAAAGCGCTGCGCGAACAGGATCTGCCGCAGCTTGCGCAGGAAGTCCGCGATGAACTGATCAAGGTCCTTTCCCAAACCGGGGGACACCTCGGGCCGAACCTCGGCGTGGTCGAGCTGACCATTGCGTTGCATCGCGTGTTCGACACACCGAGCGACCGCTTCGTGATGGATGTAAGTCATCAGGGTTATGTGCACAAAATGTTCACCGGCCGGCTCGATCGTTTTGGCACGATGCGCCAATTCGGCGGGCTCAATGGTTTTCTTTTGCGAACAGAAAGCGAACACGATTGCTATGGTGCGGGGCACGCGGGCACCGCGCTTTCCGCGGCGCTCGGAATGGCGGTCGGACGCGACTTGCGCGGCGGGGACGAAAATATCGTGGTGGTCGCAGGCGATGCCGCATTCACCTGCGGAATCAGCTATGAAGCGCTCAACAACGTGAAAGCGCATACGAAGCGCTTCATCGTCGTGCTGAACGATAATGAATGGTCGATCGCCAAAAATGTAGGCGCGATCGCCAGCTACCTGAACACCATTGTCACCAGCCCGACGTTTACTCACCTGCATGAGAAAGCGCGCCACTTTGTGGAAAGTGTTGCCGGAAAATCCGTGGCGGAATTTGCGCATAAAGTCGAGGAAAGCGTCAAGGGCCTGATCGTGCCGAGCGTCATCTTCGAGGAGCTTGGGTTGCGTTACTATGGGCCGATCGACGGACACGATATTCCCTTGCTTATTCGAACGTTTGAGTTTTTGAAAACGCAGGAAGAACCGGTCCTGCTGCATATCCTTACTCAAAAAGGCAAAGGATATGCGCCGGCGCTCAAGCAGCCCGATAAGTTTCATGGGCTTGGCAAATACAAGATCGAGAGCGGCGAGACTGCGCCGACGCCCACGCCGACATATTCGGAAATTATCGGTAAAACACTGGCGAAATTAGCGGAGACAAACCAAAAAATCGTTGCAATCACCGCAGCGATGCCAAGCGGCACCGGACTATCGCATTTTCAGAAAGCACATCCGACGCGCTATTTCGATGTCGGCATTGCGGAAGAACACGCCACGCTTTTCGCGTGCGGCCTCGCTACTCAGGGACTTCAGCCTTTTCTGGCGATTTACTCCACGTTTTTCCAACGCGCCTACGACATGGCGATCCATGACATCGCCATCCAAAACCTGAACGTGAAGCTGTGCATGGACCGCGCCGGCTTAAGCGGCGATGACGGGCCCACGCACCATGGCTTGTTTGACATCGGTTACCTGCGGCACGTGCCGAATTGGGTGCACATGCAACCGAAGGACGAGGACGAATTTGTCGACATGCTTTGGACGATGTCGCACTACAACTCCGGTCCGATCGCCATACGTTATCCGCGGGGATCAGGACCCGGTGTACAAATCAAACCCGAAGCCAAGCTTCTCGAGATTGGCAAGGCCGAAGTTGTACAGCACGGACGCGACGTGGCGATTTTCGGCTTGGGCAATATGTTTGAAGTCGCCGAAGAAGCCGCGCGCAAACTTGAAGAGAAGGGAATTTCCGTTGCGCTCATCAATCCGCGCTGGATCAAGCCCATGGACACGGGCACGCTGGAATTTTTCGCGCGCAGCGTAGAGATCGTGTGCACGATCGAAGATCACGTTCTGCACAACGGCTTTGGATGCGCGGTGATGGAACATTTGCACTCACAAATGATCAACACGCCAGTGGTGCGGATCGGTTGGCCCGATCAATTCATCGAGCACGGCGCCGTTCCGATTTTGCGCAAGAAGCACGGCATCACTGCCGACGCGCTCGTGGAAAAAGTGCTGCCGCTTCTGCACAAAAAATCGCGTGTCAGGCCATCGGTAGCCTGACGAAAAGCGAAGGGCGCCTTCGGTTCCGAAAGCGCCCTTCATGATTTCGATGGCGGTAAGCCGAATTCTGTCCAGTCGCCTTGGCGACCGCGATGATCATTCATCTCTCACGGATTTCTCCGAAAGCCCGGCGAATTTTCATTCGCCGTAGTGCGACGATACCCGAGGATCTTTGGCGGGCCGGCTGCCCTTCCTCTGTTCTGTCTTGCACCACATGGGGTTTTTCGTGCCTCGCGAATTGCTCCGCGAGCGGTGAGCTCTTACCTCGCCTTTTCACCCTTGCCTGCACTTCTTTCAAAGAACCGGCGGTGTCTTTTTCTGTGACACTTTCCGTCAACGTCTGCTTTCGCGAACGTCGCCCGCGTATTTTACGCGGCATGCTGCCGTATGGTGTTCGGACTTTCCTCCAGCGAACCGCAAGCGGTTCACCAGCGATCATCTGCCATCCGGGGATACGCTACCACAAAAACCGAAATCCGGAAGCCACGAAGCCAAGAGAACGGCGCGCCTGGCGGTCGCGCCATATCGTTCTTTTCCTGATTTTCTAGTTTCCAGATTCCATTCCTTATTCTTGCTTTCCTGATCAGAATGGCGACGGCACTGTTACGAGGAAGATCGTAATCATCGCCAGCGCGATGATGAGTTTGGCCAGCATGCCGCCAATATTTCCGAGTAAACTTCCCCAGCCTGCCCGGCCAGCCTCCACCATTCGTTTGCCGGCGACGAATTCACCAGCAACCGCGCCGACAATCGGACCAATGAACAGGCCGACGATGCCAAAGAACAGGCCCAGCCCTGCGCCGACAATCGCGCCGACCGTTCCCCATTTGGTCGCACCGAAATATTTTGCGCCGAAATAGCCGGCAAGAACGTCGACAGCGTACGTCACGAGCGTCAGCAGCACGAGCACACCGATGACGGGCCAGCTGATGCTTTTGTGCGGCCCGAGCACGATCCGGTGAATCACCGCGGCGGCGAGAATAATGGTGGTGCCGGGCAGGACCGGCGCGACCGTGCCAATGAGACCGACAGCAAATAGCACAATCGTAATAACCCACCAAAAAATTTCCATGCGCGTGGGGACAGCAAAATTTTTGACCCGGCAGATGTCGATCTTATACTGAGTTTCCCCCGCTTAAACTCAAACCGGAGGACTTACTTATGCCACTCGCTGTTGGAACCAAAGCGCCAGATTTCACTTTATCTACAAAGACCGCTGATGGGCCAAAGCAAATCACACTCAGCGAAAATTTCAGACAAATAAACACATTGCTGCTCTTCTTTCCGATGGCGTTCACGGGGACGTGTACTACGGAAATGTGCGAAGTTAGCCAGGGGTTAAATGCTTACACGGATTTGAACGCCGCCGTTTATGGGATCAGCGGCGACAATCCGTTTGCGCAGGAGGCGTGGGCGCAGAAGGAGAAGATCGCGGTGCCGTTATTGAGCGATTACGAACACAAGGTCGCGAAAGCGTATGGCGTGATGTACGACTCGTTCCTGCCGCAAATGAATCTCGGAATGGGCGGCGTGCCAAAACGCTCTGCGTTCATCATCGATAAGAATGGCGTAATTCGATATGCGGAGAGCAACGATGATGCGAGACAGCTGCCCAATTTCGATACGATCAAAGCGAAGCTCGAAGAACTGAAGTGAACCTTTGTCATTCCGAGCGGAGTCGAGGAATCTCTGGATATTCTCTGGAGACTGCAGCTAGAGATGTCTCGACTTTGCTCGACATGACAACCACGGAATGAACGACGAATTCAAAACACTAAGAAAATTCGACGCTGGTAGAGACCGCGAGGGATTTCTCTATTCACTTCCGGCCTTGGAAGAGCAAGGCGTCGGCAAAATCTCGCGCTTGCCGGTAAGCATTCGCATTGTTCTCGAATCGGTGCTGCGCAATTGCGACGGCAAAAAAGTGCGGCGCAAAGATGTCGAGGCGCTGGCGAACTGGAGCGCAAAATCACCGGCGAACGAGGAAATTCCATTCGTCGTTGCCCGCATTGTTTTGCAGGATTTCACCGGCGTGCCGCTCGTTGTTGATCTTGCCGCGATGCGCAGCGCTGTGCAACGCCTCGGACGCGATCCGAAAATTATTGAGCCGCTTGTGCCGGTCGATTTGGTAGTCGATCACTCAGTACAGGTGGATTTCTTTGGGTCAGCGCGCGCGCTGGAACTCAATTTGGACATGGAGTTCAAGCGCAATCGCGAGCGTTATCAGTTTCTCAAATGGGGCCAGCAGGCGTTCAAAACTTTCCAGCTCATCCCGCCGGGGATCGGAATCGTGCACCAGGTGAATCTGGAATACCTGGCAAAGGGCGTTCTCTCCTCTCAACCTTCAACTCTCAACTCTCAACTGTTCTTCCCTGACACACTAGTCGGCACTGATTCGCACACCACCATGATCAATGGCCTGGGCGTGGTTGGCTGGGGCGTTGGCGGAATTGAAGCGGAAGCAGGGATGCTTGGGCAGCCGGTTTACTTTTTGACACCGGAAGTCGTAGGCGTGCACATGAGCGGCCAGTTGCGCGAAGGCGTTACGGCGACGGATCTCGTGCTGCACATCACGCAATTGCTGCGCGCACAAAAAGTTGTAGGCAAATTTGTGGAGTTTTACGGCCAAGGAGCCGCGTCGCTGCCGGTGCCGGATCGCGCCACAATTGGGAACATGTCGCCGGAATACGGAGCGACCATGGGATACTTTCCAATTGATCAAGAATCCGTGAATTATCTGCGGTCCACCGGACGCAGCGAACAGCAATGCCTGGCATTTGAGAATTATTTCCGCGCGCAAAAAATGTTCGGCATGCCGCTAAGAGGCGAGATCGATTACAGCGTCGACATCGATTTGGATTTGGCGGACGTCCAACCGAGCGTTGCCGGACCGAAGAGGCCGCAGGATCGAATCAACTTGCCTGAGCTCGGCAAAACATTTCGTGAACTATTGGAGAAACCGGTGCGCGATGGCGGATACGGGAAAAAGGATGTCGATCTTCGCGAAAAACATGTTGTGGAATTGAACGGCAGCGCCCCGCGCAATGGCGCGATGTTTTCAACCGACAACAAGGAGGACCAGGGGATCAGCCCCGGTGAAGAGCGCAACAAACTCGAGATGGTTGCGAACCGGCCAACGCCAGATCCCGGGAAAGAAATTGAAGCGGAGTCGAGCGATGTTTTTACGCACGGACGAACCCGTATTGGCCATGGTAGCGTTCTGATTGCCGCGATCACAAGTTGCACAAACACGAGCAACCCGAGCGTGATGATCGCGGCTGGTTTACTGGCGAAAAGAGCTGTTGAGCGCGGACTGCGCGTCGATCCTGGGGTAAAAACTTCGCTGGCGCCTGGCTCGCGGGTGGTTTCCAATTATCTCGACAAAACTGGCCTGCAAGAATATCTCGACCAGCTTGGGTTTAACCTTGTCGGCTACGGTTGCACAACCTGCATTGGGAACTCCGGGCCACTGCATCCAAACATCGAGAAAACGATCCACGAATACGATTTGGTCGCGGCTTCGGTTCTCTCGGGAAATCGGAATTTTGAAGCGCGCGTGCATCAGCACATCAAAGCGAACTTTCTGATGTCGCCGCCGCTGGTTGTCGCCTTCGCCCTGGCAGGCCGCATTCACATTGATCTTTCCCGCGACTCGCTCGGCAGAGACAAGGACGGCAAAGAAGTCTTCCTTCGCGATCTGTGGCCGACTCTCAGCGAAATCCGAGACACGATGCAATCAGCCTTGGTGCCAGAGACTTTTCGCAAACTCTATCGCGATTTTGCGAACCAAAACCCGAAGTGGGATGAGATTCCGGCGAGCACCGGCAACGTTTACCAGTGGGACGAAAAGAGCGATTACATTCATGAGCCGCCGTTTTTCCAAAATTTCTCGATGGAGCCCGGCCATATCGCCGAAATCCGCGGCGCGCGCGCCCTTGGGATTTTCGGGGACTCCATAACAACGGACCACATTTCCCCTGCGGGAGCGATCAAAGAAACTTCGCCAGCCGGAAAGTATTTGATGTCGCGCGGGATTCAGCCCCGAGATTTCAATAGCTACGGCAGCCGGCGCGGAAACGATCTGGTGATGACGCGGGGAACATTCGCCAACGTGCGGATAAAGAATCTGATGGTCCCCGGAACCGAAGGAGGCGTGACGAAATATTTCGCCAATGGCGAGGGTGAGCAGATGTCGATTTTTGATGCCGCGATGAAGTACGCAGAGACTAACACTCCGCTGGTTATTCTCGCGGGACACGAATACGGCAGTGGCTCATCGCGCGATTGGGCCGCAAAGGGAACGCGTTTATTGGGTGTGAAAGCCGTGGTCGCAGCAAGTTTTGAGCGAATTCATCGCTCGAATCTGGTGGGCATGGGCGTGTTGCCGTTGCAGTTTGCCGAGGGAACAACAGCGCAATCCCTGGCGCTCGATGGGTCGGAAGTCTTTTCGATCACCGGATTGTCCGACAAGATTCGTCCCGGCCAGGAAGTCATGCTGGAAATTCAGCGGCAGGATGGCCAGAACAAATCAGTCTCGGTGAAATTGCGAATCGATACGCCAATTGAAATCGATTACTATCGGCACGGCGGAATTCTACCGTTTGTGCTCAGGCAATTGCTGTCAAAGTAACGATTCGGGGGCGTTTCTGCGAGCCAGCAGTTCGTTTGACCGGCGTCTGACCCGCTACAATATCTCGCGCCTTTGAATCGCAATCGGCGACCCGTCGGCAATGAATGCGGAGCGGGGCGGCTGATTTAACGTCTCAGCGAATTGTTGGCCGTAAAGAGTTGCGATGTCAGCGTTCAATTCGAACTCGCTCGCATTCCAAATTTTCCATCGAGGATGATCAACTCGATATTCGCCGCTGCCGTTGCGAAGAGAAGTGTAACCCCAGTAATGTTCAGTGATAAACTCGGCGTGGGATCCTGCTGGAATCGTTTGCGGCTCACCAGCCGCGTTCATCTTGAGTGATTCCCATTTGCGGCCGCGTCGCCACGAAAATTCCACTTTCAAATTGGAATCTCGATGTTCGATCTCGTGTTTCATCGATAACGCGAGATAATTTTCGCCGTAAAATGTGCGCGCGACGAGCGCAATTGCGCGACGTGGGACCAGTTCACGAATAAAAACAACGCCGCGTCGCCATGTGTCCGCCGATTTTCTCCTCACGTAAAACCTCAAATTCACTTCTTCGAAATCGCGGTGCAGTGGGATGGGCAGACCGAGAAGACGCGTATCCAGAAAGAGAAATCCGACCACGCTCAGAAAGGTCTCACCATTTTCAAAATCGATCTCTGTAGCAGGCGGGACGAACGGCGCGAGGATGTGAGGATCGACCACATAATTCAGCATCGCAAGGTAACGCCAGTTAGCGGTGAGAAATGGCTGCACGTTATGCTCCGACGGTCGCTGTAGAATCAATCAACCGTGCGAACGCGATATCGCACGGCAAATCGTTCAGGCTCAGGTACCGGACCAAGATCGGCGCGTTGTGTCGCGAAAATCCATTCAGACCAACTTTCGTCCTGTTTCCTTGGCGCAGGCGGAATTTTTAGTTCAATGAACTGCGACCCGGCTGGTTCGTTACCGATCGAGGCAAGAAGCGATCTGGCCTTGCTGTGTGTCAACAATGGTACGTTTCCCGGAATTGTGATGTGATTGGCATCTTTTGTAATCCCATTCCAATCGATGAAAGCAAAACGACTTTGCTGATTATCGGTGTAGAGGCTGACCCGAATGCTGTAACCATTGGGCTGATCTGGAATTTGAAACGCTGGTGGCGCGCGAAGCTCAAACTGTAATTCGACTCGCTTGCCATCAATTCGCGGAGGTTTGTCGGATAGCACATAGGGAACCCCGACCAGCAAACCGGCAACGACGCAAACAATCAGGAGAGCCCAACCCTGCGCAATGAAGAATCCAGCAAGTGCTTGCCGCCGAACCAGGATGGACGAAATGATTCCAATTATTAAGCCCGCCAAAATTCCAAGAGGCATGCATAGGAAAAAGACGGTCATGCCTCGCTGGCCCTCCATTTCCGGCACGTGCGCTAGCCTGGTCAAATAATCGCCGACAAAGACCGCAAGAAGACATCCCACGAATGCGGTGAAAATCGCAATGAAAAAGGCCCGAAGGAAGCGCATCGAAGAGTGTTGCAGCGAGCTTAGTCTGAGTGGATCCGCTAATTCGACGTTCGATATGCGGTTACTGCAACAATTTTTCGAGCGACGGACTGGGCTGTGTACCGAGCGCAGTGGCCCGAGCATAATGCTCCCTGGCGAGTTCTTTTGACCCCGGCTGCGTGGTAATGAGAATGACCGCCAGATTAAAATGCGCATCGGCGTCGTCAGGATTATTGGCGAGAGCCTGAAGGATCTCTTTCTCTGCCTCTTGCTGTCGCCCTTTCTGGCTGGCAGCAATACCCAAATAGTTATGAGCGGTGGCGCTTTTTGGATTGATCGCGATCGCCTTGTTTAACTGCACGATCGCGTCGTCGAATTTCGATTGCCGATACTGAACAACGCCCAGCGTGGTGAGAAGAAAGTCGTTGTCGGGCGCAATGGCCACAGCTCTTTTCAGGGTAGACTCCGCCGAGCTCAATTTGCCGCTCCGAACATAAATCGCGCCGAGGTTGGAAAGCGCGTCAAGGTTATTTGGATCATCGGTCAGAATTTGCTGATATTGTTTTTCTGCAGCCTTAAAATTGCCCTGCTGAAAGTTCTTCCGAGCCGCTCGGACGAGACCCTGGATATTCGCTGGTACAGTGGTCTTGGACTGATCGGGCCTGTTCGTTCTCGCATCACTCCCGCCGCCTGATCTTCCGTTTGCATCTGGATTCGCAGTGCTCATCGAATTCGCCGCCGATTTTTTTTCAAAGACAAAGCTCGCTTTAAACAAGCCGGCGTGCTGGTCTGAAACCGAGACCACCGGCTGCCGGAACAAGGCGAGCTCTTCGCTGCTTAATTTTGTGACCGGTTGCGCTAGAAATTCGATCTGCCTGTTCAACGTCTCCGATCTGATTTTCAATTTATCGAGCTCGGCTAGCACCAGGTTCCTTGTCTGGTCCCGACGCGCTTCTTCCTGGCGCTCACGCACGACAATGTTTCGCAAAAGTTCGTTTTCTCTCGCAAGCTTGGCGGACTCCTCGCCGTTTGCGCCGGTCAGCATCGCAGCCTGAAGCTGTATACTTGCCTCGTCCAGCTCAACGTCGAGTTCGGCAGCTTTCGCCGCCAAATAATCATTTCGTTTCTGACTCTCGGCCAGCTGCTGTTGGAGCTCTGTCAGTTGCTGACTCATCTCGGCAAATTTCCCCGCCTTATTCGGATCGCTCTGGCTAAGGACTCGGACCTTTTCCTCCGCATTTGCCAATTTCTGTTGTAGATCGTCCTTCTCGGCCACGAGCAACTGGACACTCTGCTCGATTTCCTTCGCGGCTTTCAACTGGGCCAGCGCCTCATCCCGCTGGCGCTCAAGCGCGCTGATTTGAGTATTCGCCTCTGCAAATTTAGCCTGAGTCTCGTCCCGTTGCTTTTCCGCTGTCAGACGCGCCGCATCGGTGGCAGCGAGAGCGTCCTTCAAATGAGCAATCTCGCCGCGCAACTGCTCCTGCTCCCTGATAGTGCTCTCCTGCGACGCTTTCGACGCCTTCCGGTCGTTTTCTGCGTTTGCGAGCTTGGAATTTGCTTCCTTCAGACGCGTGTCGACGGTTTCCTTTTCTTTTCGTGCGGTTTCGAGCTCACTGCGCACTTTGCCGAGTGCCGTTTGCAATTGATCGACTTTGTCGCGCAATTTTTTTGTGGCCTCTTTGATCGCAGCATCGCGCGACGTCTGGGCGACGGTTTCACCCAATTGCGGGGCCACCACTTCGGGCCCGGGCTCGAACCAGGCCTCGCTCTCTGGCAGTGCAGGGACAACTTCCGGCAAACGACTTGAACCGGCGCTTAGCGCATTTTGTCTCGTCGTCCTCTCCTGAATTCGCAAGATCCCTTCGCTGATCTTTCGGCCGCGATATTCCACAATCGCTGGCTGCCAATCGGCGTGCGATCTGCGCAACGTCTCGATCAGGCTTCCCGCAAATCGATATTTTGCCAGGGCCGTTTTGAACCGGTTTTCGCGCTCAAGCTTTTCTCCCTGTTGGGCGGAGAGATAAGCCTTCAGAAAAATTTCACTCGGATCATCCTGTTGCCCGAGAAGAATGTCCTTAGCCCCAAGGAAAACGAGGACAGCGAGCAAAGCGGCGCCGGCTCGCCTCACGCAATGGCGAGACGCCATAACAGACCCGCTCCGGGGAGATTTTGGTTCCACCGGCGCTGAGAATTACTGGAGCGACTGAGGAAAGTCCAGTCCTTTGTTTGCAAAAAGAGATTCGAATTTTAGAATCTTCTCTCGTGCCAATGATGGTGGTCGTAGCTCAATGGTAGAGCCCCAGATTGTGGTTCTGGTTGTTGCGGGTTCGAGTCCCGTCGACCACCCAGCGCGCGCTGCGGCGCGAATTTTAAATTTCAAATCTCAAATTTCAGATCCCAGTGTGCCTGTAGCTCAACCGGATAGAGCTTCTGACTTCGGATCAGAAGGTTGGGGGTTCGAATCCCTCCAGGCACGGGCTTAAGCTCGTTTTTGTTTCAGCTGTCGATCCGCATTTGCACTCGCAGGCCGGAATAACTAGTGATCTTAGAAAATCATGACCCTAGACCGAGACGAAAAATTCATGCGGGCTGCGCTAAAAGAAGCAAAAAAAGCGCTTGGCCAGACGAGCCCGAATCCGGCTGTTGGGGCGGTTCTAGTCATAAACGATCGAATAGTAGCCAGAGGGCATCATCGGGGAGCGGGGCACGATCACGCTGAGATTGAGTGTCTCCGCGATTTCGGTGCGCCCGTGCCTGCGGGCGCCACACTGTTCGTTACTCTGGAGCCGTGCTCGACAGCAGGGCGCACTGCTCCCTGCACAAATGCGATAATCAGCGCTGGCGTTAAAAACGTAGTTGTCGGCGCGATTGACGTAAACCCGCGGCACTCCGGCGAAGGTATCATGCAATTGCGAAATGCGGGTGTGAATGTGCGAGAGGGCGTTTTGGCTGAGGACTGCGCGCGGCTTAACGAGGCTTTCAACCAGTGGATTGTCACTGGGCGCCCTTTCGTCATCGCAAAGTGCGGGATGTCGCTCGATGGCCGATTGACGCAGTCTCCAGTCGAGCCTCGCTGGATCACCGGGCCTTCCGCCCGGCGCCACGCACGTGAGCTTCGGGCGCGCGTGGATGCGGTGCTCGTAGGAGCGGAAACCGTACGCGCGGACAATCCTCGCTTGACCGTACGTGGCACGCCCCGGGCGCGACAACCGTGGCGCGTTGTGCTGACCCGTTCAGGCAAACTTCCCCGGCGAGCGCGTTTGTTTTCCGACCGCTTGGCCGCGCGAACGCTGATTTATGAAGGGAAGTCTTTGGCTGGCGTGCTGGAAAATCTAGGTAAACTCGGTATCACTAGCGTGTTAATAGAAGGAGGCGGAGACGTGCTCGGCCAAGCGCTCGACGCGCGTCTCATTGATAAAGTGCAACTTTATCTAGGTCCGATCTTGACCGGAGGACCAGTAATTGCGTTCCCAGGCCGGGGAGCCGACAACGCGGCAAGTGCGGTTCGCCTTCGCCGCGTTTCGTATCAACGCATTGCGCAGAGTGTTTGTATCACTGGATATCCTGAGCGTCCTACATCCAAATAAACCAGAAAACTTTTACTGCTATGTTCTGTTTAATTACTGGGAGGTAAAACGATGAAGAAAGTTCTGTTAATTGCCTTGGTGGCGGGAGGCTTGACCTTTACTGCAGCTCCACGTTCCGATGCTCAAGTCTACTTCAGCATTGGGTACAACTACTACCGACCGTACTATCGCTACTCTTACTATCGGCCTTACTATTGGTATGGCGGCCACCGATATTACCGCCACCATCGTCATCATCGATACCATCACTGGTACTAAGCTGACAGAATAGCTAAAGCGACTCGCTGGCTCGGGAGCAATTCCGAGCCAGCAGCGTTTTACGACCGAAATTGCTCGAACGCCAGAAACAGGAAAATGCGAGCGCTATTTTTTTGAGTTAGGCGACTCCGGTGGTTTGACGGCGGGACTTTTGCCCGGCTGGTCAATCTGGAACTCTCTCTTCAGCTGTTGAATTAGCGCCGGGAGTTCCTTTTGACGCTCGGCTTCGATTTGTTGTCGCAGCGTTCGTTCCACTTTTTGCCGTTCCTGAATGTAGCGGGATTCAAACTGAGCGCGTTCCTGCGGACTAAGGCGGAGACCGGATTCGCGAACCGCCGCTTCGGTCTCCCGTTTGATGGTCTCACGTCGCAGGTTTTCTCGCTGTCGCATGACGTTGCGCTCTTCCGGGCTCATCCGCATCCAACGCTCGGCGTTGCGCCGGAAATTTTGCTGCGCGTCCGAAGGCATTGAGAGCCAGCGGTCACGTATGCTCTGATCTGCCGGCCCGCGCGAAGGTCCTTGTCCCGACGGCCCACGCGGAGGCCCCATGCTCTGCCCCGCCGGCGGCCCGTGCGGAGCAACGCCCATCGGCCGGCCGATCGGTCGGTGTGATTGTTGTTGCGGCTGTGCCTGCGCGACAGCACAGAATAAAGCCAGGACCGACGATGCGACGATTACTTCACAGAGTCGGCTTTTCGTCCCATACGCTGTTTTCATCCCAGGCGATCAGTTCATCCAGATCAGCCACGACATCGTAGTCTTGTGGATCGACTTTTGCCACGACGTCGAGGTCATTCGGAGACGCCGTCTGCGGCGCTGGGTGATGCGTGGCGATAGCCATGCCGACCACGACGATTGCCACAGCGGAGGCCGCAACAAGCCGTCGCAGGCTAAACCAGTTTCGCGCCCGCCCGAAACGAGTCGCTTCCTGGCGGATCTTTCTTACGACATTCCGGGCGAAGAATGGCGAAAGGGTGGGCCCGGGAACCCCGCCCAGAATGTCCCACAACTGTTTGTCGTCTTGAGGTTCCATAGTCTCCATTCAATTGAACTATTTGCAGTGTCGGAAGTTGCGCTCCAATGACCGCTGAAGATTCACATTATATTCCCGGCGCTTCAAGGAAACCTTCGAGCTGTCGGATACGAGTCGGATGCCGCATTTTGCGCAACGCCTTCGCTTCAATCTGACGAATGCGTTCACGGGTAACTTGGAACTGTCGGCCTACCTCTTCCAACGTTCGGCTATATCCATCGATTAACCCAAATCGTTGCTCGAGCACTTGCCGTTCCCGATCGGTGAGCGTCTCCAGCACGTCCTTGATTTTCTCCTTCAGCAAAACAATGGCAGTCATGTCACTCGGGTTTTCTGCGCCTCTGTCCTCGATAAAATCGCCGAAATTGGTTTCTTCACTCTCGCCGACGGGGGACTGGAGCGAGATTGGTTGCTGCGCCATCTTCAGCACGGCCCGCACGCGATCCACTGGCAGAAGCACTTCCTCGGCCACTTCTTCGGGCGTAGGTTCTCGCCCGTATTCCTGCACCAGCTGTTTTTGCACACGCATGAGCTTGTTGATCGTCTCAATCATGTGCACCGGAATTCTGATCGTGCGCGCCTGGTCGGCGATGGACCGCGTGATCGCCTGGCGAATCCACCACGTCGCGTAAGTGGAAAATTTGTATCCCCGCCGGTATTCGAATTTCTCGACCGCCTTCATCAGGCCCATGTTGCCTTCCTGGATCAGGTCCAGAAAAGAAAGACCGCGATTGGTGTATTTTTTTGCGATGGAAATAACGAGACGGAGATTAGCCTCCACCATTTCGGTTTTGGCCTTGAACGCCTGCCGCAGCCAACCCTTCAGCATGCGATATTCTTCCGCATAATCAGAAAGTGAAAACCACAGGTTCTTTTCCAAGTCGCGGATCTTGTTCTGAAGCTGCAGCCGCCTTTTTTGACTGCGAGGATTTTTCGCCATCTCGGTTCGCAGGTAAAGCGATGTGTGGTGCGCGTCGTCCGCCAAGTGCACAAATTCCTCTGTAACTCTCTGCTTGAGGTAAAAATGCGGATAAATCCTCTGCAGCGAAGTCATTCTTCTTTGCAAGGCCCTGAGCTTTTGGGATCGTTTCTTCGAGGAGTTGCGCGCAAGATCGCAAAATTGCTGAGTGATCGACGCGCTGAATTGCTCCACCTGTTTACACAGACGCGGGAGGTTCTTCATGTATCTTTCGCGGCTCTCGATTTTCTTATCGAGAATCACGCGGTCGAAGCGTTCGCGCCCCTCGAGTAGCTTCCGCGTAAGATCTAAATGAGCGCGCGCGACAAAGCCAAAGCGACTGATGTGCTTCTGTACCATCGCTTCGGCGTCCTCGATTCGTTTGGATATTTCTACTTCCTGTTCCCGGGTTAGAAGTGGAACCTGACCCATCTGCTTGAGATACATCCGCACCGGGTCATCGAGAATATCGACCTTGGTTTCCGGCCTCTCATCTTCTTCTTCGTCCTCGTCTGCGTCTTTCTTACCGTCTTTGTAGCGATCCACTTCGGACGCTTCGATAATGTCGATCTCCAGGCGCCGCAGCCGCGTCAGGATCAGATCCAGTTCATCGGCGTCGGTGACTCCCTCGGGCAACGCCTCGTTTAGATCGTCAAATGTGAGGTAGCCTTGCTCTTTTGCCAGCTTGATCAGTTCGCGAATGCGATTTTGGACTTCAATAGCCGAATACAAACCAGACGCAAACGCACTCCGAACCGGCTCAGGTAGCGACCCATTTTTAGATCGCTTCGAGGTGGCCATCACTCGCGCGATTTTGATCGCAGAGATTCCTGGGTGTTTCTTCAGATTCGCTCCGAGAGCAACACGCTTTCTTGAAACACCGCGTTTGCGCCCGTTTCGGTTAAGCCGTTGCGCCGACGACCGTCGGCTGCCTCCTCCCCTTCGTTTCGAATGCCTGGCCAAGATTGTGCGGTTACTGATTTGACTAAGACGTTCGACCTTCCGCGCGGCAATAGATCGACAACTAATTGTCGGCCGCGCCGGCGGGCTGCGAAAGCTCGTGGAGCTGTTCCTGCAGGTCAAGGATTTGTTTTTGCAAATTTATTATGTCCCCGGTACTCAGCTCTGAAAGCTTTATCTGGTTCGTCGCTACACTGAGCTGGCGGCGCAAGACGGCCTGTCGAATACCGAGCCACCATTCTTCGACCATCGCTCCAGCATTTGGCGGCATTCTTTGCAGTAGCCAGGAAGAAACCAACCGCTCATCTGCCGGCGAAAGCGTTACCATAAAGGCGTTCAGCGAAGCCGCGTCGCCCGCACGAAAATCACTTTCCAGAATGCGCATGAGAATGTCTGCATCCGGCATTTGCGCCAGAATCTCGGTCCAATTTTGTTGTCGAAGAAAATCCCGAGCCGTTTCATCTCGTAGCGCCAAAATGCAAAGCATAGAGATGTCGTGCCGTGGTGGGGGCGCGCTCGCGCCGGTGCGATCGCTTACAGACGAATCGCCTCGAGCCGAAAAAGGGGCACTTCTTTGCCTGGCTACGAGCGCCTGAAAGTCCTGGGCGGTCACACCGAGACGCGCGCTTATTTTGTTCATGACTTCTCCGCGCATGAGTGGATCGCGCACGCGCGAAACGGTCTCGGCCAGGCGTCTGGCCAGCTGCATCTTGGCTCCGAAAGAAGCGAGATCGACATTCGCGGTCTCGCGCTCGATCCAGTAATCGAAAAAATCGCGCGCTTTTCCAATGCGCTTTTCAAAGGCCTCTTTTCCTTCACGCCGGACGAGCGAATCCGGGTCCTCACCCATCGGCATTTCGGCCACGCGCACAATCAAGTCGTTCTGGAGCAGGGCATCGAGCGAACGTTCAGCGGCCTTCTGACCAGATGTGTCGGCGTCAAAGCAAAGCACCACTTCATTGACGAAGCGCTTCAAAATGCGTGCCTGGCTCTCCGTAAACGCCGTACCCTGCGGCGCCACCACATTCGTGATCCCGGCTTCAAACAAACTTATTAAATCGAGTTGCCCTTCGCAGACAACCGCACAGCTGACTTCGATCAGGGCGCGCTTGGTTTTATCTAGTCCAAAAAGCACGCCGCCTTTCCGAAAAAGCGCCGTCTCGGGCGAATTCAAATATTTGGCTGCGCCCTGTTCGTCTTGCAGAAGCCGTCCGCTGAACGCGATTACTTCACCGACATCGTTGCAGATCGGGAACATGATTCGTCCCCGAAAACGATCATAAGACCTTTGCGTTTTTGCGCCTGACGTGGCTTGATCCATCGAACTTTCGCTATCATCCTTCGTTTTAACGAGCCCGCTCGCGATCAGGTCGCGCACGTCATAGCCCCGTCCGCGTGCCCAACTACCAAATGCGTCCCATTCGTCAGTCGCGTAGCCGAGTTGCCACCGTTTCGCGATTTCCACCGTGATCCCCCGGGTCCCGAGATATTTTCGCGCCGTTTGCCCGACTTCTCGCTTGACCAGGTTTTCGTGGAACCATTGTGCAGCCTCAGCATGCAACTTGAGCAAACGCTGGCGCAATTCGCGCTGGCGCTCTTCATCGCCGGCTCCGCCCGCCGGGAATTTCTCGATCACCGTGATGCCAGCGCGCGCGGCGAGTTTGCGCACGGCTGACGGAAAATCAACGTGCTCGTAATCCATCACAAACCGGAAGACGCTTCCCCCAGCGCCGCACCCGAAGCAATGGAACGTCTGCCGGCTCGGGCTCACCATGAACGACGGCGTCTTCTCTTGATGAAACGGGCAGAGCGCTTTGAAATTCGCTCCAGCGCGTTTCAGTGGAAAATACGAACCAATTACTTCAACGATGTCGTTTGCGGCAGCGATTTGCTCGATTGTCTCCGAAGGGATCGTTCCCATGCGTGCCTGATTATTTTTGCCTCGTTTGACCTTGGAAGCGATGCCAAACTTACGCAGTGCGACTCAATCTCCAACTTGTGAGACTCAAATTGCTGATCGCTGTTCTGGTTTGCTCGTTTGCTGGCACAGCAATAGCGGCGGACGGCGAAGCCATTCACAAAGGCGATGTGGCCGTCGTGCCATTGCGAGGTGAAGTTGCGCCTTCGCTGCTGGCATTTTTGCGACGCGCGGTGAAAACAGCCGAGAGCAACGAAGCTTCCGCTATCATTTTCGACATGAACACGTACGGCGGGCGACTCGATACCGCGGCAGATATTGTGAACGCGCTCAATCAAGCCAAGATCCCCACGTACACGTTCATCAACACAAACGCAGGATCGGCCGGTGCGATCATCGCCATCGCTACGCAACACATTTACATGGCACCAGTGAGCGCCATTGGCGCCGCCGCGCCAATTCTCCCGACGGGTGAAGATCTTCCCACTACGGCCAAGGAGAAGACGATTTCGTATTGGTCGGCGCTCATCCGTGGCTCGGCGATCAAGAACGGCCATAATCCCGATCTTGCCGAGGCCTTCATGAACAAGGACAAGGAAGTAAAGATCGGCGACCGCGTCGTGCATTCCAAGGGAGCTATCCTTAGTCTGAACGCTCAGGAGGCAACAGAACGGATCAACGGCAAACCGTTACTGGCAGAAGGCGTCGTTGATTCGACTGCTGATCTGACCAAAAAAGCCGGCCTCAAAGGCAGCATCGTCGCGATCGAGCCCACTGGCTTCGAGCAAATCGCGTTTTGGATCACCGCGCTCGCGCCATTGCTGCTGCTGGGTGGAATCCTGGGCGCGTATCTCGAGTTCAAAATTCCCGGCGCGACATGGCCTGGAGTTATCTCTGCGATTTGTTTCGCACTATTTTTCCTCGGGCATTATCTGGCCGGGCTCGCCGGCTGGGAAGTCGTCGCGCTCTTTATTCTCGGAATTGTTCTCGTGTTGATCGAGATCCTTTTCTTCGCACACACCACAATCGTTTTCGGTGTCCTTGGCGCGTTTCTCATGCTCGCCTCGCTGCTTTGGACGATGATCGACCGCTATCCGGGTGAAAACTTTTTCCCGACCGGCAAAGCGCTTGCTATTCCGTTGCTCAACATGTTCATCGCGATAGTGGGCTCATTTATCGTCATTGCCCTGCTCGCGCGTTACCTGCCAAGGACGAGCATCTATCGGCGATTCGCCTTAATTGATTCAAATCCGCCCGGTCCATCGCTGGCCGGTGTACCACGACAGTTCTCGACCGCTCTGGCGCTCACGCCAGGAACGCAGGGCACTGCCGTGACCGTCTTGCGACCAAGCGGCAAAGCGCGTTTCGCTGATCGCGTTGTCGATGTTGTTACTGAAGGCGAATTCATCGCCTCACAAACGCCAGTCACTGTCATTCAAACCGATGGAATGCGAGTCGTAGTAAAAAGCGCTGCTCAGGTTTAGGGCACAGAAACTCAAACGGACCACGGCCGTTGGCTCGAGCACTTGTTTAGAGAACACTGAGCAATCTTTCTTTAACCGCCGGCGACGACGCGGATGAATTCGACGCGGTCGCCTTCGGCTAATGGTCGCTCTGGCCATTCGTGTCGATGCACGGCTAGACCGTTATGCTCTACCAGTATCGATTGTGGCGGTAATTGATAACGGTCGATTAGCTCCTCGATCGTTTTGGCTTCGCCTGCGTCTACAGCTTCACCATTGAGAGAAATTTTCACGCTCCACACAGCGCCTGGTCCCAGTCTTTCCAAACCGGTTCTAGTCCTCGACGGCGGAGGACTGCGGCGATTTCGGCTGGGGAACGTTCATCACTGATCTCGAATTGAGCGGTGGCGAGTTGATCTTCGTCGTCGTGGTACTCCGGCGCGACGATGCGGCCGCGCACGGTCTGATGCAAGTGTTCGCGGCCGCGCCGGGTATAACCGCCGGGTTCGGTGTGACTGCCAGCGCTCATCATCGTTACCCCGATTAACGCCAGTGAATCCCGTAGCGGCGCGCGCTCGCGCGTGCTGAGCACGATGCCGAGCTGCGGGAAAGTAATCCGCAACGCACAAACCAATTGAGCGAGCTCGCGGTCCGTCATCGAAAAGAGTGGACGAAATCCGCCAACCGCGGGTCGCAACCGCGGCACGCTCACAGTGATCTGCGCCTGCCAGCAATGTTTAAATAAATGTTCCAGGTGCGCTGCGAGCGCGATCGCTTCGTCCTGCCAACGCGACAAACCGATCAGTGCGCCGATGCCAAGCCGACGAAAACCGGCAGCGTAACCGCGCTCGGCACAATCCAGCCGAAAATTGAAATCGCGTTTCGGGCCGGCTGTATGCATTTCGGCATAGATACCCCGATTGTATGTCTCCTGATAAACGACGAGGCCTTCCGCGCCCGCCTCGACGACCGGCACATAATCCTCGGTTTCCATCGGTCCAACCTCGATTGAAATCGACGAAAAATCGGGAGCGAGTGCGCGCACGCATTCAGCGAGATAGTCGCGGCTTACAAATTTTGGATGCTCGCCGGCAACGAGAAGGATCTGCCGGAACCCCTGATGCGCGAGATGCTGTCCTTCAGCGACGACTTCATCGACATCGAGCGTGACGCGAAGAATTGGATTATCGCGTGAGAAACCGCAATACCGACAATTATTGATGCACTCGTTGGAAAGATAAAGTGGAGCGAAGAGGCGCATCGTTCGTCCAAAATTTTGCCGCGTGAGCGAGCGCGAAGCTTGCGCCATCGCTTCAAGCGCCTGATCCGATTTCGGCGCGATCAGATTCTCAAATCGTTCGACCAGCTCCGATTTCTTTAGAGCCAAATTGTCCAGAGTTTCAATGAACGACATCGCAACAATTTCATGCGCAGGCCGGCGGTTCGCAAACAGCAATCAATTCTTGGCTTTCAGAGGACCCAATCAGCAGTTCGGTGGTTCGAAGACCATCGCAACTTGTCGTGCACGTACAAAAAAGCGGCGTCCAGTGTTCTGGACGCCGCTGTAGCAAATGCTATTGCGAACGGCTTAGAAGGCGAAATTCACACCTGTGCGGACCATGCCGAAATTGTTCTTCGGCCCATCCACGAAATTCCAGCTGAA
>WNGI01004158.1_pt1 | contig 29425 bp, 29 predicted proteins | sample 5400621 | NCBI WGS metagenome assembly WNGI01 (sample SAMN13153374, study PRJNA577476) | soil metagenome | isolation source: 20 cm soil or saprolite under Garry oak tree replicate 1 | place: USA:California | collected 2016-06-15
AGACGAGGCGCGCCCCGGGGATCTGCGACGAGACGCTCACCGCGTTGTCGAACGTCGTCGACCGATCGCCGACCGCCTGCAGGACGATGGTCGGTGCCGCGATGCGTGGCAGGTCGTCGATGATGTCCACTTGCTGGCGGGCGATCCGGCTGGCCACGGCGTTGGCGGGCGACGTCGACATCCGCTGGAGATCGTCGAACCAACGCATCTGCTCCTCGGTCGCGTCGGGAATGAAGCGCTTCGTGAAGACGCGCCGGAAGTCCGCGTCCTCCCTCGCCCAACCGACCCGGATCATGCTGCGATACGTCTCCTCTTCGGCCGATTCATCAGGCGACAAGGTGACGGGCTCGCCGCAGACGGTGCCATAGAGGATCAGCCGGCTCACACGCTCCGGGTGTCGGGTCGCGTACGCCATCGCGACGGCGGAGCCGCCCGACATCCCGAGCAGCGCGAACCGCTCCAGCCCGGTCGCGGCGAGCACTGCCTCGAGATCTCCGACGCGCGCCTCGAGCGAGAAGTCATCGACGGTCCAATCGGACATGCCGAAGCCCCGCTCGTCGTAGCGGACGACGGTCGCGATCGCGCCAAGCTGGTCGAGGAAGTGTCGCCAGACCGGGCTCTGCCAGTCGTGTTGGAGGTGGCTGAGCCAGCACGAGACGACGACCAGCGGCGGGCCGCTGCCGTGGATCGCGTACGCCAGACGCAGGCCGTCCTGCCCCCGACAGAATCTGATCTCCTGTTCGAAGGCGGCCGCGACAGGCCGGGCCGGTGAGGGATGGACCACCATCGCACGCGAAATCGTACGGCCGGTCGCAAATGGGAGGGTGCACTTGAAGTGCGGCAGGGGTGTGTACAGCACGCTGGACACTTACGCGATCGGTCCTGTCGAAAAGGCTCCGTGCCATTCGATATATGGATGAGGCCCGATCAACCCGAACAAAGACGCTATGGATTACGTCCAATATGAGGAGATAGAGATGCGTGTGCTGATCCTGGCGAAGGAAGGCAATCAGAGCGCGGCCGCGAGCCCGCCGACGGCGGAGGCGATGGCCGAGTATCAGAGGTTCAACGAAGAGCTCGTCAAGGCGGGCGTGGTGATCGGAGCCGGCCGCCTCTCCCCGAGCTCAGAGGGCAAGCGCGTACGGTTCGACGGGAAGAAGCGCACCGTCATCGACGGTCCATTCGCGGAGAGCAAGGAGCTCGTGGCTGGGTACTGGCTGTGGCAGGTGCGCTCGATCGACGAAGCCCTCGAGTGGCTCAAGCGGGCACCGTACGACGGCGGGACCTTCGAGATCCGCGAGATCTCGATGAGCGAGGGCGTGTGAAGGAGCGATCCCGATAGCGTCCGGAGCTCACCCCGCGATCGAAGCGATCTGGCGGATCGAGTCGGCCCGGCTCATCGCCGGGCTGGCTCGGATCGTCGGCGACATCGGCACGGCCGGGCCTGGCGGCTGGCTGATGGCGACGGCGAGGCACCGCGCGACCGACCTGATCCGGCGACGCAAGACGCTCGAGCGCAAGTACGAGGAGCTCGGACGTGAGGTCGAGCGCGAGCAGGACAGCACGGACTTGGACACCACGCTGGACGAGGACGTCGGGGATGATCTTCTCGGCCTCATCTTCATGGCGTGCCATCCCGTCCTCTCGAAGGACGCGCGCGTCGCGCTCACCCTTCGCGTGCTCGGCGGTCTGACAACAGAGGAGATCGCGCGCGGGTTCCTCGTTCCGGTATCGAGCATCGCCCAGCGCATCGTGCGCGCGAAGCGGACCCTCGCCGAGGCGCACGTCAGGTTCGAGGTCCCGGGCGGCGCTGAGCGTGTTGCGCGCCTGGCATCCGTCCTCGAAGTGATCTACCTGATCTTCAACGAGGGCTATTCCGCGACCGCGGGCGAGGACTGGGTCCGCCCGGCGCTGTGCGAGGACGCACTGCGTCTGGGACGCATCCTGGCCGAGCTCACACCGACCGAGCCGGAAGTCCACGGGCTCGTCGCGCTGATGGAGATCCACGCGTCACGTCTGCATGCTCGTGTCGGACCGTCCGGCGAGCCCGTCCTCCTGCTCGATCAGGACCGGACGCGCTGGGACCGCCTGCTCATCCGTCGCGGCCTCGCGGCGCTCGAGCGCGCCGAAAGGCTCGGGGGCGCGATGGGCCCGTATGCGCTTCAGGCGGCGATCGCCGCGTGCCACGCACGAGCGACCACCGCAGCCGAGACCGACTGGCCCCGCATCGTGGCGCTCTACGACGCCGTCGCGGAGCTCGCCCCGTCGCCGGTGGTCGAACTGAATCGAGCGGTCGCCGTGGGGATGGCGTTCGGTCCCGCCGCCGGACTCGATCTCGTGGACGCGCTCGTCCCCGAGCCATCGCTCAAGGCGTATCACCTGCTGCCGGCCGTCCGCGGTGACCTGTTGCGAAAACTCGGCCGGTTCGCGGACGCCAGCGCCGAGTTCGCGCGCGCCGCGTCGTTGACGCAGAACGTGCGCGAGCGCGAGCTGCTTCAGAGACGAGCGGCGGAATGCGCGGCCGAAAGGGACATCGGAGCCCTCTGATCGCCGACCGTTCATGGTCGGCGTCGTTCGCGAGTGCTCTCGGTTACCGTCGCTTGTCGTTCCGGGTGTTTGTGAAGCGCTCGCCTTTGAATACGATCGGCTCCGTGCAGCGGATCGAAGTCTCACGTCACTACGGCATTCCCGTCGCGCGTGGATATGCGTTCGTGACAGACGTGCGGAATTGGTCGCACTTCTTCCCAGGCTTCATCGCTCTCGATCCGGAGTCGCGTTGGACAGCCGCGGGAGACGTTGCCTCGCTGACCACGAAACTCCTTGGTCGTACACGACGCGTCACGCTGACCCTCGAGCGAATAGAGCCGCACCACGACTTTTCCTACACCAGCACACAAGAGGGCCTGCCCGTTGCGCATCACGAGCGGACGTTCACCGCCGAAGGCGACGGCTTTACCTTCAACTTGTCGGTCGCGTACGAGGCGCGACGCGGTTTGCGCGGCGTAGTGGACAGGGTCGTTCTGAAGCAGGCCGTTCGTCGACTCCTGCAGCAGACACTCGACGCACTTGAGGTCGCATTCGCCTCGGGCGAACGGACAACAGAGCGGTCCGGCGCTGGCTGACGGAAGCGTTCGCTTTGGCCCCGGACGCATGACGGCGCCGTCCGGCCTAGGCCGTCCGGCCTAGGCTGGACGCACATCGAAAGCAATGGCAAGGGGGCAGCAATGAACCTGAACAGCATCTTGATCGGCTCCGAGAATCCGCAGCGCCTCAAGGACTACTACACGAAGCTGTTTGGCGCGCCGACCTGGGACGACGGCGCCTACTTCGGCTGGCAGCTCGGCAGCGGCGCCGTCACCGTGGGGCCGCACGATCAGGTGAAGGGCCAGAACCGCGAGCCCGGTCGGATCCTCTGGAACATCGAGACGCCCGACGTGCAAGGCGAGTTCAAGAAGCTTAAGGCGGCCGGCGCAACCGTGGTCAAAGAGCCGTACGACCCGGCCGAGGGGAACGCGGACGGGAGCGGAATGCTGATCTCAACGTTCTCCGATCCCGACAACAACTATTTCCAGCTCATGAGCCCAATGGACGCCGCGGCGTACGAGGCAGCTGAGCGAATGGCAGCCGCGAAGAGATAAGCGCAAGTAGACGGGCGGCAGGCACCGCATCCGCCACACCGAACTCTTGTGCACCTCGCAGCCCTTGTTGATGAAGGCCGCGATGCGGGCAAGCGATGCCCGCGGCCCCGCATCGAGGCTCGATGACTACAGTGGAAAGATCGTCGTGCCGAGCTTCTTGTGCAGCGCCTTGTCGAAGCTAGCGACGGCGAGGCCGTCGCCCGCAGCCTTCTCCGCCACGTAGGCATCGACGAAGTCGATATCCCTGAGATCGCGCGCGCGCTCGAGCGCGGCGACGACGATGGCCTGTTCATCGAGTTGGACGCCACGTGCGGTCACGAGCGCAAGCAACGCTTCCGCCACTTCGGCTTGGGGTTGGCCGTAGACGTGGTGCAGGATCGCCGCGACCTCGCCGACAACGACCGCGGAGATGCGGATCTCGACCTGGCCTCCGCTCACCTTCTCCATCAGCGCCCGGGCGCGCGTGTACTGGTTTGGTGGCTGTCGCACGAGAAAGCGGACCAGCACGTTGGTGTCGACCGCGACGGTCGGCATGCTTAGCGGCGCGCTGCCAGCGCCTTCGCTCGTCCGGTGGCTGCACGGCGGCGCAGTTCACGGATTTCGAGAGTACCGAGGCGCTTTCCCGCCGCGAAGGCGCCATCGAGCGCCAGCACATCTCCGCGGCGCACTGGAGTCACCAGGAAACTCTCTCCCTCCGAGGGGGCGAAACGCACCTTGTCGCCCGGCGCGACACCCATCGCCTCGCGGACGGGCGCAGGCAATGTGAGCTGACCCTTGCTCGTCAGTGTCGCGTCAGCCGCAGTCCGACTCGGCCGACTTTCCTTAATCATGGCTTCCTCCTTACTGCTTGCAATCTCCTTACTCAGCATAGCGTAAGGCGCGCCGGGCGCGACCCGAAGCTGGAACTTCCTGTCTTTTGGCCCCCGCTGGGCCACGAGGTGAACCATTGTGCAAGCCGGCGCATACGAGTTGCGGCGCGAAGAGTCAGATGCCGGAGGCTGTCGTGCGCACAAAACTTGACAACGTGATTCGCTGGTTAGCCCTCCTCTTGGGCGGAGCTCTCTCAGCTGCGCGACGCCGCCGACAGTTGCGATTCCGTCAGCAGCGACCAAGGCCTCGGCTTCGATCGCAGCATGCGCTCGGCCTGCGGCCACCGACGCGTGGTGTGCGTGTCACCCGCTAGCGTCCGGGTGTTCGGCTCAATGGTGGCGGCGCTCGCAATGTCGGTAGTCGCCTGCAGCGGCCCAACGGGAACCGTGGCCAACCCGCCGTCGGCATCGGCGCGTGCGACCGCGACACCGACCGTTGGCGCGACCGCGTCCATCCGCGTTGAGGCATTGCGGCATCTGCTCTCCGACACGGGACGCACCGCGCTACGCGTCTGCGTCTACGTTGACCCGGCCGCGTCGGCCAACGCCGCTCAGGCCACGACCCTGTTCGACACGACCCTTATGCAGCTGAAAGCGTCGTTCACACCCGCGATCGCCGTCGACGCCGTAAGCGCGTTTCAGACTGCGCCGGTGTTCCTCGTGACGAACTCACGTCACGTCCAGAACTCATCGTCTGCACTGCCGGTCGGAGCGCCCGTGCGCGTCGCGAAGACTGAGGTGAGTCAGCAGGTGCTGGTCGTGGCGGTCACCACGAACGCCAAGATCGACGCGATTTTCGGCGGGCTCGCGACGCGGCGCGGAAGTGAGCAGATGTTGTGTGACGGTGGCAACTGCGCTGAAGTCACGACCTCCGTCTACATCGCCGACTCTGTGGTCACCAATCCCGATGGGCGTCGGACCGCGCTGCTTGAAGGTCTTGGGTTCGCGAGCCGAACCTAATATCGCGAGTGCGAGAGCAGTAGGTCGCGAAGGCGTCCAACCACTTCGCGCTTGAAAACCGCAACAGCCACAACTACTGTGCGCGGACGATGAACCGCTGCGTGACCGCTCAGTAGGTCAGTCGCGACCATGAGGAGATTCACGCCCGGGCACGCCAAAGGGATGAGCAACGGTTTTCAGGATCGTCGCGTTCACGTTCAGAACATGCGAGAGTCCATAGGGAATCCGCGCCGACGTATCGCTACGCTCAGCCGGTAGAGCAGCGGTTTCGTAACTTCTTGCGCTCGATCAATACGAAAGCACACGAATCATTCAGGATCGGCGCAAAGACGGGCGGCAGGCACCGCATCCGTCACACCGAACCGTTGTGCGCGCCCCTCTGCGTCTCGCTTGAGGACACTGCGCTGCGCGCCAGCACGCCGGGGTCGTCGGTGGCGAGAACGTCGATCCCGGCCGCGGCAAACGCGCGCGCTTCGGCAACATCGTTCGTGTGCGGCGCCATGACGATGAGTCCCGCGGCGTGGAGCGCGTCGACGAGCGCCGCGTCGAGGGGACGGAAACACGGGTGCGCGTATGCCGCACCGACGGCCGCACAGGTCGCGATCATCTCGCTCGTGGGCGTGCGATGGAACAGCACGCTCCGCGGCACTTCCGGTGCCGCAGCGCGTAGCTCGGCGACGAGCGCGGTCAGAAACGACCCCGAGACGAGCTCGACGCCGTCCGCGGCGCCAGCGCGCACGAGCGCGCCGAGCGCCGTGCCGGTGCCTTGCCCCTTCAGCTCGACGTATACGCCGATGCGCCCGCGCGCGAGCGCGAACACGTCCACCAGACGCGGCACGCCCTGCCCCTCGCCGAGGTCGATCGCGGCGAGCTCGGCGGCGCTCAGGGTCGCGACCGCCACGCGCCGGCCGTCGGGATAGCGGACCTCGGCGTCGTGGATGACCATGACCTCGCCGTCGCGGCTCAGGTGGACATCGAGCTCCACCATGTCGAGCCCACGCGCGATCGCGATCTCGAACGCGCGCAGCGTGTTCTCCGGCGCGAGCGCGCGCGCGCCGCGATGACCGACAGTGCGCGGCGCTCGGCGCGCGCCGACGTTACCCACCGCCGACTGGCAGGCGCGCGGGCATGAGCTCTCCGAGGACGGATCCGGCGTAGTCGAAGCCCGCGACGTGGGCGGCGTAGCCCGAGGCGGACCACGGCCGGGCGCCACCGGTCTGGCCCTCGGGGAACGAGCGGCAGACGCCGTTGGCGGCGCGTACAAGGAACAGCCCGGCGGCGATGTCCCACGGTTTCGCAGCGAGGCCGAAGGTCACGTCGACGCGGCCAGCCGCCACGTACGCGAGCGCGAGCGCGCTCGAGCCCAGGCGGCGCACGCTCCCGAACCGCTCGACCATCCCGCCGAAAAGCTCGAGATCGCCCTTCCCGTCGAGCCCGAGCGACGCGCTCGCCGACGCATCGAGCCGCGGTGAGGCGCTCGTCGGCGCGGGGAAGTCGGTGGCGAGAAGGGCGTCGCGCTCTGTCGCGGCCCCGCGGGCGGCGATGGGCGACCCATTGCACGACGCACCGCCATCCCAGGCGGCGAAGAGCTCGGAGCGCATCGGGTCGTAGACGGCGCCGGCGACGATCCGCCCGTCCTCCTCGGCCGCGATCGAGACACAGAAGAAGGGGATCTGGCTCGCGAAGTTGTTCGTGCCGTCGATCGGGTCGACGTGCCACCGCACTCGTCCGGTCCCGCGACGTCCTCCTTCCTCGCCGAGCACCGACGAATCCGGGACGCGCGCGAGGACGAACGCGGCGATGCGGTCTTCGGCCATGCGATCATGCACGGTGACGAGGTCGTGGAAGTCCCGCTTGCATCCGGCCGGGCCGCCGCGGATGAACGCCGCGCGCAGCAGGTCGCCGACGTCGCGCGCGGCATCAGCGGCGACGTCCATGAGCTCGCGCGAACGATCGGCGTCCAGCGTCTTCGCCCTCCTCAGTCCGTAGTGGCGGTGGTCGTCGTCACGAGCCCGTCGGCTGCTCGCCTCGCCGTCAGAACCCCTTCGACGGCTCATGTCTCCGGAATGTAAGCGCTTACACTAGCAAGTGACGCGCGAGCGCGGACCGAGACAACGGAACCCGTCACCGGCGTGCGCTACGGTCGGCGGGTCATGACGAGCGTCGCGCGGCGTCCGAACTTCGTCGTCCTCCTGAGCGACGACCAGGCCGCCTGCGACCTGGGCTGCCTCGGCGCGACCGACCTCGCGACGCCGCACTTCGACCGCCTCGCGGCCTCCGGCGCGATCCTCCGCTCGTGGTACTCGAACTCGCCGGTGTGCTCGCCCTCGCGCGCGAGCCTGCTCACCGGCCGGTACCCGGGCAACGCGGGCGTGCGCTCGATCCTGCGCGGGCATCGCACCGCGAGCGGCCTCCCGGCGGACGTGCCGACGATCGCGTCCGCCCTGCGCCCGCTCGGGTACCGCACCGCGCTCTACGGGAAGTGGCACCTCGGCGTGCGTGAGGGCTCGCGGCCGCACGACCGCGGGTTCGACGACTGGTTCGGCTTCCTCGCCGGCTGCGTCGACTACTACTCGCACATCTTCTACTTCGACATGGACTCGGGCCACGATCCGACGCACGATCTTTGGGACAACGGCGACGAAGTGTGGCGCAACGGTGAGTACTTTACCGAGCTCGTGACGGAGCGGGCCGTCCACTTCGTGCGCCGCATGGCGCACGAGGATCGCCCGTTCTTCCTGTATCTCCCGTACAGCTCGCCCCACTACCCGTTGCACGCCCCCAAGACATACCTCGACCGCTTCCCCGATCTTCCGGAGGACCGCCGGATCATGGCCGCGATGATCGCGGCGATGGACGACGGCGTGGGCGCGGTGCTCGACGAGCTGGACCGCACCGGCCTGCGCGAGGACACCGCGGTCTTCTTCCAGAGCGACAACGGGCCCTCGCGCGAGACGCGCAATTGGCTGAACGGCCGCACCGATCCGTACTACGGCGCTGGCGCGTGCTCGCTCAAGGGCCACAAGTTCAGCCTCTTCGATGGTGGCATCCGGTCGCCGGCGATCTTCTCGTGGCCGGCGCGCGTGCGTCCGGGCTGGGAGGTGCAGGGGCTGGGACTCGCGATGGACATCTTCCCCACGCTGCTCACGGCGGCGGGTGGCGACGTGTCGGCGTATGAGCTCGACGGCCGCGACGTCCTGCCGATGATCGCGGACGGCGCGCCATCACCGGACCGCGACGTGTTCTGGGAGATGGGCCGCCAGACCGCGGTGCGGCGCGGGAATTGGAAGCTCGTGCTGAATGGGCAGATCGTCGAGTCGGATCGCACCGGCACGCCACTCGCGCCCGTGGATGATGTGTTCCTGGCCGACCTCGTGCCCGATCCGGGCGAGCGCGAGAACCTGCGCGACGCGCGACCCGAGCTCGTCGCCGAGCTGCGCGGCGCCGCCGAGCGCTGGCGCGACGCCATCGAGGAGCGCTGGGAGCGGGAGTGGAAGCCCAAGATCGACGAGGTCGGCGCGACCGCGCTGCGGTAGCGAGCTACACGGGCGACCAGAGCGAAAGGCCCGGAACGCGATCGAACGCGCGTCGATCCAGGCTCGCAAGACGCCAGCCGAGAGACAGCGCCGTCGCAGCGATCTGGAGATCGTGCGCGCCGAGGGGGCGACCGGCGCGCTCCATCTCGGCCCAGAGCTCCGCGTGAACGCGGGCGACCCGATCATCGAATGCGACGACGTCAACCGAACCAAGGATCGCTTCCACGCGAGCCCGTCGCGCAGCACGGTGGGCATCGTCCGCGCGGAGGACGCCGTGAAGCAGCTCAGAGACGGTGATCGCGGCGATGGCGGCCTCCTCGCGGCCGGAAGGGACCAGCGCCTGGCGCTCCAGGCCGATCAGGTAGGACGTGTCGAAGATGATGCCCAAGGATCACGCGGCTTTCCCTGCGACCGGCGGATGCGACGCAGATCGACGGCGAATCGTTCGTCTACCGCCGGTGCGCTCCGAAGCGCGCCGAGAATGTCCGCCACAGTCGACCCGCCCGTCGCGGACCGCCGGACAGGCACGATCGCGGCGATCTCCTTGCCGCGGCGCGCCACGACATATCGCTCGCCTCGCCGCTCCACGCGGTCGAGGATGTCGGCGAAGCCTCTTGATGCTGCGGTCGCCGTGACTCGTTTCACGAGATAGATGTTATCAGATGATCTGATTTTTGCGGCTTCCCGCCGTGGCCCTGGAAGCTCGTGCGGTACGACGTGGCGTGCATCACGTCACGCCGCGAATGCGGCAGCGAGCTCGCGAGGCGTGTTCGTGGTCACGATGTCGACTCCGGCGGCGAGCGCGCGCTGGAGGCGCTCGTGCCACTGTGGCGTCCCCGCGTCGAGCGTCCACACGTCGATGACCGCGCCGGCCTCGTGCACGATCGCGGACACGTCGACGCCGTCGACCAGCATCTCCTCGAACAGCTTGAGGTTGACGTGCAGCTCGCGGATCCCCGGAACAAGGTGGAGCAGCACCTCGAGCCGCTCGCGCAGGTACTCGGCCGCGGGGACCGTGCGGCGGAACGCGAGCGGGTGCGCGTCGTGGTAGCCGTACGCGCTCCCGGCACCGGGTAACGGGCTCCGGCTGCTCTTGTGGTCGAGGTAATACATGGGATCGAACGCGAGGGTCACGTCCGCGTCGACCGCGCGCAGACGTCGCAGGTTCCAGTCCGCGGGACTGCCGACGAAGATGCGGTCGCGCACCGGCGCGATGAGCGAAGCGATCCGCCGGACTTCAGCTTCGGTCCACGGCGCGTCGTCCTTCGCGTCGAGCATGAGCACCGTCGGTCCGGGCGGGACCTGGCGCACGACCTCGAGCGCGTCGTGCAGCAGGAGCGCGCCCTCTCGGCTGCGCGCGTCATGTGACACGATGAGATCGCCGTCCTGCGTGCGGAAGTCGATCTCCACGCGCGCAAGCTTCTCCTCGTAGCACTCGCGGAGGCCCGCAAGCGAGTTCGGCGGATGCGCGCCGCTCCACAGCGCGCGGTGCGCTTTCAGCTCGACGACGCGGCCGTCGCGCGTGCCGATGATCGACCGCGGGTTCGCGTCGGCGAGCGAGTGCGATACGATCGCCGCGGAAGACGGCTGCGACGTGATCAGGCCAGCCGGTCGCCGCTCTGCGGGTCGAAGAGGTGCAGGCGATCGAGCGCGAAGCGCAGCCCGATCTGGTCGCCGATCTTCCCGCCGTATCCGGGTGGCGCGACGACGCGCAGCTTGTGCTGGCCCACTTGCACGTCGACGATCTGCTCTCGCCCGACCGGCTCGACGACATACACCTCGCCCGCAGCGTGACCCTCGCTCGGCGGGACGAGCGCGATGTGCTCCGGGCGAATGCCGACCGTCGCGCTCGCGCCGGCCTGCGGGCGCGGCCGCTGCGCAGGCGGGAGCGCGAGCTCGATGCCCTCCGCCCGCGCGACGAGATTGCCATCACTTGCCGCGAGATCCGCGGGGATGAAGTTCATCGGCGGCGCGCCGATGAAGCCCGCGACGAAGCGGTTCGCCGGATGCGCGTACAGCTCCGCCGGCGTCGCGTACGCCTGAAGGCGCCCGTCGCGCATGACCGCGACCCGGTCGGCCATGGTGAGCGCCTCGAGCTGGTCGTGCGTCACGAAGATCGACGTGATGCCGATCTCCTTCTGCAGACGCTTGATCTCGCCGCGCATGTCGTGGCGCAGGCGCGCGTCGAGGTTCGAGAGCGGCTCGTCGAGGAGCAGGATGTCCGGACGCTTCACGAGCGCGCGGGCGAGCGCGACGCGCTGCTGCTGTCCGCCTGAGAGCTGCGCGGGCCGGCGCTCGAGGAGATCGCCGACCTCCACGCGCCCCGCCGCCTCGCGCACGCGCTCGTCGCGTTCCGACTTCGCCACAGAACGCCGCAGCTCGAGCGGGAAGCCGATGTTCTCGGCGACGGTCATGTGCGGGTAGAGCGCGTAGCTCTGGAAGACCATCCCGATGCCGCGGTCCTTCGGGTGGAGGTGGTCGACGCGTCGGTCACCGAAGACGATCGTGCCGCTCGTCGGGCGGTAGATGCCCGCGACCATGAGCAGCGTCGTCGTCTTGCCACAGCCCGACGGGCCGAGGAGCGCGACGAACTCGCCGGACCGCATCTCGAGGTCGAGCTCGTTCACCGCGGCGACGTCGCCGAACTTCTTGCTCAGGTGATCGAGGACGACGCGCATCAGCCCTTCACCCCGCCGGAGTAGATGCGCATGAGCTGGTCCTGCGCGAGGACGAAGAGGATGAGGACCGGCGCGATGTAGTAAAGGCCCACCGCGGTGAGCAGCCCGTAATCGACGAAGCGTCCCTCGCCAAGGATGCCGCGCACGAGCGTCGAGAGTGTCTGCTGGCTGCCGCTCGGCATGAACACGAACGGCAGGAGGAATTGGTTCCAGCCCTCGACGAAGAGGAGGATCCCGAGCGCGAGCAGGCCCGGCTTCACGAGCGGCAGCATGATCCGCCACCACGTCCGCAGTCGCCCGGCGCCGTCGACGAGCGCGGACATCTCGAGGTCCCACGGGATGTTGTCGAAGAAGCCCTTCATGATCCAGATCCCGAACGGGAGCGCGAACGCGGTCTGCACGAGGATGACCCCGATGAGCTTGTCGTACAGGCCGAGCGTCCGCAGCACGACGAAGAGGGCGATGAGCAGCGTCACGCTCGGGAAGCTGTGCAGCAGCAGGACACCGCCGAGGAACACGCGGCGCCCCTTGAACCGCAGCCGCGAGAACGCGTACCCGGCCATCGACGACACAAGGAGGCTGATGAGCGACGTGAGGGTCGCGAAGAGGAGCGTGTTCACCGTGAGCGGAATGACCGGCGGGCGGTTGCGCATCTGCGGCACCGAGGCGGGGTCCCAGAGGAAGCGCCAGTTGTCGAACGTGAAGTCGCCGATCGGCCGGAAGCCCTCGATGCGCGGGAAGAAGGACGAGTAGAAGAGCCACACGTACAGGACGAGGATCGGAACGGTCGCGAGCGCGAGGACGACGTAGGGCGCGAGCGCGAGCCACCGGTTCCGGCCCGGGTCTGGAGCGACGACCGTGGCCACTACTCCACCTCGACCCGCGGTTCCGCCACGAGCTGCCCGAACCGGAACACCCGCAGGAGCACCATGCTGATGCCGAGGCCCATGATCACGAGGATCGCGGCCATCGCCGCGCCGTACGCGAACTCGAGGTTGCCGTAGTAGTTCGAGAGCGCTGTGTGGAATGCCCAGAGACTCCACGTTTCCGTCGCGAACAGACCCGGTCCACCGTTCGTCGTGAGATAGATGTACTCGTACGACGCGAACAGGCTCATCGTCTGATAGACGAGGACGAAGAGGATGGGCCACTTGATGAGCGGGAGCGTGATGCGCCGGATCACCTGCAGCGCCGACGCGCCGTCGACCTGCGCCGCGCGGAAGAGGTCCTCCGGGATCGCCTTGATCGCGCTCGTCAGGATGAGCATGCCGAACGACGCGCCGACGAAGCCATTGATGAGGATGACGATGAGCCACGGATCCGTCTGGATCCAGTAGCGCGGCTCCAGGCCGAACGGCGCGACCACGTAGTTGAGCATCCCGAACGGCGGCGACGCGGCGGCCCAGGTCCACATGAGGGCGTAAACGACCGAGGGCGAGATGCGCGGGAGCAGCCATAGGGCGCGGAAGACGCCGCCCGCCTTCGGCTCCATGTGCACCGAGAGCAGGGCGACGCCGAGACCAACGATGACGTTGAAGGCGAGCACAACCGCAACGTAGACGATGGTGTTGCCGAGGATGGGCAGCCAGAACTGGCTGCGGAAGATGCGCGCGTAGTTCTCGGGGCCGATCCATTGCCAGTTCGAAAGACCGGTCGAGGTCGCGAGGTCGGTGAAGCTCATCGCGAATGTGATGATCACCGGCGCGATGAAGAAGACGAGCACGAGCGCCATCGCCGGGCCCATGAACAGCAGCGCGGTGGCGTTGAAGCGCCACCTCGCCGCTGTCTGCCGCTCATGCGGGAGCGTGATCTCTTCGATACGCGCCACTTCGGCTACTTGACGATGAGCTCGTCCCCGATCTGACCCTGCAGTTCCTTCACCGCGCTGTCGACGGCCTGCGCCGGCGTGACCTGTCCCTGCTCGACCGCGCCGAGGAAGCGGTACAGCACGTCGTCGTAGATGCCGAACTTCGCGTGGTTCGGGATGAACTTGGTGAAGTCGAGCATGTATCCGGTCGCGAGCAAGAACTTGTCCTGCTTGTACGTCGGGTCATCCGCCTGCGTCGTCAGGACCGCGAGATGCGCGCTCGTGACCGAGTGCCGCGAGTTGAGATCGGGCGTGGTCGCGTTGGCGATGAGCCGGAACGCGAGGTCGGGATCCTTCGCGTTGCTCGTGACGGCATACGCGAGCGGGTGCGAGACGGTCACCGGCTTGCCGCCCTTCGACGCCGCGGGGATGAGCATGAAGCCGACGTTGTCCCAAAGCGACTGCGCCGGGACCTTGTACGTCGTCTGCCAGTCCGACCATTTCCAGGTGCCGGCGTTGAAGAAGAGGACCTTCCCGTCCATGACGGTCTGGTCGAAGATCTTGCCGTCCATGCCGTAGATCGCCTGCGTCAGGATCTTGTCGTTCCGCACTGCGTCCGCGTGCACCTGGTAATGCTTCTGAAGGGCATCCTTCGTGATCACGAGCTTGCCCGTCGCGGCGTCCTGCATCTCGCCGCCGTTCTGGTAATAGAACATGTAGACGTCGGCGCCCTTGCTGGTGCGGGTGTACCAGCCCATGCCGGGGCCGACGACGCCCTTGGCGATCGCCTCCTTCGCCGTCGCGACGAAGTCGGGCCATGCCCAGTCACCCTTCTTCACCGCGTCGGGCAGGCCGTCGATCTTGTCCTTCGACCAGCCCATCTTCGCCAGCAGGTCCTTGCGGTAGTACATCGGCCGCGCCTCGGTGTCCTGCGGCACGCCGTACGTCTTGCCCTTCAGCTTCATCGCGTTCCAGAGGTTCGGGATGACGTCCTTGATGTCGCCCTCGCTCTGGTACTTCTTGATCAGGTCGTCGAGCGGGATGATGTAGTTGGGGCCGACCCACGGCGCGAGGTTCTCGTGCCCGGCGAGGATGATGTCCGGCGAGGTCTTCGCCTCCGCGGCGAGCGTGAACTTCTGCAGGTAGTCGCCCCACTGCCCGCCGCTCTCGAACGTGGCGTCGAGCTCGACCGTGGGCTTTCCGGCGAGTTTCTTGTTGAGCGGATCGACCGCCGAGAGCAGGTTGTCGCGCCGATAATAGGACGGTGCGTCCGGGCCGATCGTCCATGCGGCCATCTTCAGCGTCCCCGCGGTCGCCGCCGGAGCCTGAGTTGCGCTGCCGATCGGTGTGGTGCTGCACGCCGCGGCGACGCCGAGCGCGCCCGTCGAGATCAGGAACTTGCGACGCGTGAGCGTTGTCATTCCAAGAGTCCCTCCCCGCGTATGTTCAATTCGAATCTGTGTGCCAAGTGGTCACCCGCCGCCACCTCCGATGCGACGGGCAGCATCTTAGCCACTGCTGTAAGCGCTTACAATCCCGCCTCGCAATGGCTTCGGCACGAACGCGGCACACGTCGCGCATCTACGACGTCGCTCGGTCGGCAGGCGTCTCGATCGCGACGGTGTCCCGGGTCGCGAACGCGACGGGGCCCGTCCGGCCCCAGACGGCGGCACGGGTGCAGGCCGCGATGCGCCGCCTCGGCTACCGGCCGCATGCGCTGGCTCGTGGGCTCGCCGCACAGCGTTCCCGGACGATCGGCCTGCTCATCTCCGACATCCTCCATCCGTACTTCGCCGACATCGTCCGCGGCGCCCAGGAGCAGGCCGAGGTCTCCGAGTACGCGGTGCTCCTCGGTGACGCCTCCGTTCACACGGGAGGGACGGACCTCCTCGTGCAGCGGCTCCTCGAGCGGCGCGTCGACGGTCTCATCGTCGCCTCCGACCGCACGACGACCGATTACGCGATGCAGCTGCGAACGGAGGACGTGCCGGTCGTGTGCATCAACGGGTCGCGCGAGCAGTTCCCGCGCGCGGTGCAGATCGACAACCGCACTGGGGCCGCGCTCGCGATCGAGCACCTCGTCGGCCTGGGCCACCGGCGCATCGCACACATTGCGGGTCCGCCCGGTCTACCGACTCGCGACGAGCGTCTCGCCGGCTACCGCGTGGCGCTGAAGCATGCCGGCCTGCGGTACGACGCCGAGCTCGTCGCGACGGGCGACGGACGGTTCGACGAGAGCCGCACGGCCACACGTGTCCTGCTCGAGCTCGCCGAAGCGCCGACCGCGATCTTTGCGTACAACGACCGCTCGGCCGTCGGCTGCTATCAGGCCATCCGCGCGGCCGGGCTCCGCGTGGGCACGGACATCTCGGTCGTCGGCTTCGACGACATCGTCATGGCCGAATGGGTCGACCCGCCGCTTACGACGGTCCACCAGCCGCGCATCGAGATGGGGCGGATCGCGGTCGTTCAGCCGCACCTCGTGGTGCGCGCATCGACCGGTCCGGCGCCCGCATCGCGCGCGCGTTGACCCGCCGCGCGCTGCTCCTCGCCGTCGTCATGGCCACCGCGGTCTTCGTCGCTCGGACGGACGGGCCGCCCAACACCGCATTCGTCGCGCTCGTGAACGCGCACGCGCACAACGACTACGAGCATGCCCGGCCGCTCCTCGACGCCCTGGACCATGGCTTCTGCAGCGTCGAGGCCGACGTCTTTCTCGTGAACGGCGACCTCTTGGTGGCGCACGACGCTGACCATGAGCGGGCGGACCACACGCTCGAGGCGCTCTATCTCGATCCGTTGCGCGAGCGCGTCTGGCGCAACGACGGGCATCTCTATCCGCAGGGACCGGACTGCACGCTGCTCATCGACGTGAAGTCGCAGGCGGAGCCCACGTACGCCGTGCTCCGGGACGTGCTCGGGCGATACGCCGACATCCTCACGAGGTTCCGCGGTAACACGGTGGACCAGCGAGCGCTGACGGTGATCGTCAGCGGCAACCGGGCGCGGGCCACGATGGCCGCGGAAGCGGTCCGGTACGCCGCGGTCGACGGCACGCTCGCCGACCTTGACTCGGGCGCGCCGCTCGCGCTCGTTCCGTGGATCAGCGATGACTGGCAAAAGTTCTTCACCTGGTCCGGGAGTGGCGCGATGCCCACGAATGACGAGCGACTCCTGCGGTCCATCGTGAACCGCGCGCACGCGCAGGGGCGGAAGGTGCGCTTCTGGAACGCTCCGGATTCGCCGCTTTCGTGGACGGTGCTGCTGGGCGCGGGCGTCGACCTCATCAACACAGACGATCTCGTCGGCCTCGAGCGATTGCTCCGAGGCACGCATTAGCGTGCTGGCCCTGACCATCGGCGGCGCGCTCCGGTGAGCGCGGACATCGTCCTCACCGGGCGGTTCGAAGAGGAGGATCGCAAGCGCTACGTCCACCTGCCATTCGAGGTGCCGCACGGCATCCGCCAGCTCCACGTCCGGTACTCCTACAACGATCAGATCGACAGCGATCCGCTCATCACGGGAGGCAACACGCTCGACATCGGCCTCTTTGACGAACGTGGCACCGCGCCGGGCTCGCGCGGTTACCGCGGCTGGAGCGGCAGCGAGAAGCTCGAGTTCACGGTCGACGAGGAGTGGGCGACTCCGCCGTACCAGGCGGGACCGATCGGCGCGGGCACGTGGCATCTCATGCTCGGGCCGTACAAGGTCGCGCCGTGGGGGCTCGACTACCGCGTCGAGGTCACGTTCAACGCGGATCGCCCGCGCGAGGAGCGCATCATCCTGCGCCGCGGCACGCCGACGCGGCCCTCGCTTCCGCGCGCGGCGCAGCCCGGCTGGGTCCGCGGCGATCTGCACTGCCACACGCTCTTCTCGGACGGCGACTCGTGGCCGGCGGAGATGCTCCACGCGGCGGCCGAGGCGGGCCTGGATTTCCTCGGCGTCACGGATCACAACAGCGTCGCGCATCATCCCGAGTACGGACCGGGCGGCGGCGCGTATCCGGTGGTCGTCCCCGGTGTCGAGGTGACGACCTATCACGGCCACTGGAACGCATGGGGCACCGCTCGCTGGTGCGAGTTCCGCGAGCCGACTGACGCGGGCGTGTCATCGGCGATGCGCGAGGCCGCCGAGGCGGGCGCGTTCGTCAGCGTCTGTCATCCGAAGCCGTTCGGACCGCCGTGGGACTACGAGGACATACGCGGCTTCCCGGCGATCGAGGTATGGAACGGTCCGTGGGATCGACTGAATGCGGCGTCGCTCGGGTTCTGGGAGTCGCGCCTTTGTGCCGGCGAGCGGATCGTCGCGCTCGGCGGAAGCGACACGCACCAGCTGCGCGCCGAGCATCACGCCAAGCTCGGCTCACCGACGACGTGGGTGTGGCTTGATGGGCATGTCGATGCTCCGTCGATCCTTGCTGCACTGCGGCGCGGCGAGTCCTTCGTCTCCGCGTCGCCGAGCGGACCGCAGCTGTATCTCGCACGGAACGGCGACGACGCCTGCATCCGCGCGGTCGACGGCTTCGGCGCGTTCGTCGCGCTCGTCGCCGACGGCATCGTCGTGGCAGGCGAGGCGATCGCGACGCGCGATGCCGAAATCGCGCTGCGCATACCTCGCGATGCCCGGTACGTGCGCGCGCAGCTCGTGGACGGGCGTGCCAAGGTCCTCGCGCTCACGAACCCGCTTTGGACCCGGTCAGACAGACCGTTTCGATACTGAATCTGTCTGTGTCCCCTCTGCTGCCACCTTTACTGGGACGAAAGTTCATGCACCAGCTGTGACTTCCTCGAAGTACGTCGCGCGGTGATCTCGGTGCCGCGAGTCGAGGGCGAATAATTGTGGCGATTGCGGTTTGCTAGGAGCGCGAAGTTTGCAGGCAGCGCACACCCAGTCGGTGAAGCAACGGTTTCGAGGACCATCGCGCTAAGGTTCAGAACATGCGAGAATCATTAGGAAATCCGCGCCGACGTAGCTCAGCCGGTAGAGCAGCGGTTTCGTAACTTCTTGTGCACGATCACCGCGAACTCAGCGAAATCATTAGGGATCGGTGCAACGACGGGCGGCAGGCCCCGCATCCGTCACACCGAACTGTTGTGCAGGCATCGCAAGCTGTGGCCCCAACGCGGCTGGTTGCCCTCCCGAGCTGTCCTGGATTGTCATCGAGCACGTATTAGCCGAACGCCCGTGACGCGCCTATGTCGTCAGTCACAGTCGCGATGGCAAGGAGCGATCCATCCGGTTCTCATCATGGCTGCCAAGCCGAAGCGAATAGGGTTGTGCCCGAGAGCATGAGATCGGTGATCGCGCTCCTCATTGGCGGCGCGACCGTTGGCGTTTACTTGGGACAAGCGCGCTCAGGCGTACTGAGTCCACAGGCGTCCAGGCCCGCTCTGCTCGACGCGGCAATCCAGTTCGGCTTGCTCGCACTCATTGCCTTACTCATCGGCTTCGTCGCGCGACGCCCCGGGTGGCTCTGGGCGTCGGCGGCCTACCTCGTCGGCCTGACTCTCTGGGTCATCGTGGAGCTCCGCCCTTCGCCTCCCTGGGTTCCGACAGATGTCGGTGGCACGTGGGAGGCCGTCGGCCTGAGGGCGCTCATCGGTGGCGTGTGGTCGGCGCTCAGTGGCGCCGCGGGGAGCTGGGCCGCCGGTGTCAGAGAGCGCGCGTCAATTCGCGTTTCCTGAGCGTGCCCCTCAGTCGGGGCGGCGGGATCGTCGGGCTCTTTGGCTGGAGTAACTCGCGCTCGATGCGCTTCGAAGGGGGCTGTCGAAATTGACGTGACAACTCGCGCGTTCGGGAAAGCCTATCGCTTCAGACGTGAGAACGTCTGCTGTACGTCTTTCCACAGGTCTTGGACTTCGGTCCTGTGGCTCTGTCGGTAGATGCGCCGCGCCTGCGCGACGATCTGAACGCCGAACTCCGCGGTGGGCAGCAGATCGAACCACGGCGACCGACCGTGAGGACCTATGTTGAACGCGTTCGTGCTGTCGCGATCTGCCGCGAACTCGTTGAGGCTCGACGCTCCTGCGTGAGACTCATCCGACCACGGCGAATAGTGGTGGTAGTACCACCGACGCAGCCGCAACTTCTCGAACAGCTTCTTGTCGTCGTATCCCGTCCAATACCTCTCGTCGGGTCCGACTCGTAGTGGCTCAATTTCGGCAGCCCTCGCGGACGCAAGGAATTCGTCTTCCGCCTTGGTTTCGAGAGCATCCTGTGCTCTTGCATCCGCTGCCGTCATCCAGCGCGACCGAACCATGTACTTCAGCAACTTACGACGAGACTTGCGCTGATGGGTGAGGTAGCGAACGGCCTTAGCGTCGCGCACCTTGTGAGAGGTGCCGTTCACGAGAAAGATCAACGACATGACCGTCATCAACATCGATCTCGCCGTCGCGGTCAGTTCTCGGCTGTACCCGAGGGTCGCGAGATCGAGGCACGCGCGCTGAAGCTGTAGCGCGCGGGCCACGAGCAGGGCAGCGACGACCTGCCACGTTCGTCCGGTGAGCGGCATCCCTGCCATGAGTGCCATCTCGCGGTCGAGGAGCTTGTCGTAGAACTCCAGCAGCTCACGATCGGAATGAGCGTTTCGTAGGATCGTCATAGGCCCGAGCTGCGTGCTCATTCCGTTTGTGAAAGGCTAAGGCTCCGAGCACGACAAGCATGCGCCAGGGCGAGATCCTCGGGCTGGCGGGGCAACGCTCCCCCGAGGGAGAGGGCTAAGCTCCTCGGCGCGATCAGCTCACCGAAACCAGCAGGAGTGCCCGTGCGGCACCTGAGCTGGGGTCAGTACATCCGGGCGAGGCTCAAGGGCTAGCGATTTGGGGCGTCGCCATGGAACATGCGGGCCGCCATAGTGACAAACCAATGACGTCAAATGCCTTTCGGTGGCGCGCGGTCGAAGCACCCGCCGTGCGGATTCGTCGGAGCGGTGGCGACGGGTTGATGATCGAGATGCGCTCGATGACCATGCCGGAACCTGGGTACGGTGGCGCTCACGCCGCGATGGGAGATGTCGTCACGGTGAATGATGGCGTTGAAGAACGCCACACCAACGTTCTCATGTTCACCGACGAACCGCGCAAGTTGGCCGGTCGACTCGAGGAAGCACTCAACAGTCCGCCTGGGCACGATTTCACCGCAGCCATGTTCGATGACGGCATGACATTGAGGATCGAGCAAGACGGACGCGGCTCGTGGACGGTGATGTGTCGGCCCGTACCGCTGCCGGCCCCTAAAGACACCTGGAAGACGTTTCCAGAGTTCTCGTTCAGTCTCGGAGCCGTTGAAATTCACGAAGCTATTGCAGACTTACAGCGGCTCTCGGCGGTCCTGACACCTTCATGGGATGGAGCCGAGGCGTCGGCATGGACGCGGGTGCTGGGTCGAAGTGGGACGACCGCGACCGCCCGTTGGTTGTTCATGACACTCTCGAAGGGACTCGCATTGGTGTTCGCCAGCTTGGTCGTGGTGTTCGTCATGATCTTCTTGGTAACCGTCCTTTTCGGCGGTGGCTTTGGGGATCGGTAGTGCCGACCCTCTACCCTTTGACTGATTGACCACCAATTCTGACCAGCACGCCGGTGCACCTCAGCGCCGCGGCGCCACGCGTCGCGCGATTTTCCGAACGAAATGCGTGACCATGCCGCTCTGTGCCGGAGGGCGCGCGGACTAAAAACCGCAATGCCCACAACTATTGGGCACGAACGCCGAACCGTTGTGTGACCACTCAGTAAGTCATTTGAGATTGCTAGGAGATCCCACTGCCGGGACTTCCGAGCGAAGGCACAGCGGTTCCGAGGATCGTCGCGTTCACGTTCAGAACGTGCCAGAATCATTAGCAAATCCGCGCCGACGTAGCTCAGTTGGTAGAGCAGCGGTTTCGTAACTTCTTGTGCTCGATCACCGCGAACTCTGCGAAAACATTAGGGATCGGCGCAACGATGGGCGGCAGGCACCGCATCCGTCACCCCGAACTGTTGTGCATATCTCGGCTCGCCGTGACTACTGACTGATGAATCGCGGACTGCCTTCCGGGTCGGTAGAGACTGTCAGTTGCAGTCAGGATCCGTGCCTCCGCGAGAGGCTTGCTGCCACGCGCGTTCGCATCCGCAACTTGCGATTGCGAAGCGGCCCAGCCTTTTGTTCGCTGGCAGAACTCGGGATGTCAAAACAGCCGAAGTGATTCGGGCCGAACCGTCAAGGCGCACGAATTACGGCGCGATTCGGTAGACCTCCGGCCGACCCCAGAGAGCAAACCACACGGCGTCATCGGGTGCAGCGGCTGAGAAACTGAATGACGAGCTATACGGGACATCCTGGTTGCGTGAGTCCTTGGCCATGATCGCCGCATACGTGACACGGTTGACTTCGCTTCCGGCCGCGTTGAGGACCGCAACTGCGTGATCATTGCTGTTCACACGCAGGAGCGAGCTTCCATCCTTGCGTACGGCCACAGTGCTCTCGTCGTATGACGAACTACGGATCGTCGGCCGCGCCGGCGTGCCAGTCGCGTCGAGAAGGCCAATGCCGTAGCCCGCGAACGCGACGTGACTTGAAACGCTGGCGAGGCAACGGGCTGGCGTTCGCATAGTTGACACAGCGCGAGATGACCAATTGAAGACACCAATGGAGTCGTTGAGGAGGCCTTTTGTCGTTGCTGAGTGATTCACCGTGAAGAACACGCGCTCGCCCGGCCCGAGCACCATCGACGCTACATCGCCGACGGCATTCGTCGAGACATGTTCGAAAGCGCCGCTACCCGAGTCGAGCCGGGTGATTTCTGCGTATCCAAGTCGACCGATAAGCACAACCCCATCCTTCGCCACAAGGCTGGTTATCTGGCCCGATTCTGCTGCTGGCAGACCGCCCGGCGATGGCGGTCCGCCAAAGCCCGCAGGTAAGGGAATGGTCGCGGGCGGGAGGGAAAACTGCTGGGTTGAGCCATCCGTCCGCACGCCAACCAGGGACGTGTTAACCCCGAACCACGCCGTCCCATTCAATTCCACACCCAAGGCGGCAAGGCGACCGGCGCTGACGCCAACCGATGCCAGACGTTGAGCCGTGCCCGTTCCCGGGTCGATGCCATAAAGATTTGTAAGGTTCTGACCCATCGGTGTCCCTACGATTAGTACCTGCGCTCCACGGAATCCCACCGCCACCGGCTGTGCCGTGTCGGGCAAGACCGCGACCGGGCGCTCGCCGACGCTGAAAGTCCCGGCTGCGGAAACTGCAGGGACGGGAGAACCCGAGGCGGCGGCTTGAGAGTCGTTCGCGACCAGATCGCGACGCCACTGAATTCGCGCGACAGCCAGCGTCGCTGTCACGATCACGAGGACGACGAATAGTGCGGCGCCGAGCAGAGGACGAACTCTCATCTCATGATGAGCATAGGTATCTCTGTCGAATCGAACGCGAGGGCGCTCATGTCTGCGCTGGACAGGCGTGTGGCCGCCACACGGCGACCATATCCTCAGGACGCTGCCGCGGAAGAGGCGAATGTCCCTAGCGCGCCGTCGTCTCCGGACTCAGAACTGCACGACCACAACTATTGGGCACCGGACGCTGAACACTTGAGTGACCGTTCAGTAGGTCATTGAAGATCGTTATGAGATTCGCGGACGGGCACTCCATGGGAAAGAGCAAGGGTTCTGAGGACCGTCGCGTTCACGTTCAAAACATGCGAGAATCATTAGGAAATCCGCGCCGACGTAGCTCAGCCGGTAGAGCAGCGGTTTCGTAAACCGCCGGTCGGCAGTTCGAGTCTGCCCGTCGGCTCCGATTTCCCGAACAGTTTCGCCTTTTTTCCGGGAGCAAGGCGACGTGGATTGTCATGCGCGGTGACTCCGCGTCGACGACCTCGGTGCGACTGTGGGATTGGGTAGCCCGAGGCTGCTGGTGTCGCTCAAGATGCGGCGGTGCAGTTCCTGGATCGCAGGCGATATAAGCGCTCCTCTCGCTGCTGAGTCGTGAGAAGATGGCAACCTAATCGCTCGGAGGTCAGGTCGGTGGGAACCCTGAATCAGCTCACGCCGCAAGAAACGCACGTCATCGTCAACAAAGGAACGGAGCGTCCCTTCACCGTCGTAGAGGGCACCTACCTCTGCCGACGTTGCGAAGCGCCACTCTACGTTTCGGATGCGAAGTTCCACTCGGGCTGCGGCTGGCCGTCGTTCGATCAGGAAATTGAAGGCGCCGTCCGGCGGCTACCCGATCCTGACGGTGATCGCGTCGAGATCGAGTGCGCGGCTTGCGCCGGCCATCTTGGCCACGTCTTTGTCGGTGAGCGGTTCACGGCCAAGAACACGCGGCACTGCGTCAACTCGATTTCCCTCAAGTTCGTCCCAAAGCGGTAGAACCCAACTTCGGAAGTCCGTTCGCGTCGTAAAGGGAGTCCGAGTGGCGCGCGCAGTCAAGTGGGCGATCATGTCGACCGCCAACATCAACCGTAAGGTGATCCCGGCGGCTCACGCCTCGTCGAAGATCGAGCTCGTCGCCGTGGCGAGCCGCGATCAAGCGCGCGCGGCCCAGTACGCGAAGACGTGGGAGATCCCGCGCGCGTACGGCTCCTATGACGCGCTCCTCGCGGATCCAGAGGTCGAGGCGGTCTACATCTCGCTCCCGAACTCGCTGCACTGTGAGTGGGCGATCAAAGCGCTCGAAGCGGGCAAGCACGTGCTGTGCGAGAAGCCGCTCTCGCGCCACGCGAGCAACGTCGAAGCGGCATTCGACGCTGCCGACCGCACCGGTCGGCTACTGAGCGAGGCGTTCATGTACCGCCACAACCCGCAGACCAAGCGCGCAAAGCAACTCGTCGACGAAGGGGCGATCGGCGAGCTGCGGCTCATCCGCGCAGTTTTCAGCTACCCGCTCTACGACGAGGACAACATCCGCGCGCCTCTTCGGCGGCGAGCCCGAGAGGGTCTACGGCGAGGCTTGGCTCGGAGCGTCGGGGACCGACTGGGTCTTCGCCGGCATGCTCCGTTTCCCGGGCAACGTGGTCGCCCTATTCGACTCCGGCACCGCCATGACGGAGCGCGACGAGCTGGAGGCCATCGGCAGCGAGGGCTCGCTCTTCCTCGATGATCCGTGGCACTGCAAAGTGCCCGGCATAGAGCTCCGCCGTGAGGGCAGGGTCGAGCGGATCGAGCTCGATCCCGCCGACTCCTACCAGCTCGAGCTCGAAAATCTCACTGACGCGATCCGTGGCGACGGCGAGCTGCTCCTCGGCCGCGACGACGCTGTCGCACAGGCGCGGGCCCTCGAAGCGCTGCATGATTCTGCGATCCACGGCGCACCCGTCTCGCTGTGACGGACGCGGAGCGTTAGCGTCCGAACAGTGCCTCGTACCGGCGGAGCTGGTCGATGTCACCCAGGCCATCCAGGATGCGCGCGGCGGCGTCGAACGTCGCGCGATCGCCAGTCCCCAGCGCAAGCTCGCATCGCGTACGCGCGGAGTAGGGGACGGAGCCCATGGCGTCGAAGATCGCGAGCGCACGACGCAGCTCCCCGTGATCGTCGGCGCCGACCCCGAACGCTCGGCGCGCCGACGCTTCTAGCGCTCGGTACTCGTACCGGACCGCGAACGTGATGATGCGTTGGGCCAGATCGCCGTCCACCGCATATGCGAGATCAGCAAGACGCGCGTAGAGCCGCTCCCAGAGCTCGATAGAGCGATGGGTGTAGGGGAACCGCTCCGCGATGGCCGCGTGCATCGCGGGAGCGTCGTCGCGCACGAACGCGAGATAGCGTTCCTGGCCGGGTCCCTGGCGTGCGATGAACGCCTGCTCGATCTGCTCGATGGCTTCGCGGTGGCGCTCGGCCGCCGCCTCCGCGCCCCTGGCGTGCGCGACCCCGAAGGCTGCGGCGAAGCCGCGGAGCGCGTATCCCGCCGTGAGCCGTCCGCTCTCCTCCCAGAGCATCAGCGCGCGCTCGCCTGCCGCGGCCGATTGGTCCCAGTCGCCGCGCAGCGCGAGCGCGTACGCGCGCCACGCCACGACGTGCAGCGCCCAGGCCGGCACCTGTCCGGGCTGAAGGAGGGCGAGCCCCGCAGCGGAGACCTTGACCGCGTCGTCGAGTTCGCCCAACCAACTGTGCGCCCACGTGATCACCCCGTACGCGTCCATCCGCTCGAGGAGGTCGACGCGATCCTCAAGGGCGAGACGTGGGTAGTTCGTTTTGAGAGCCGCACGCAATTCGCCGCGTAGCGTTTGGACGGCTGCGAGCCCGTCGCGCGCCGCACTCTGGAGTCGCGCGTCGTCGAGTCGTTCAGCGATGGAGAGCGCGCGTGTTGCGGCTGTTTCGGCCGCGTCGAGCTGCGAGACATCGGGCTTTGTCACCGAGCCTAACCAGAACGGAAGGAACGATTCCGCGATGAAGAATCGCGCGACGATCCGTTCGTCGCCGACGCGCTCGACGAGAGCAGCGGCCTCCATGCGCAGCCCATCGAGCTCGTCCTGCGATGGGCGATTGGCGATGGAGCCCATCGAACGCGTATAGATGCTGAGAAGGCCGGCCAGGGCACTCAGCAGCTGCTCCGCCGGCGCGCCGATCCGACGATAGAGCTGGATCGACGACTGGTAGGCCGCGGAACTTTGATCACCTGAGATCGAGAGATCACCGAGTTTCTCGAAGAGGACCGCGCGCCGCAGGTCATCGTCCGTGAGCTCGATCGCCGCTCGAAGGTGCCGCGCGGCCTCAAGCGACGCGGCGCCGGCGGTAGCCGCTTGCGACGCCGTCTCGAGCCAGCGCACAGCGGATGCACGAAGCGGTCCGACCACGCCGCTTCCCGCGGCACTCGTGAGTCCGACCGCCTCGCGATAGTGATACGCGATGAGCTCCGCGAGTGCCTCCTCGCGGCCCGTTGCCTGCGCTTCCAGCCAGCGTCCCGCAGCGGCATGCAGCCGCGCTCGTTCTCCGCGCGTGAGCGTTTGGTACGCCACTTCCCGGATCAGGATGTGGCGGAACGTGTAGTCGTCGCTCCCAACATGCCGGACGAGATCCTTGATGATCAGGTCCTGGCAGAGCAGGGCGACCGACGCGTCATCCAGCCCGTCTACTTCGGCGACGCCGCGAACGCGGAACGTCCGGCCAAAGACGGCTCCGACCTGAAGCACGCGTCTCGAGCTGGCATCGAGCAGATCGAGCCGCGCGAGGACCGTCGCCTGCACCGTATCCGGAAGGTTGGCGAGCGCTTCTTCGACGGCGCGCACATCCGTGAGCGACGAGGTCCGTTCGATGAGAGACCGCACGAGCTCTCCCGCGTAGAACGGGTTTCCCTCGGAGCGCTTGACGATCCGCTGGACGACATCCGGGCGCGCCGACTCGAGCAGATGCTCCACCAGACGGGTCACCGCGCTCTCGGCGAGCGGCTCGAGCGTGAGCGCGAGATGGTTGCGGCGTCCGCCGCCCCAATTCGGCCGCCGGTCGAGGAGCTCGGGGCGCGTGAGCGCGATCATGAGAACCGGCGCGTCGGCACGTGGCTGCATGACGTACTCGACGAGGTCGAGGAGGCTGTCCGCCGACCAGTGCAGGTCTTCGAAGACCAGGACGAGCGGCCCGCGCGTCGAGGCGAATTCGATCGCGTCGCGCCACGCCGAGAACAACGCGGCGCGGTCGGTCACTTCGCCCTCGCCAGCCCCGACTGTCGCGGCAAGGAGATTCGCCGTCGCGCCATGCCCGGTGAAATCGTTGCGGGCGAGCCACGCCGCGATCTGCTCTCGTACCTGGGTCGGCAGCGCGTCCTCGGTCAACCCGACGAGCCGGTAGAGCACAGCGCGCAGCGGCCAGTACGTGAGTCGCTGGCCGTATGGCAGGCACTGCGCGATGGCCACTTGCGCGTTCTCGTGCGTACGCGGCAACCGGTCGAGGAATTCCTCGAGCAGCCGCGTCTTACCCGTCCCCGCGGGCGCGATGACGCTGACCAGGAAAGGTCGCTGCTCGGCGAAGGCGCGGCGCGCGACGAGCTCGAGCTGCTCGAGGTCGGCGTCTCGACCGAGAAGCGGGACGCGCAGCGCGCTCGGCCGATCGAGCCGGCCGTTGAGCGCGTATGCGGATACGGGCTGCCGCTTTCCTTTGGCGTCCAGCGAGATCCGATCCGCGAAGGCGAAGGTGGCACGAGCGGCACGCGCCGTGCGCTCGCCGCACATCACCGACCACGGCGCGGCGGCCTGCTGCAGTCGTGCCGCTACGTTCACGACGTCACCGGTAACGAGGAAGTCCCCGGCGTCGTGCTCCCGCGCCGCGACGACCTCGCCGGTGTTGACGCCGATGCGGATCGGAAACCGCTCACCGAGCTTTGCGTCGCTGCGCACCCGGTCGCGCAGCTCGAGCGCCGCGGAGAGCGCGCGCTCGGGGTCATCGCCATGAGCCTGTTGGAGGCCGAACACCGCCATGACCGCATCGCCGATGAACTTCTCGACCGTGCCACCATGCTGCGCGACCACATCTTTCGCCGTCGCGTAGTACAGCGCGAGGAGAGCGCGCATGTCCTCCGGATCGAGCTCCTCGCCAAGGGCGGTCGAGCCCATGACGTCGGCGAAGAGCACAGTGACGACGCGCCTTTCCTCAGGCATGGCCGAAGTCTGCGACATCGCCCTCCCGGCGTCGCGGCCTCGCTAGCATCCGATCATGGTGAAGTCGGCCGCAGTGGAACGCTGGTTCGCCTCGACCAGGCCGCCGTCGGAAGAGGCCCTGCGGCGCGTACGCGACATCATCCTCGGCGCGGATCCCAGCATGCGCGAACGGATCCAGTACGGAATCACGTTCTCATCGACCAAGAGCGGCGACTTCGCCGCGTTCGTCCGGTACAGCGCGCCCGGCGTGAACCTCAGGCTCATGCGCGGCAGACGCCTGCGCGGGCGCTACCCGCATCTCGAAGGGGCGACGATGAAGCGCATGCGCATCGCAGATCGGGCGGAGGCGAACGCGCGGGCGGCGGAGCTGAGGTCGATGGTCAAAGAATGGTGCGCGCTGGGCGACGCAGCACGGTAATTCACAGAAAGAAACAGGGCCCCGACCTATCGGTCGCGGGCCCTGCGTCCATCGATGTCGCCGAGGACTTAGCGGTTCGGGATCTTCACGATCTGCGCTGTCGCGCTGATGCCTGGCCCGAGGGTGAAGGAGTAGTGGCCCGCGGTGGCGGGGAAGACGAACGCGCCGGGGCCCCCGCCGACCGACACGTACTGCCCGTTCGGATCGATCCATGGAAACTCGCCCGGAGTTGACGAGTACGACCACGGGATGTCGGCACTGATATGACCCGCGCCGCCGTGCGGTGCAAGCGGGAATCCATGGCCGCAGAACGTCGCCTCCACGTCGGCGAAGCCGTCGTTACCGACTGCGATCCAGCCCCAGAGACCGCCGAGGCCGACCACTTGGGTGCAGAACGAGCTGTTGCGGTCGTTGCAGTTCAGGCTGAACTCGATCTGGTAGATCGCGTCATTGCCGTACGCAGCTGCCGGACTTGCGCTCCACCCGGTGATCGCCAATGCCAGCGCGAAGGTCGCGACGAGAGACAATGCAAATTTCCTCATCAAGTTCCTCCCCCACAGAATCTGCCCGGATTCTCGGTCAGAGTCGCGACAGACGCAAACAACGAAGATCGCGTGACTGGCAGCGTTCCTGCGGGATGTTCGGCAGACTCTTGCCATGCGCACCTCTCGCCTAGAAGCTTTCAGCGACGGCGTCTTCGCGATCGCCGCGACGCTCCTGGTGCTCGAGCTGCGCGTGCCACCCGACACGACCGACCTCGTGGGCGCATTGCTCCGGCTGTGGCCGGCTTACGCCGCGTACCTCGTAAGCTTCCTCACGATCGGGATCATCTGGGTCAACCACCACACGCTGCTCGAGCACTGCACGCGCGTCGACCGAAGGTTCCTGTACCTCAACCTCATGCTGTTGATCGCCGTCGGCATCGTTCCGTTCCCCACGGCGCTCG
>WNGI01002636.1_pt1 | contig 29424 bp, 31 predicted proteins | sample 5400621 | NCBI WGS metagenome assembly WNGI01 (sample SAMN13153374, study PRJNA577476) | soil metagenome | isolation source: 20 cm soil or saprolite under Garry oak tree replicate 1 | place: USA:California | collected 2016-06-15
AGCGCCGCAGCTCGAGCGGCCGGAAGTCGCCCACCACGACGAGCGTGGCGTTGTTGGGGGCGTAATAGGTGTCGAAGAAGGCCCGGACGTCGGAGAGCTGGGCCGCATTGAGGTCGTCCATCGACCCGATGACCGTGTGCGCGTAGGCGAAGCACCCGGCGCTGTCGAACGGCCAGGTCATGCCGTCGATGAACGCGGGCGAGTACGGCTGGTTGTCGACTCGTAGCCGGCGCTCCTCCTTTACGGTCTCGCGCTGGTTATGGAAGTTCTCGTCCGTGATGGCGAGAGACCGCATCCGATCGGCCTCGAGCCAGAGCGCCAGGTTCAGGCGATTGGAGGGCACCGTTTCATAGTAGTTCGTGCGGTCTTCCGCCGTGCTGCCGTTTTCCGATCCGCCGGCCCGCGAGATCAGCTGGAACTGCTCGCCCTTCTTCACGTGGGCCGAGCCCTCGAACATCATGTGCTCGAACAGGTGCGCGAAGCCCGAGCGGCCCGGCCGCTCGTTGCGCGAGCCGGTGTTGTACCACACGTCCACCGACACGATGGGCGTCGAGTGATGGAGCAGCAGTCCTGCGACCACGGATGGGACGCGCATACGACCGCTCACTCAGGGGTCGGAACTACCGGTCCCGACCGCACCAGCTCGAACGAGAAGCCCCCGTCCAGCGTCTCGCCCTTCACCACGCGTCGGGGCCCGGTGCGGGTCGCGTAGATCCGGAAGCCGCCGCTCACCAGCGGCAGCACGTCGAACCGGCCGGCGGGGACCTCGATCGTGGTGGGCGACCCGGCGACGAAGCTCAGGGTCACGAGCGAGTCGTTGAATTCCTTGTACGCGGGGACGGCGAGCGAATCCCCCGGCGCGGCGTTCGATACGGCGCCCGCGAGGAACACGTAGTCCGAGAACACTGTGCCCGACGCGAACGGGCGGCTCACCGGAACGACTTTCACGGCACCGCTCTTGGTCCCCACCCGCCGGCGCCCCGAGATCTCGCCCCGCTTCACTTCCAGATCGTGCTCCACCATCACGGTGTCGCTCTGCGGCGAGAATAAATCGATGTGGTGAAAGGTCGAGATCGGCTGGCCTGTCAGGCGGTTCACGACGACGCGCAACCGCTCTTCCTCGACCGGCCGGAACTCCGACGTCGCCGTGTACACGAGCTCTTGGGTCATTTCGAGCGGGCGGATCTCGTACTGCCACACCGCCCACCCCCGCTCCTCTCCGCGCAGGCGAAACACGAACGAATCACGCGTCGCGGGGACTTGGGCGAGATCGAACTGAAGCGACTTGGGGCTGGCACCCGAGGTCTGGGCGGTCGCGGCCGGCGTGAATGGGCTAGCGAGGAGCAGGAAACAGAGCCAGCGCATTGGTCTCGAGAATCGCCTTCTTGTGTGGGTCGCTGAGCGGCAGCGCCAGGAACTGGTCGATGTTGATCCGCATGTCCTTCACACCGGGGCTCGGCCAGTCCGTGCCCCACAGGACCCGATCCGCGAGCTCCGAGAGACGCGGAAAGTACTCCAACAGGCGGGCGGGCGGTATCCCGGAGACGTCGAGCCACATCCCGCGGTGGCGTCGCAGAACGAAAAACGCCTCCTCCATGTACAGCGGCCGGCCGCCGTGCGCCATGACGATGCGGAGATCGGGAAAATCGATCGCGACGTCGTCCAGCTCCATCGGGTTGCCGTACTTGGAGCGCGCCCCGGGGAAAATACTGGTGCCGGTGTGGATCATCACCGGCAGCCCCCGCTCCTCGCACCGCCGGTAGATCGTCCCCAGGGCGGTGAGGCCGTCGGTGTAGGCGTTCGCCGGCATGCCCTGGTGCGGCGGATGGATCTTGACGAGCCGGATCCCGAGGTCGGCAAGGCGGTCCACGTCGCCTGCGGGGTCCTTCGTGAAGCGGGGGTGCACGCCCCCGTACGGCAGCAAGCGCGCCGGGTCGGCCTGCGCGTACTTCGCGGCGAAGGCGTTGGTCGCATCGGTGAATCCCATCACATCGGGTGAGGGATAGTTCACCAGGCCCGCCCGCCACACCCCCGCGCCGTCCAACACCTCGAGCAGCGCGCGCGGGTCGTCCATGATCTGGATCATGCGGTCGCGCTCCGCTTCCTTGCCGCGCCACATGACCTCGAGCACTTGCGGCTTGAGCTCGCGCCACGGCTGAATATGGATATGGACGTCAGTGATGCGGGTCGGTGAGAGAGGGGTTGCCGACGGGGCGCGGCTCATGGGGCGCAGAAGCTACCGTCCGACGAGAGTGCATTCAACCACACGTGCAGGACAACGACCTCGCCGCGCCGAGCCGACGCAACACCCGGGGGTTGCGCGGCCGCGACAGGCTCGTGCAGACCCGTGTCGCGGCCCCCCCGTTGCTTGCGTCCAGCAAGGAGGTGCGGAACTTGCGCCGACGCCGCAGGAACCGAGAACCCTCGACAAGACCCGGAGGCTACCCATGTGCATCGACGTTGCCGACGACAGAATCCGGCAGACCCGGCGGGCCGCTGGCTTGACCGTACTGGGATGCGTGCTGTTCCTGGCGTCCTGCGACGAGCGTCCGCTTTCGTCACCCAGTCCGACGGGCCGCGTGGGCGCGCAGTTGGTGAGCGCGGGACCGTTCACGTTCGAGAACTTCGAGCTTGGCGCCGCGACGGGGACGGTGTGCCCGGGCTCATCGGCGTGCACGAACGGCGCCGCGGAGCCCGCGATTCGCGCGGACGCCACAGGTACCTTCTATGTGTCCTCGGAGCTCGGCCTCGCTGCCGGCACGCTCGCCTGGAAGTCTACCGACGGCGGCCTGCATTACACGGCGCTGGAATCGCCCAACCAGCTCTCCCAGGCCGCCGGTGGAGTGGGGCCGGGGGGCGGCGACACGGACTTGAGCACCGCGCCGGACGCGAACGCCAGCGGCATCCACAACGTCTACGTGGCGAGCCTCACCCTCGCGAATGTCACCGTCAGCACCAGTCAGGATGGCGGAACGACCTGGACGAAAAACGTCATCAGCGCCACCATTCCCGGCGATGACCGCGAGTGGATCGCCGCCGACCAGGCGTCCAAGGTGTGCATCTCGTACCACGACATCGTGACCTTCAACATCGACGTGAATTGCAGCTTCGACGCCGGCGCCACCTTCACCCAGTTGGGTTCGGCGATCGACGTCGCACACGCCTTCCTGATCGACGATAACGAGATCGGCAACCTGACGATCGACCCCAACAGTCACGTCGTGTATCAGGCGTTCAGCGGCATCGCGACCGTCACCGAAGCCCTGCTCCCGAGCTCGTTCCATGCCGTCTGGATCGCGGTCTCGCGCGACGGCGGTCGGACGTTCACCGACAAACCCGTCTACGTGAATCCGAACACCTCGGTGTCCTACGGCCACCAGTTCGTCAACGTAAGCGTGGACCGTGCCGGGACGGTCTACGTCGTCTATACCGACAACCACAACCTCTTCTACAGCTTCTCGACGGACGGTGGGGAGACGTGGACCGGGCCGATCCAAGTGAACCAGGCGCCCTCCGCCACGGCGATCATGCCGTGGAGCGTCGCCTGCGACCCGGGCCAGCTGAACATCGTGTGGTATGGGACGTCGTTCTACGACGGGACGACGGCGCCGGACAACTATCCAGCGTCTGCGGCGTGGTACGTGTTCTTCGCCCAGAACCTCAACGCCGCCGCGGCCGGCAGCACGTTCACGCAGGCCGCGGCCACCCCGATCATCCACTACGGTGGAGTGTGCGAGAGCGGGGTGGGTTGCACCGGCAACCGGGACCTGTACGACGACTTCGGCGTCGCCGTCAACCCCACGACCGGCCTGGCTTCCATCACCTACAGCGACGACCAGCCCGGGAACGTCGGGAGGGACGACCACACCGCCATCGCGACGCAGACGGCGGGTCCCAAGATCTGTGCGGGCCCCTGACCCGGAAGGGGCTACGATCGGCTGAGGGGAGGGGGATGCCCCTCAGCCGCTCCAGTTGTAGAACCCCTTGCCCGACTTCTTTCCCAGCTCCCCCTTCGCCACCTTGTCGCGCAGGATCTGCGGGGGCTCGAACTGCGGCTCGCCGAGCGCCTGGTGCAGGTACTGGGCGATCGCGAGCCGGACGTCGAGGCCGACGAGATCCGTGAGCTTCAGCGGGCCCATCGGATGGTTGTAGCCCAGCTCCATCGCCTTGTCGATGTCTTCCGCGGAGGCGACCCCCCGCTCGAGCATCCGCATCGCTTCGAGGCCCAGCGCCAGACCGAGCCGGCTGGACGCGAACCCCGGCGAGTCCTGCACCACGATGGGCTCCTTGCCGAGGGCGCGCGCGAGGGCGACGGCACGCTCCACCGCGGCCGGCGCCGTCCGTGGGTGCGTCACGACCTCGACGAGCTTCATCGCGTGCACGGGATTGAAAAAGTGCATACCCACCACCCGACCGGGCTCCTGCACGGCCGCGGCGATGTCCGTGATCGAGAGCGACGAAGTGTTGGTCGCGAGCAGGGCGTCCCCGGGCGCGGCCCGCTCCAGCTCGGCGAAGAGCTGCTGCTTCACGCCCAGGTGCTCGTGCACCGCCTCGATGACGACCCCGGCACCGCTCACCGCGGGCGCCAACTGGTGCTCCGCGCGGAGACGGCTTGCCGCTGTGGCGCGGTCCGGCTCCGTGAGCTTCCCGCGCTTCACCGCCACGGCGAGCAGATCGTTCAATCGGCCGAGGGCGCGGGGGAGCACCTCGGCACGGCTGTCGGTGAGACACACCTCGAACCCCGCCAGCGCCGCCACGTACGCAATCCCGTGACCCATCGTCCCCGCGCCGACGACGGTCAGCTTGCCGTTGCTCATGCCGCTCCCGCCTCACGGAACGCGTCCACGGCCCGGCGTCCGATCTCGGGTCGGTTCGTGCAGATCGCGTCCACGCCGAGCGCCAGCAGCCCCTCCATATCGGCGGGGTCGTCCACCGTCCACACGATGAGCTGCATCGCGGCGCCGCGCACCGCGTCGACCAAGGGCCGGTCCACCAGCGTCCGCTCCTGCCACAGGATCGTCGCGCCGGCGTCTTCGAGCGCGACGAGCGGTCGGACGGGGTAGGAAGCGCTCAGCACACCCCGGCGCAGACCGGGCGACCGGGCCCCGAGCCGCTGGACGATCCGGTGATCGAAGGCATGGACGGCGTACCCGTCGGGGTTCGGGCCCCGGCGCAGAGTGTCGAGCAGGCGATCGTCGAACCTCGGTGGCAGGGACTTCACTTCGACGAACACCTGCAGGCGCGGACCGATCACGGCGAGCGTCTGGGCGAGGGTGGGGATCGGCTCGCCGTTCGCGAGCCGCAGCTCCCCGACCTGTTGCGCGGTGAGCTGCGGGATAGGGCGGCCGGCGATCGTCTCGTCGTGGTGGACGACGATGGCACCGTCCGCCGTGGCGTGCACATCCAGCTCCACGGCGTCGGCGCCAAGCTGCGCCGCGACGCGGAATGCGGCGAGCGAGTTCTCGACCTCGCGGGCCGACGCGCCGCGGTGCGCCACCACGAGCGCCCGGCTCACTTGAGCAGGCTGTCCGCCTTCTTGGACTCGATCCAGCCCGGCTCCTTCTCGATGCCGTGCACCATCTGGTAGTGCTCGGGCTGCGGGAGGACCGTCTTCAGGTACGTCTCGTACTTCGCGGGATCGTCGATCGCCTGACCGTCCACGGTGTAGCGCTGATGGGCGTGTACGCCGATCCTGCGGTTGAACTTCGTGTCCGGCATCCGCAGCCAGCGGTCGCGGTCGGGGATGAACATGTTCAGCCGCTCCACGAGTTTGCTGATCTCCTGGCGGTACAGGTCGCGGCTGAGCTCGTTGAGCTTCGCCTTGTCGGGCTCGGTCTGGCTCTCGCGCTCGTCGTAGCGGCCTTTCAGGCCCCACACGTAGGCCCAGTGCGCCGACGACGAGTTGTCCGTGCCGAACAGATCGAACGCGGTGGGAATCCACTTGTAGAAGAATCGCTGGATCACCTCGGGCGGCATTTTCCCCGCCTTCACGATGCGCAGGAGCCCGTTGTTGCCGGTGCCCAAGTGGAAGGACTCCTCCTTGAGCATCGGGTTCATCGAGCGCGACAGCGGATCGAACGCCGATACGGACAGCATGGTGAGCTGGAACTTGCCGTCGCGATCGATGAACTGCGTGTAGGTGAAGAAGTCGAGCCAGTTGTCCACCAGCTCGTTGAACGACCCGAGCAGGCGTTCCCCCTCGTCGGCCCGGCGCTCGAGCAGCTTCGCCGCCTCGCGCTTTCCCTCGTCGCCGAAATGACTGCAGAGCAGATACGACATCTGCCAGCCGTGGCGCATTTCCTCGGTCATCACCCGCATCAGCGCGAGCAGATCGTAGTCGGACGGGGCGTGCGTCAGCAGGTTACGCTGCTGCTCCACCGACGCGAACTCCGTATCGCCCTGGTACACGATCAGGTTCATGAGCGCGTCGCGAATCCGCTGGTCGGGGATGTGCATCACCGTCGGCCACTTGCGCTGACCTTTGTAATGGCCGAACTCGATGTGGGGCACCTCCTGGTCCCCGAACTTCGCCTCGAACTTGAAGCTCCGGATCTCGCCCTGAGGCAGGCCGATGGAGTCCTGCCAGTAGCGGAAGTAGTCGATCCACTCGTCGAAGTTGTTCAGCTTGCGGACCATCAGCGGCTCCTCTTGGCAGGTGAAGCCTCCGCGATGCGCTCGCGCGCCTCGGGAGTGGCGAACAGCTCGTTCTGCTGGGTGATCTCGAGGTCCAGCATGGAGGCGAGCGAGCTCGCCTCGCTGCGATACAACGCTTCCTTGGCACGCCGGACCGCGGCGGGCGGCTGGGCGGCCCACCGCTCGCCGAGGGAACGGGCGGCGGCCGCGAGGTCGGCGTGCCGCACGACCTGATCGAACAGCCCCAACGCCAGCGCCTCGGCGGCCGGCACCATGCGCGCGCTCCAGACGAGCTCCAGCGCCTTGGACGGCCCCACCAAGCGGGGGAGGAAGAAGCTGCCGCCCCAGTCGGGGACGAGACCGAGCTTGTGGAACACCTGGCCGATCGAGGCCTGGTCCGACGCGATCCGGTAGTCGCAGGCCAGGGCCAGGTTCGCCCCGCCTCCCGCGGCGGGGCCGTTCACCACCGCGAGCACGGGCTGCGGCGCCGCACGCAGCGCGAGCGCCACGTCTTTCCCCGCCGCGACCAGCGCCGGGCCCTCCTCCTCCAGCACGCCCAGGTCAGCACCGGCGCAGAAGGCGCGCCCGGCGCCGGTGATCACGATGACGCGCACGGCGTCGCTGTTGGTGAGCAGGGCGAGGGCTTCCCGCAGCTCGTCGCACAGCTCGCGGTCCAGGGCGTTGAGCTTCTCCGGCCGGTTGAGGGTCACGGTGCCGATCCCCCTGGCGATTTCCACCAATACGCGCTCGTAGGCCGCCATTACGCCCGCTCCACGATCATCGCGATCCCTTGGCCGACGCCGATGCACATGGCACATAAACCGTAACGGGACTTCGTACGGCGTAAGGCGTGTACGAGAGTCGTCAACAGCCTCGCCCCCGTGGCGCCCAGGGGATGGCCCAGCGCGATCGCGCCGCCGTAGACGTTCACCCTGGCCGGGTCGAGCCGCAGCTCGCGAATGCAGGCGATGGCCTGCGCCGCGAAGGCCTCGTTCAGCTCGATCAGGTCGATCTGCTCGAGCGTCAGTCCGGCGCGCTTGAGGCATTTCTGGGTCGCGGGGATCGGCCCGAGCCCCATGCAACTGGGATCGACCCCGGCCACCGCCGTCGCAACCACCCGTGCGAGCGGCGTCAACCTCCCCCGTCCTCCCCCGTCCTCCCCCGTCAGCAGTAACGCTGCCGCTCCATCGTTGATCCCGCTCGAGCTCGCCGCCGTCACCGTGCCATCCTGTTTGAACGCGGGCTTCAGCTGCGCTACGCGCTCGAGGGTCGTACCGGCCCGCGGATACTCATCCCGTGCGAACGTCGTTCCGTCGGGCAGGGGGACCGGCACGAGCTCGTCGGTGAACACGCACGTCTTGAGCGCCGCCTCAGCCCGGCGCTGGCTCTCGACGGCGAAGGCGTCCTGCTCGGCGCGCGTGATCTTGTAACGCTGGGCCACCACCTCGGCCGTCTCACCCAACGAAATCGTCCATTCCTTCTTGAGGCGGGGGTTCGTGAACCGCCAGCCGACCGTCGTATCCGCGGTCTCGGGAGCCCGGCGGCTCCACGGCTCGCCCGACTTGAGCGTCACGTAGGGCGCGCGCGTCATACTTTCGACGCCGCCCGCGATGAAGACGTCGCCCTCGCCCGCTTTGATCGCCTGCGCGGCACTCGCCGCCGCCTGCAGCCCCGATCCGCACAGCCGGTTCACCGTCTGGCCGGGCACCTCCACCGGCAGACCCGCCAGGAGCAGCGCCATGCGGGCCACGTTTCGGTTGTCTTCGCCGGCCTGATTGGTGCATCCGAGGATCACGTCGTCGATCGCGAGCGGATCGATCCCGCTACGCTCGACGACCGCCTTGATCGGAATCGCCGCCAGGTCATCGGCACGCACGCCTGCGAGGGAGCCCGCGTGCTTCCCGACCGGTGTGCGGAGCGCGGCACAGATGTAAGCGTCGTTCACAGTCCGACCCAGACGGTCTTCGTCTCCGTATAGTTGTCCAGCGCTTCTTTCCCGAGATCGCGCCCGAACCCCGAAAACTTGTAGCCTCCAAACGGGGCGGCCGGGTCGTAGAAATTGTAGGTGTTCACCCAGACCGTGCCGGCCTTGATGGCGCGGGCCACGCGGTGCGCCTTCTGGACGTCCTTCGTCCAGATTCCGGCGGCCAGCCCGTACATCGACCGGTTGGCGAGCTGGATGCCCTCGGCCTCGTTCTCGAACGTCAGCACCGACAGCACCGGGCCGAAGATCTCCTCGTCCACGATTTTCATGCCGGGCTTGGCGCCGTCGAACACGGTGGCTTCGACGTAGTAGCCCTTCCCGTTCACCTTCGCCGGTTTGCCACCCGCCACCAGCCGGGCGCCCTCTTTCTCGCCCGCCGCGATGTAGGACAGGACCGTCTCCTGCTGCCGCTTCGATACGATCGCGCCCAGTCGGGTGTTCTTGTCGAACGGATCACCGGGCGTGAGCTTCTTGGCCCGCTCCGCGAGCTGCTCGACCACCTGATCGTGTACCGCCCGCTCCACGAGCAGCCGAGACCCCGCGGCGCAGACCTCGCCCTTTCCATAGAAGATCCCGTTCTGGGCGCCGCGCACGGCCGCCGCGAGGTCGGCGTCGCCGAATATGATGTTCGGGCTCTTGCCGCCCAGCTCGAGGGTCACGCGCTTTACCGTCGCCGCGGCCTCGCGCATGATCCACTGGCCGACCTCGGTCGAGCCCGTGAAGGCGATCTTGTCCACGAGCCGGTGGCGCACCAGGGCGGCGCCCGCGGTCGCGCCGGGCCCCGGCACCACGTTGAGCGCGCCCGGCGGGAGTCCCGCGGCGACCACGATCTCCCCGAGCAGCAGCGCGGTGAGCGGGGTCTCGTGCGCGGGCTTCAAGACCACCGTGCACCCGGCCGCGAGCGCGGGGGCCACTTTCCACGAGGCGAGGTTCAGCGGGAAGTTCCACGGCACGATCGCGCCCACCACGCCCACCGGCTCGCGCAGCGTGTAGGCGAAGAAGTTGCCCGACACCGGCAGGGTGTCCCCCGTGAGCTTGTCGGCCCAGCCGGCGTAGTACCGGAATGTTTCGATGGCCATCGCGACGTCGATCTTCGACTCGAACAGCGGCTTGCCGTTGTTCTTCGTCTCCACTTCGGCGATTTCCGGAGAGCGCTGCTCCAAGAGCTCCGCGATGCGATACAACAGCTGGCCGCGCTTGCGCGCCGGCAGCTCGCGCCACTCCTTCGAGTCGAGGCAGGCGCGCGCCGTCCGCACGGCGGCGTCGATCTCCGCCTCGCCCGCCTCGGCAGCAAGTCGGTCTTCACCGCCCCTTGAACTCCGCCACCCGCTTCTCGACGTACGCCGCGATGCCTTCCTTCGCGTCCTCGGACTGGAACAGCTGCTGCTGCAGCTCGCGCTCGAGCGTCAGCCCCGACTCGAACGGCACCTCGGCGCCCGACTGAACGGAGCGCTTGATCAGTCCCACGGCCTTGGACGCCTTGTGGGGGGGCGTGAACTGTTTGGCGTACAGCATCACCTGATCCCAGAAATCGCCGGCGGGGAACACTTCGTTCACGAGCCCGAGCTCTTTCGCCTTGTCGAACGAGAAGGTCTCCCCCTTCACCATCATTTCGATGGCCCGCGGCTTCCCGACGATGCGCGCCAGCCGTTGCGTGCCGCCCGTGCCGGGGAGCACGCCGAGGTTCACCTCGGGGAGGCCGATCTTGCCGGCGTTCTCCTTGGCGAGCCGGATGTCGCACGCCATGGCGATCTCGAGCCCGCCGCCCACGGTGTGCCCGTTGAGGGCGGCAATGGTGAGCTTGGGGGTGTGCTCGAGTCGGTTGAGTGTCTCGTTCGCGTGCAGACAGAAGTAATACTTGAAGCGCGGAGTCACGCTGTTGAGCATGCTGATGTTCGCCCCGGCGGAGAAGAACTTGTCGCCGTGGCCACGCAGCACCAGGACGTGCGCCGTGTCGTCGAAGCGCGCCTTGAGAATCGCGTCGTCGAGCTGGCGCATCATTTCGTGGGTGTACGTGTTGGCCGGCGGGTCGTCGAGCTCGAGGATCGCGACGCCGCTCTCGACCATGTAGTGGACGAGGGTCTTCTTCTCGGCCTTGGGTTCCGTCATCGTAGCCATGAGCCGTCAGCCTCCGTGAACCGGGGAGCGCGCCTCGGCGAACCCGCCGACGAACGTGCGCGCGATGAGCTCCGCCAGGCGCTCGGGATCGATCTCGCCGGCGGGGTCGTACCAGTTGTAGATCCAGTTCATCATGCCGAAGAGCAGGTACGTGGCGGCGCTGCGCTCGACCGCCGGCTCCTCCGACGCGACATCCTTGAGCAGCCCCTCGAGCAGGTCCACGTAACGCCGCTTGATCGCGTTGACCTTGCGCTGGCGCTCGCCGGTGAGGGAATTCGCTTCGTGCGACAGCACCTTCATCTCGGCCATGTGGGCGGCGAAGAAGGTCACATGGTGACGGATGAACGCCTGCAGCCGCTCGCGCGGATCGGCGTCGCCGAGCCCCGCGAGCGCGCGCTCCGCACCCGTGAGCACGCGCAGGAAGCAGCGCTCCTGGATCCGGTAGAGCAGCTCCTCCTTACCGCGCACGTAGTAGTACATGCCGGCGAGCGACATGTCGGTCGCCGCGGCGAGATCGCGCATCGTGGCCGAGTGATAGCCCTGGTCGGCGAAGACCTTCGCCGCCCGGGAGAGGAACTGATCGAGCCGCTCGTCGTAGGGGCGCATGGGGTTCGAACGATCGTTCGAAATCTGAAGCTATGGACTGGCCCTGAGGATTTCAAGGGCCCGGCCTCTTAATTTCACGGCTCGAGGCGGACGTGGACGACCTGGTGCAGGAAACCTTCATCCGTGCGTTCCGCGGGCTCGGACGGTTCCGCGGCCAGTGTCAGTTTCGCACCTGGCTGATGACGATCGGCGGCAACGTCTTGAAGGACGCGCACCGGCGCTCGCGACGCGCGCGCGTTGTGCCGCTCGGCGACGACTTGCGGGACACGGATGGCGACCCGCACGAGCAGGCGGTTGCCGATGAGGCCGAGCTGCGGCTCGTGGCAGGGCTCGAGCGACTGACCCGCCTGCAGCGGGACGTGTTCCTGCTACGAGCGCAGCAGGGCCTCGAGTACGAGGAGATCGCGGCCGCTCTCGGGACGACCTCGGGTGCGGCGCGCGTGCATTATCACCATGCCGTGAAGCGATTGAAGGAGCAAATGAAATGAATGACGAGTTGCAGGAGGTGGCGCGGCGCCTGGGGGCTCGCGCGGCGGAGCGACTCGACGTCGAACGCACGGCACAGGCCGTCGTGGCCCGCTTGCGGACGGAGCCACGCGCCGAAGTCCGCGTGGGATGGATACGCCCTGCGTGGCTGCGGATCGCAGCGTTGCTCGTGATGGTCGTCGGCGCGGGAGTCGTGGCGCTCAATGTGCGGATCCCGGGGTTTATGCCACCCGTGCCATCGACAACCGCGGGCGGGGAGCTGAGCGAGCTGTCGGGCGATGAGCTCCGGGAGGTGCTCGAATCAGTGGCGCGGCTCGGTGGCGAGCAGCAAGCGGTGTCCGCGCAGGATGTGGGTCTCGACGAGTTGAGCGCGTCCCAGCTGCGCGCCTTGCTCGAGTCGCTGGGGGGTTAATGAAGTCATTCGTGTGGATCTTGATGCTCGCGACGACGCTCCCGCTCGTGGCGCAGGAGCCGGAGGACACGGCCGCGGCCCCGCCGCCGGGCGGCGCCGAGGCTCAGCAACTGCGGCAGCAGATTCGACAGCGCTGGAACGAGCACGTGCGCACCACACTGGGGCTGAGCGACGACCAGACCGCCAAGCTGCAGGCGACCGAGCAGCGCTTCGAAGGGCAGCGGCAGCCGGTCCGGGCGCGCCAGCGGGAGATCAATCGATCCCTGAACGCCGAGCTGGTGTCGGGCACGCCCGACCAGGACCGGGTGAGGCAGCTCATCGACGAGCGGCAGGACAACCAGCTGAAGCTGCAGCAGGTGAATCGCGACGAGGCTCGTGAGATGCAGGGGTATCTCACGCCGGTCCAGCACGCGCGATATCAAGAGGAGCGGCGCCGGTTTCAGGAGCGCGTGGCCGACGTGGTGCGGCAGCGTCGCGAAGCCCGGCGGCAGCTCCCTGAGCGGGGACCGCGCGGCGGCGTGCGGAAGCGGCCGAGACCGTAGCGAGCGTCAAGGGCAGGCGGGGGGACCTCCCCTCGCCTGCCCTTGGTGTACTCAGCTCAGCACCTTGCTCAGCTGCTCACACCGTCCCAAGAGTGTCGCGTCGCCCAACGCAGTCCCGTCGGCGTCGGTGAAGCCGGCGAAGATCCACGGATTGCCGCCGACACCACCGAGCACCGGCTGTTTCGGGAAGGTCAAGTTCAGGCCCGCCGGGATGACGGTGACGTTGCGCGTCACGTCGGCTTCGTGCGGTCCCCCCACCGGGTTGTCGTTGTTGCGGAAGATGATCCGAGCGGATATGCCCGCCATGGTCACCCCGCTGGTAAAGTTGATGTACGGCCCGGGGCTGTTCTCGCAGCCCGTCACCGTGAACGTCGCGTACGCCGACGCGGTGGTGACGGCCGACTGGGTCACGTGCCAGCCCGCTCCCTGGACGCAGCGGCCGACGAAGATCTCGCCGCTCAGCGCGGCACCGTTTGCGCCGACAAACTGCACCCAGATGAACGGATTGCCGCCCGCCCCACCCAGCACGGGCTGTTTCGGAATCACGATCTGGTCATCGGCAGGCATGACCGTCACGTCGACGGTATGGCCGTCGGTGTAGGTGTGGGTGCCCTTCATGTTGTTGGTGAAGGTCATCTCGACGCCATATCCGCCGAGGAAGGAGCCCCCCGAGAACGTGATCTGTGGTCCCGGATTGTTACTGCAGTCGTACGCCGAGAAGTCGGCGGAGATGTCGACCGGGATGGGAAGACTGGTGTTGTTGATGTGGGGCAACGACGACGACGATGCGGCGAAGGACGGTGACGTGATGGGCGCATTGGACGACCCCTCCGTACACGCGCCGGCCAGGAAGAGCGCTCCGAGCAGGGCTGCCGCCCTCCGGAGTGTTCCGGTCCACATGGTTGCCTCTCTTTCCCTAAAGGTGATGGCCGCTAGGACGACGTGGCGGGCCCCTCCGACTGGCACCGAACGCCAGGACCCACGTGTGACGGGGCAAGAGGTGTACCTGGGGAGGCGGGTGCGGGACTGCACATTGTGCACGCATCCGGTTGCGGTGCGCGCACGACAAGACCGTGGCATATCGGCAACCACGGATTTTCACTTCATTTTGGGGGTGTTACCGCAGGTCCCTGCGAAGCGTCTTTACTTATTTGTCCGTCACGCTCGCAGGCCGAACGCTGCGGCGAGCGCGCGCAGTGCGGCTGCGCGGGCGCGGGCGAGCGCGCCGGCCGCCGGCCGACCCGGCAGCACTTCGAACGCGCGCCACGGTGAGTCGGACCACGCGATCGCGAACACCGCGCCGCAGCGTTGGCAGCGCATGGTGGACGACGAGTCGACCACCGGTCTGCGCTCGCAGCAGCTCGGGCAGACGCCGTACTTCGGATCCTCGGCGGCGGGGGCTGCGCCGTCGGGCCGTCGCCGGACGAGCGACCACATGGGGGGGCGAAGCGGCAGGATCTGCAAAAAGGCCCGCGGGACGCGGAGCAGCCGACTGTTCACTTCGAGAACCGTTTCGCCGGGCGTGAGCTCGACCACGCGATACCACGCGCCGCGGCGCAGCGGGCAGTCCATTCCGGCCCGTACTCGGGCCCAGTATTGCACGTGCGGCATGCGCGCTCTCCGAGCAACGGTCCACTAGCGAATTCCAGGGCGTGCGCGCACCCGGTGGTCGCGCGTCCCATAATCATGTCGGCTGCCGGGGCGCCCGGACTGTGACATCCGACACACGGAGGGCAGTTCAGTTGCTGGACGCGCCTGCTGAGCGATGAGGGTCCCGCGCACGCAGCCGGGCGGCTAAGTTAGGGGCTCACTGGAGGAGGAGCATGTTCGGTATCCCCGAGTGGGCCGTCGGCGTGGGGTTCATCATGTTGGCCATCTCGATCGCCAAAGCGGTCGCGGGGCGTATCGGACCCCCTGATCGGCAGGGCGGGCTGAGAGGGCGGCGCGACCTGGCGCGGGCGGTGGAAGAGCTGCAGAAGCGGGTGGGCGGGAGTGACGACGTTCAGACGCGGCTCGATGGGCTCGAAGACGTGCAGCGACGGCTCGCCGATGTCGAGGAGCGGCTGGACTTCGCGGAACGCATGCTCGCCAAGCAGCGGGACGCCGAGCGGATCGTCCCACCGAAGACCTAGACACTCGCCCGAGTGGCGGAATGGCAGACGCAGGGGACTCAAAATCCCCCGGGGGCAACCCCGTGAGAGTTCGACTCTCTCCTCGGGCACTTAGCAAGACAACCAGTTGCGTCGTGCAGCAGGTGCTCCTTGAAGCGATCACGCAGAACACCGAACTCGCTGCTGAGAATCACGCGCTAGCCGAGAAGGTCCGAGACCTGCAAAAGCGCTCTTGCTGCTAGAGACTCGAGCGAAGCCTCGCGATTCGACGGACAGGTGTATTGGTCAGGAGAGCCAAGGGTGCCAGCCAATCTGGCGGCGGCACCATGGTGTTCGCGCCATAGGTCTTGCCACCCCACCAGACTCTCTCCGCCCGACGACGGTGGTCTTGAGCCCGCGTGCAGACTGAATGTTTGATGGTACGCAACATGCCCCCACTTCCGGCCGTCGATTCGCGGACGCATCAAATCGCTCAAATACTTCGGAAGGGGGAACCAACTATGTGCTCGCATTGGACCAACCCCACCATCGTCCGGCGGCCGACAATAGCCGTCCTCTCCGCCGCCGCACTGCTCGTCGCCTGCGACCAACCCGCTGGCCCGTCGCGGTCAGGCCGGGGCATCGTGGCTGACGCGCAGGCAGCAACCGTATCGGCGCACGGCAACGGTCAGGTCGCCATTTCGTCCGAATGCTCGCCTGTGACCGCCGTCTGCGAGGCGGGAGGCCAAGGCGCCCAGTTTAGCTTCGACTTTAGCGGAGACAACTTCGGCACGCCCGACGTGCCGGTCACCGGCAGGTTCTCAGTAAAATTCCGCGAGACTGGCGATGTCGTGAGCTATCAGGGCCTCGCGTCGATTTCACCCGCGTTTCACTCTCTAGCGGTTTTCAATGTAACCTGTACCTTCACGCCGGCTGTTGGTACCCCAATCTTACTCACCGGGTGCTACCTCACAGCGGTGGATGAGGCGAACAGCGACTACTTCCAAGCGTTTTTCGGAACCTCTGTTGCAGGTGGCGCGGCCGCGGGTCCAGTCGTAAGCGGGGGCATGCAGATCGACTGAACAAGGGCGCTCTACGACGCGGGCCGCGGTCCACACGACGCGGCCCGCGCAAGCTTCCATTTTTCCGGCGTGGCTCGAGCCCCAAGGCAGTCCCAGCCCGGGCCCGATCATATGAAGTGGAGTGGATATGAAGTATGGCCGCTCCCGTCCGCTAACGTCACGAAACGGTCCGAGCAGGGGGCCCCCCCGCCGGCTCGATCCGCGGCTCCACACGTAACTGACGACTCCAGCGATACATGTGCCAAAGCCGGACACTCACGCTCGGGTGCCCGGTCTTGCGCTCCGGCGTGAGGTGGGGGGATATGGGGGCCGCCCTTTCCACCGCTGCCACCCACAGGGGGATCGCCATGGTCGCTGGGTCCGCTCGTCGTGCGCTTCTCGTGCCCGCGCTGGTCAGTCTCGTCCACACGACCGCCCTCGCGCAGACCGCCGCGCCGCCAACCCTCCCGACCCGGGGCGTCGCGTCCGGTGCGACCGCGGCGTGGACCGTCAAGCTGAAGGGAGACATCCGGTGGCAGCAGGTTACGCCGGCCGGCGCGCTCCTCGTCTCGACCGACGCCGCGCTCGCCGGCGTCGATATCGATCGCGGTCAGGTGACGTGGGAGAAGCCCGAGCTCGGCGGGTTGCCGACCGACAGCGTCCGCGTCATCGAAGGATCCCTCCTCGTGGAGGCGGCCCGCCCCGGTCTTCTGGTGATTCTCGACCCGGTGACCGGCGCGGTCCTGTTCGATTCCCGGCGGCCGGGCCTGACGCAGATCGTCACCCGTCGCGTGCTGCCACAGAGCGGCACGCTGTTGGTCCACGGGCGACGCGCGACCGGTCCTGCGGTCGTCGCCCTGTACGATCTCGTGACGGGGGAACAGCGCTGGGTGAACGAGGGGCTGTTCGAGCAGATCGAACCGAAAAAGAAGGGGTTGGGCGGCCTGATGCAGGGCCTGGTGCGCGCCGCCTCTGAGGCCACTGCGCTCGAGGTCTTGCAGGCGGGGCCCGACATGATCGTCGTCCACACGCTCATGGGTCTGCGAGCGCTGGACGCGCGGTCGGGCGCAGTGCGCTGGTCCGCTACCTTGCCCACCGCCCGCGCGGGCAACCCGGCGCGCCACGTGCGGCTGTTTCCGTCACTCGACAAGATCGACCGCATCTACGTGGGCTTCGACGACCGGCTCATGGCCTACCGCCTCGCCGACGGTCAGGCGCTGTGGGCCAAGCCTGCGACGATCGACGGCTGGGTGCACGGCATCGTGGAGCACCCCAACGGGATCATCATTCTCCCGGAATCACCGCCCGCCAATCAGGCGACGGGCAACGTTCGCATTGTGAACGGAGTGGTGCAGACGGGGCTCAACGTTGCCCGGTACGAAGACGGGACGACGATCGCGGACAAACCGCTGCGGATGCGTGGCACCGTGACGGACGCGCTGATCGTCGGCGGCTCCGCGGTGCTCGCGGTGGACGCCGAGTCGCGCACCTTTGTGAACGTGCTCGACGTCGCCACGGCGACGCTGCGCCTGAAGAAGGATGTGAAGATCAAGGGCCAGCTCGATTACGCCGAGTTGAGCCCCGCGGGCCTGCTCTACATCTCGCGACCCGATGCGGCGACGAACGCCGAAGTGAACGTCATCGATCTGGCCTCGGGAGAGCCCAAGTTCAAGGACGCGATCGAGAGCGGCAGGCCATGGGGAGGGAATCCAGACGACTACAACGCCGCGCGCTATTCCCTGCATCATGTCGTGGAAGGCACGACGCTCTATGTCTTTGCGAGCCACGACCACCGGCTCTACGCGGTCGATCGCACCGCGGGCACATACCGCGCACTGGGCGGCGAGATCAAACTGCAGGGCGGCGAGGACCCGACGGCCATGGAGATTCGGCCCGCTGGGCTCGTCCTGACCGCCCCGCAGAACCTGGTGGTCGTGTCGCGGGAAGGACAAGTGAAGCAGCAGGTCTACTATCCTGCGCCCCAGCTGCCGGGGCTGTTGCGCGCGCTCTATCGGATCAATGCGGTGCGCGCCGGTCTGTACGGCGCCGCCGCGTCCGCGTACGGCGATGCCTTCGCCCAGGCGTCCCGCAACGCCACGGACTCCACGGCGCGGCGCATCACCGGGCAGATGGCGACGGCGTACACCCAGGGTGGGGCCCAGCTCGCGGGGTATTCGCATCAGGCTGCGGCGCTGGCGACGAAGCGCTTCAAGGCCTCGCTCTCCGTCCCGGGGGCGGTCTTCATGCTCACTCGCGCCCCCGAGGGGAATGGGAACGTGCTGCTCCAGCTCGACAAGGAGAGCGGAGCGCCACGCTCGCGCGTGGATCTCGGCAAGGAGCGCGAGCCGGTATATGCCGTCGACGACGTCGCCAATATGCTCTTCTTACAGACCGCGTCGGGCACGCTGGTCGGCTATCGGCTCTGATCGTGGGCGGTGGCACCCCGGGGGCGCCCTGGGGGTAACTGAGAGTCGCTTCTCTCCTTGGGCCTTTCCCATTGGAGCCGTGATGCACGCGTCCAGGTGGACAACGTTCGTCGGGTGCGCCGGTCTGGTCGGCGCGGTGCTCTCGGGCTGTCGCTCCCGCGAGGACGTCTTTCGCGCCACCCGTGTCCCGGTGGCCCGGCTCGACTCCGTCCTCGGAGCCGCCGACAGCGTGCGGCTGCCGCTTGGTGAGGCGCGGGCGCTGCTGGCGGTCGTCGCGGAGAGCGGGTTCGCCAGCAAGCTGCCGCACGACACGATGACGATCGCCGAGATTCTCGCGTGGGCCGGCGCCGAGCACGCGCGGAAGCTAGTCGCGGACGCGGCGGCCAAGGCGGCGGAGCGCGCGCGGCAGGACAGCCTCAGGAAGCTCCTCGAGCCGCTCCTCGCCGTCACGGTGGTCAAGAAGACCTACTTGCCGAGAAACCCCGACGCGGAGCAGTACGAGGACTACATCTCGCTCGGGTTCGCGTATCAAAACAAGGGAGCCAAGCCGGTCCGCGCCTTCCAGGGTGACGCGACGTTCCTCGACACGTTCGGCGATTCGATCTACAGCGCACACCTCAAGGTGGACTTGGCGCTCGTTCCCGGACAAACGCGGCGCGAGCCGGCACGGATCGTTCGAGTCAACCCGTTCCGGCTCGCGCACCAACGCCTCCGGGACACACCCCTGGACAAGATGAAGCTGGTCTGGGAAACGACCGACGTGGTCTTTGCCGACGGCAGTCGGCTCAGCCTGACCGCCCCCTAGATATCCCAGCCGGATCGCCCCGCGACGCTGCGCGTTCCTTGCCGTCGCGCTCGGCGGACTCCATGTTCACTGCTTCTGGCGACAGGTGCCCCACATGCGGTGCGGCGACGCGTGATTCCCTACGACGGCGAGAACCTCCGGGGCGAGCCCCAGGATTTCCGGATCCCCCGCACGGGCGACCGGGACCTCGCGTTCCGTGGCTGGCTCCTGAGCCACGCCGAAGAGCGCAGCGCCGCCCCCGCCGTCACGCACGGCGTGGACATCGATCTCTACCTGACGATCCGACTGCGGCTCGTGGGGCACCTGTGCCGCTGGTTGTTGCGGGAAGCGGAAGGGCTGAGCGAAGACCACCGCGTCGCCGCCCACGACTCCGCAGCCGAGCTGATCGAGTGGTTGAAGCAGGAGAACGCCGGCAGGCTGGATGCGCCCAGCAAGCGGGCCTGGGTCCGCGCGTGCCAGGTTTGGCCCGGTCTCAAGCGTGAGGCGGTCGAGCGGGTGGATTGACGGCTCGCGGCCCGGGCGCCACCGTATGAGCGTCCTCGCGCGCGGGATCGTGCTTCCATGCCGGCAGCGTTCCAGTGGGCTCGTCTGAAAGCGGACGTGAAGTGCGCGCTTCGCAAAGGCGCCTGGTACCGCATCCTGAAGCTGACGCCCACCGAGGTGGTGCTCGACGTCAAGGGAAAGCCCGTGCCGATGCCGCGAGGGCAGTTGCAGCTCTCGTCCGAGCCGGCGCTGCGCTGGTCAGTCGTCCCGAGCCCCAAGCAAACCGCCCGCTTCCCCGCAACCTGGGGCTCGAGCTACGCGGTTTGCCCCAACTGTCGTGACCGCGCGAAGCTCGAAGGCCACGCCCCCAGCATGCGCTGCCGCCGGTGCAACGGGTCCTTCGAAATCGCGTGGAGCGACGCGAACCGCGCCGCGGGGTGACTAGGGCTAGGGCGCGAAAATGCTGAAGGGGGTGCTCGTCTTCGAGAGCGCGCCCGCCCCGGCGGCCTGGAGGATGAAGCCCGACCCGGACTTGTCGACGACAAGGTCGCCGAAGGAGGCGATCCCGTTGACGGGAACCACACTCAAGGTGCCCGACAGCCTGGCTCCGACGTTATTCACGGCGAAGGTCATCGTGATGGCATTGACGTAGGCCGTGTCGGGGCGGCGCAGGCTGTCCAGTACCTCGATCTGGATTGCCGGCGTGATGATGTTGCCCGCCGTCGCGTCGTTGGGCTGGACAAGAAAGAAGAGGGCGTCGGGACCGCTCCCGCCCCCGCCGCCGCTGATCGCGAGGCCGCCGTTGCTCGTGAGCAGGCGGTCGTAGGGACAAGCGGCCGCCACGAGCGCCGCCAGGCCGACAGTCACTAGCGAGAGTCTCATGCCCATATAGACCCCTCCTAACCCGTCCGGTGCGGAGGCGTTCCAGAATGAACCGCCGTCACGCCCTCACATGATTGTAGAAGGCTCCGTACGCCGCAAGAGCCCGGGCGACTCCCTTATCCACCTCCCCGGCAACGTAGGCGGCGAGATTCCCGACCCGGCTGGCGATCCCGACGGCCCCCCCCGGCGCCTCCCCCCCCGGCTTGAGCCCGCGATAGTGATCGGTGAGCCCGGCCGCGACGGCTTCGAGCACCCACGGCTTCATTTCGACCGTCGCTTTGGTGACGACGACGCCGCGCACGCCGCCCTGAGGCGTGAACCCCACCGCCACCTCGATCGGCCCGTGGGGCGTGTCCACGCGCACGAACTCGAGCGCGCCGACCGCCGTCGATCCTGCCGTGCCCGCGTAGAACACCACCACGCCGTCCTCGGGACTCCAGTCCACGGCTTCGTGCAGCCGGTGGGCGTCTCTCCCGCTCAGGTGTACCTCGCGGGCCGTGTAGGCATCGGCCCCGGGCAAGAGCGACTGCACGGCGTCGGGCCGCTTGACCAGCACGACCACGGGAGTGATATGGAACAACGCGGCGATCGCCGCCGCGCGGATCACGAAGTTCATCGGTCAACCCCTTTCAGGTGACAACCACATCTGGTGGACGGCCAGCGCCGCGACGACGAGGTAGGCGACGGCCATCGCCCAACCCCCGGCGAGGGTCACGATCGCGAAACGCGGCGAGGCGAGCTTGGTGAGCCACATCCCGGCGAAGTCGAGCCAGGGCGCGGCAAACAGGAGGCCGATGAGGCCGAGCGCCCGACGCCGCGGCAACGAGAGCCCGGCGACCACGACGCCCAGGGCAGCCGCGATGAGTCCGTACATCGGGACGTGCACGTGGGTGTCCTGGATGAGCAGATTGGTGTCGACGGTGTGGGCCTCGGGCCCGGCGAAGTCTGCCATCGACATGGGACGCTGGACGACCATCGTAGTCTCGGGCGGCATCGCCATCGACATCTCCGGTCCCGCGTACGTCGCCGCCACGCTCTTCGGCGTGAACCCCGCGTACAGCGCGACCATCACCGCCCCGAACACGTACGACAGCCCCAAGGTGGCGAGCAGGCCAGTCACGAGCCACTTGATGCGGACGTCCGCGCGTCGCAAGTCGTACAGCATAGATGGCCTCTTTCTCCCCTAGAACACGTAGACCAGCTCGAGCACGCCCTTTGTGTTCGAGCTCTGCAGTGCCCCCGTAGCATCCGTGAAGAACGGCGTGGACGACCAGTCGGCCCGCAGGGCGGCCCGTAGCGCGACCTGCGGGAGGTGGAACCGCGTGTGCTCGATGTTGCTGAAAATCCCCTCGAGGGCGTTCGAGAAGTACCACATCGGGCCGACGGTGACGGAGCGCAGGATTTGCGGCGTCCCCGTCAGCAGGCCGTCGGTGTCTTCCAGTTGATCGTACCGCGCGGTCAAGCCGACATGTGGGCTCGTCTTCAGGAATGCCGTGACCGCGGCTCCGCGCCACGAGGGATTGCCGCCGCTCTGCTGTTCCCGCCCGACGTTGGCTTCGGCGCCCACGATCAGGCGTCCCCGGTCAATGGTGAGGTCGCTCGAGAACAGCGAACGCTGGTTCGCATCGCTCGCGTCCCGCTCGGGTCCGTACACACCGGTGAAGGCGAGCGTGACCCAGGGGATGGGGATCCACTGGATTCGGGCCAGCCCCGTCTTGCCGCGATTGTTGTCCACCGTCACGTCCCAGCCGTTGGCGACCACCCCCCACACGTCGACCCGCGACGACGCCGTGTAGTGGACCTGCACGCCCGTGAGCTTGCCGGGGCGGGCATAGGTGAAGGTGAACGAATTGGTGGGAATGAGATTGAGGGGCTCGTCATCGCGTTCGAAGCCGATGGGCGCGTCGAATCGGCCGAACGCCAGGGACCACTTGTTCGCCGTGTGCGGCGTCCAGCTGACGAGCAAGTTGTCGATCTCGGTGGACGATGCGCCGTCTTCGAGCGCCGTCGTGAGCTGCGCAAACAGGTAGGCGTCGCCCACCGGCTTGAAGAAGCTCACGCCGATCTTCCCGGCCGTGAACGTGTTGCTCTTGACGGCGCGATCGTAGTCGGCCCGTCCAACCGCGAAGCCCGTGATGGCGACCGGCGACGGCTCTTCGAACGTCACGGCCCGCTGCTGCGCAGCGGCGCTCATCGCAACGCCGCAGAGCAGAGCGCTCCAAAGCGCACTGCGCATAAATCCTCCGAGTTGTGGGTGGCTAACGGGTCAGGTCAGCCGAGACCGTTCGGAGGCGGAGTCGTGGGGCTGAAAGACGGGGAAGGGGGAAGCGGAAAGAGGGACGAATCCAACACGACGCGTTGCGGCGCTGCAACCGCCGGCGCCGCGAGCCGCGGCGTGGGCACCGCCGTCGACACCACGAGATCGAGCCCACCCGTCATCTCGTCGCAGAAGCACGGTCCGTCGGACGGTGGCGTGTGGTGCGCGCCGCTCCCGGCCGCGTGGTGCGTCGCATGGTGGTGGCACACCAGCAGTGCGCGGGTGGTGGCACCGCCCGGCCCCGCCGCGAGCCAGCAGGCCGCCGCGAGCGCGAACAGGATCAGCCGTCGTGTGCTGCGCATCGCCTCAAGTGTACGGCCACTGTTTCGCCTGGCGCAACCCTGCCCGGGCCGTGTAGACTGCCTGGCCATGGGCGAGCGCATCGAGTACCGCGACGGTCGTTGGGTGGTGCCGAGCCACCCCATCATCCCCTTCATCGAAGGCGACGGCACCGGGCCGGACATCTGGCGCGCCGCCCGGCGCGTGTTCGACGCCACGGTCCGGAAGGTGTCCGACGGCAAACGCCAGATCGATTGGCTCGAGGTGCTGGCCGGAGAGAAAGCCTTCAAGCAAGTCGGGAACTGGCTTCCCGAGGCCACCCTCGACGCCATCCGGACGCACCGTGTGGCCATCAAGGGCCCGCTCACCACGCCCGTCGGGGGAGGGATCCGATCGCTCAACGTCGCGCTGCGCCAGGTGCTCGACCTGTACGCCTGCATCCGACCGGTGCGCTATTTCGAAGGTGTGCCCAGCCCGATGCGCGAGCCGCAAAAGCTCGACGTCGTGATCTTCCGCGAGAACATCGAGGACGTGTACTCCGGAATCGAGTACCGGGCCGGCGGCCCCGAGGCCAATGCGGTGATCGGGTTCCTCACCGAGCGGTTCGGCGCCAAGATCCGTCCGGGGAGCGCGATCGGCATCAAGCCGATGTCCAAGTTCGGCTCCCAGCGTCTGGTGGCGAAAGCCATCGAATACGCGTTGCGCGCCGGCCGCCGCTCGGTCACGCTCGTGCACAAGGGCAACATCATGAAGTTCACGGAGGGCGGGTTCCGGGAGTGGGGGTACGAAATCGCGCGCGAGCGGTTCGGTGACAAGACCATCCCCGAGGCCGATACGGGAGACGGGAGACGGGAGACGGGAACGGTCATCATCAAGGACCGGATCACCGACGCGATGTTCGCGCAGCTCGTGCTGCGGCCGGAAGAGTATTCGGTGATCGCCGCGCCCAACCTGAACGGCGACCTGCTCTCGGACGCCGCGGCCGCGCAGGTGGGCGGGCTCGGGCTCGCGCCGGGAGCCAACGTGGGCGACGGGTACGCCGTGTTCGAGGCGACGCACGGCACCGCGCCCAAGTACGCCGGGCAGGACAAGGTGAACCCAGGGAGCGTGATCCTCTCGGGGGCGATGATGTTCGAGGAGCTCGGGTGGGACGACGTGGCGGCGGCGATCGCGCGCGGGCTCGGCGGCGCGATCCGGGCGAGACGCGTCACGTACGATCTCGCGCGGCTGATGCCCGGCGCCACCGAGGTCTCGACCTCCGCTTTCGCCGAGTGCATAATCGAGCATGTCTAGGATGACGAGCGGCGTCGCCAGCGCGCCGCTTTCCCAGGTCGACACGCCCCTCCTCGCCGTCGCGCTGGCGCAGGGCAGCGCCGTCCCCGCCTCCCTCGCCGACCTCGACCGGGCGTCGGGGGCGGTCGTGGCGCGCGCCATCACGAGCGGCGACTTCAAGGGAAAGCGCGACGAGACGACGCTGCTCTATCCGAGCGGCGCCAAGCCGGAGCGCGTTCTGCTCGTCGGCCTGGGGAAGCCGGGCGAGGTCACCCGCAACACCATCCGGCGCGCGGCCGCCGTCGCGGCCAAGCGGGCGCGCGCGCTCGGCGCCAAGCAGCTCGCCTTTGCCGTCGCCCCGGAGGCGCGAAACGGCGTGTCGGCCCGTGATGTGGGCCAGGCGGCGGTCGAGGGCGCCGCGCAGGGCGCCTGGGCGTTCACCGAGCTCAAAGCCTCGCCCGACGAGCCGAAGCCCGAGGTCGAGCGCGTCACGCTCGTGTGCGAGCAGAAGGAGTTGAAAGAGGTCGCGGCCGGCCAGCGGGTGGGCGATGCGATCGCGGCGGGCCACGGCCTGACCCGCCACCTCCAGATGTTGCCCGGGAACGTGTGCACCCCCAGCTACCTGGCGGAGCGAGCGAAACAGCTCGCCGACCAGTATGGCTTCACGCTCACGGTGCTCGACCGCGCGAAGCTCGAGCAGGAAGGCATGGGCGCCCTGCTCGCCGTGGCGCAGGGCAGCGACCAGGAGCCCCGCTTCATCGTGCTCGAGCATCGCGGCGGCGGCGGCGCGCCTCCGGTGGCGCTCATCGGCAAAGGCGTCACGTTCGATTCGGGGGGGATTTCGATCAAGCCCGCACAAAACATGGAGGACATGAAATTCGACATGTCCGGCGCGGCCGCCGTGCTCGGAACATTCGAGACGCTCGGGCTGCTCCAGCCGAAGGTCAACGTCCTGGGCGTCATCCCTGCCACGGAGAACCTCCCCTCCGGGCACGCCCTGAAACCGGGGGATGTCGTCAAGAGCCATTTCGGCAAGACGATCGAGATCATAAACACCGACGCCGAAGGTCGCCTCATCCTGTGCGACGCCCTGTCGTACGTCCGGCGCTTCAAGCCGGCGGCGGTGATCGACATCGCGACGCTCACCGGCGCCATCGTGGTCGCCCTCGGCCAGGTGGCGATCGGCGAAATGGGGAACGACGAGACCCTCCTGGCCGAAGTGCGCGAGGCCGGGGAGCGCGCCGGAGAGCGCTGTTGGCCGCTGCCGCTGTGGGACGAGTACCGCGACCTGCTCAAGTCGGACATCGCCGACGTGAAGAACTCGGGCGGGCGGGGCGCGGGGTCGATCGCCGGCGGGTGGTTCCTGCGAGAATTCGTGGAGGGGTATCCCTGGGTGCACCTCGACATCGCCGGCACCGCGTACACCGACGCCGAGGGACCGCACCAGGCCAAAGGCCCGACGGCGGTCGGCGTCCGGCTCTTCACCGAGTTCATTCTCAAGCGCGCGGGGGCGTGACCCGCGGCCTCTCGAGCACGGCCGCGCTCCTGCTCGTCGCGGTCGGAGCCGCCGCTCAGGTCGACAGCACGGCGCGCGGCGACACCCTCGCGCGCGACTCCACGGCGCCTCCCCCCAAGGACACCACCACCCGCGACACCGTGCCGCACTACCTCCCCGTATTCCCCCAGGCGATCCCGGCCGGGCCGCTGCCGCGCGGCACGCGCTACACGTTCAATGCCGACTCGCTCGTTTTCTCGAACGTCCAGACGCTGTCGGACCTGCTCGCCCATATCCCGGGGGTCTACGTCGCCCGGGGCGGCATCTACGGCGCCGGGGAGATCGTGATGTACGGCGGGCGCGGGGCCGCGGGCCTCGAGATCTACTGGGACGGCGTGCCGTACCTGCCGCTCGGGCGCGACTCGGTGTTCCTCGACCCGGCACGCATCTCCCTGGCGCCGCTCGAACGCATCGACGTGATCGTGCTGCCGGCCTCGCTGCGCGTCTATCTCGTCACGCTCCGCCAGCGCTCCACGGAAACCGGGTCGCAGGTGGGGGTCGCCACCGGAGAGGTAAAGACCGCGAACTACCGCGGCGCGTTTCTCCGCCGCTGGCGCTCGGGACTCGGCCTCTCACTCGTCGCCGATTACAACAACAACGAGGGCATCGAGGGGAGCTCGAGCACGGCATTCAACTCCGTGGACCTGTGGTTGAAGGCCGAGTACGTCCCGAGCGCCCGGTTCGGCGCCTCATTTCAAACGTTGAGCTCGCGCTGGCACCGCAGCGCAGGGCCCCTCACGGCCGATTGGCACCCCCAACGGCGCGACGGAATCTTCCGCTTGTTCGCCGCCGCCCGGGACGACGGCCTCGGGCCGCGCGCCGCGCTCGAGATCACGAACGACTGGTCCCGCGCCCACATCGGCCTCGCAATCCGCAGGCTGGATCACGCCCGGCCCTGGCAGTTCGAAGGCACCGGCGCCTGGAGCCCCTTTCCCGGCCTCACCCTCGCGGGCGACGCCCGCCACGCCGACTACAGCCGCGGACGCTCCGGCAATCGCGCCCATCTCGCCGCCGGCCTCATCCTCCCCGCAGGGTTGTCGCTGCGCGGCGACCTCGCATGGGCGCACGACCTCCAGACCCCGCTCGATTCGTCCGACTTGGGGCAGCGAACCGTGGACGCGTCCGGCGCGGTGCGCTGGGATCGCAGCTGGATCAGCCTCGATGTGGGTGGCGCGACCCGCGATCCGTTCGCGCCGATCGGCTTCCCCGTGGCGATCACCGCCATCGACAGCTCCGGTCCCGTGCGCCTGAGCCCGACCCAGCGCACACGCTATTTCACCGCCCATGGCGCGCTCCGCCTGCTGCCTGGACTCCAGCTCTCCGGCTGGTACTTCGATCCGCTGGTGCGCACCGGAAACGACTTCGAGCCACCCTACCACGCGCGCCTGTCGTTGACGTTCTACTCGAAGTTCTGGCGCGTGTACCGGAGCGGCATCTTCGCGTTGCGAGGCGAGCTGGCCATGGACTCGTGGAGCCGCGGGACGGCGGGCATCGACACGGCGGGCGCGCTGCGTCTCCTCCCCGGGGTGACCATCGGCGACGTGAACGTCGAGGTGCGGATCGCGGGCGTCACGATTTTCTGGGTGCAGCGCAACGTCACCCTGCAGCGCGCCAGCTACATCCCCGGGCTCGACTACCCGCGCCGCTTCCAGTACTACGGCGTCCGCTGGCTCTTCACCAACTGAAGTTGACCTAAGTGCTTTGCGCGACTACGTTTAAAGTCTGTGCCGCGGAGCATGACGGGTTTCGGTTCGGCCGAAGGGACTGTCCTCGGCGGGCGGCTCTCGATCGAGATCCGCAGCGTGAACCACCGCTATTACAATCCTCAGCTCAAGCTGCCGTTCGAGCTCGGGGGGGTCGAAGGACCGCTGCGCGAGCGGCTGCGCCAACTGCTCGAACGCGGCCACGTCACGATCTCGGCGCGGTGGATCGAGGCACCACAGCGGGAGGGAGCCGTCGCGGTGGACCTGACCCGGGCGCGCCAGGTCGTCACTGCCGCCAAGGAGCTGAAAAAGCGCCTGAAGCTCAAGGGCGCCGTGGACCTGGCGTTCGTGGCGCGGCAGCCCGAAGTGCTCACGCCGCATCAGGATGGTGTCGCCGCGGCGCAGTGGAGCGAGGTCGAGCCGATCGCCGAGCGGGCGGTGCGGGAGCTGCTCGGCATGCGGGCGCGGGAGGGGGCGGCGCTCGCGGCGGAGCTCGAGGGACGGCTCGCGGCGCTCGAGGCGGGCGCTCGAGCGATCGAGCAGCGGGCACCCGAGCGGCTCACGGCGGAGCTCGCGCGGCTGAAGCAGGCGGTGGCCGAGCTCGCGGCGGGTGTGCAGGTGGATGAGCAGCGGCTCGCCGTCGAGGTCGCCCTGATGGCGGACCGGGTGGACATCACCGAGGAGCTCGTGCGATTACGGACCCACCTGGCGGCGTGTCGCGCAGCGCTCGCCACCGACGGGGCGGTGGGGAAGCAGCTCGGGTTCCTCGCGCAGGAGCTGCTGCGCGAGGTGAACACCATCGGGTCGAAGGCCAACGATGCGGCGATCACGCAGACCGTGATCGTCATGAAAGGCGAGCTCGAGAAGATCCGGGAGCAGCTCGACAACCTGGAGTGACACCCCGGGTCGTCGTGCTCGCCGCCCCGTCCGGAGGCGGCAAGACGACCATCGCGCGCGAGCTGCGCACGCGGCTTCCCGAGACCTTTGGGTACTCGGTGTCCGCGACGACGCGCAAGGCGAGACCGGGGGAGCGGGACGGGGAAGCGTACCATTTCCTCACCCGCGACGAGTTCGAGCGGCGGCGTGAGGCGGGGGAGTTCCTCGAGTCGACCGAGTACGCGGGAGAGCTGTACGGCACGCTGCGCAGCGAGGTCGAGCGGGTGCTGCGCAGCGGCAAGCATGTGGTGCTCGACGTCGAGGTGACGGGAGCCCGACAGGTCCGGAAGGCATACCCGCGTCCGGCCTCCGTGGTGCTGTTCGTGATCCCGCCTTCGCCCCGCGTGCTGATCGAGCGGCTGCGCAAGCGGCGCACCGAGTCGGAGGCGGAGCTGTCGCAGCGAATCGACATCGCGACGCGCGAGGTCGAGACCGCGCGGCGCGAGCTCGGGGATGTGTACGACCACGTGCTCGTGAATGACGACCTCGACCTGGCCGTGCGGGAGGTCATCGACCTGGTGCAGGGAGGGGGGCGCGACGTCGCGCAGCGCACGCCCCGCGACATGGCTAGCTTGCTGTCGGATTTCGTGCGACAGCTGCGGAGCGAGGCGGCCCAACTGAAGCAGTCTACCGGAAGGAGCAGGTGATGCGGATCGTGACCCCGAGCGAAGTGGCGACGCAGACCCAGAACAAGTATCTGGGGGTGCTCGTGGCTGCCAAGTTCGCCCGTTTCGTGAACGAGTTCCCGCGCGACCGCTCGGTGGACTTCGAGGAGAAGCTCACCACGCGCGCGCTGGACGAGATGGTGCGCGGCCGGCTCACGTACAAGCTGGT
>WNGI01003642.1_pt1 | contig 29418 bp, 22 predicted proteins | sample 5400621 | NCBI WGS metagenome assembly WNGI01 (sample SAMN13153374, study PRJNA577476) | soil metagenome | isolation source: 20 cm soil or saprolite under Garry oak tree replicate 1 | place: USA:California | collected 2016-06-15
GTTTGACCAAATGGTTCCCGCTGCTCAACTCGGAAATGAAATCCCAGCTAATGTCGGAGGAATTGAAGCGAAATCTGAACGACGCTTCGCCGGAACAGGTTTTCGCTCAGCAGTTGGCGCGCGCTGACGGCGCGGATGTGTTGAGCCGGATGTTGTACGTTGACACAAAGCTATTCCTCCCGGACGCGCTATTGGCTCGCGGTGACAAGGCTAGTATGGCAGTCTCTCTCGAAGCGCGGGTTCCGCTACTGGATCACAAGCTGGTGGAGTTCGCAGCCTCGCTGCCCTCGGGGTTAAAGCTGAAGGGGCTCACGCGTAAGTATTTGCTAAAGAAGGTGGCACGGAGATTGCTTCCTGCCGACGTGATTGACCGCAAAAAGGAAGGCTTTCCAACTCCCTTGAATACGTGGTTTCGAAAAGAAGCTCGGTCGTTCTTGCGTGACAACCTGTCACATTCAGCCGTCGTGCGGCGTGGCCTTTTTAGTCCGAAGTACGTTAACAAGTTACTTGACGACCACGATAGCGGTCGCGGTGATTATGCAGGATTGCTATGGGCTTTGGTTCAAGTGGAACTCTGGCACAGGATGTTCATCGACCAGAATGTGGGGGCAAGGAGCGCAGCGCAAAGTTCCGCATCGTCCGTCCCAACTTAGCGCAAACATGCGCTGGTTTGCGGACAGGCAGCGGGGCAGATCTTCGATCCAGATCCAGTTCTCGACGCGCGTATTGGCAGCGACAATCGCTCCAACAGGCGTGGATTCTCCGGAAATGCGCTACTAGGTCGTGCGGCGCAGATCTTCGAATCCTTTGCTCACCGAACGTAATTCCATTGCTTGAGGGCGATTCATCAAACCCGATGGCTTAAGACATATTTTTCCGGACCATGACAATTCCTGACTCAATCCTCGAACGACGTGTGGACAGAGCGGAGCCGCTTTGCGCTAGACCTGTATTCATCTTGGGTATTGCTGAACGCAGCGGAACAAACTACCTGCAAGACCTGCTGCGGCTCCATCCAGATTGTGATGTGGATGGCTTGGAATTGGAAGAAGATCATTTCGTGGCATATTCCGACTTGCTGATGAAATACGTCAACCTCGCATCGAAGCAATGGAAAGCATGGTGGGGTCAGGAACAGCTTCAAAAAGAACGTACTCAGTTGTGCCAGTGCATTGGTGACGGGCTTGTCTCCTACCTGCATCTCCAAGTGAGAAACAGGCGAGTGCTCACGGGCAAAGCTCCCGCAGACAAGCCTCTAAAGGTGCTAGTGACGAAAACTCCTGATGTAACCAACCTGGATTTATTTTTTAGATTCTTTCCGAGTGCATATTTGCTGATTCTAGTGCGTGACGGCCGAGCAGTCGTGGAATCCGCCGTAAGGACCTTCTATCGCAACTTTGCAGACGAGGCGCAGAAATGGGCCACGCGCGCCTCGGCTATCCGGCGGTTTGCCGAAAGCGATTCAAGTAGCGGACGTAAGTACCTGATCGTCAGGTATGAGGACCTTTACACAAACACCAACGACGAGCTTCGCCGGATCATGTCATTCCTGGATATGGATCCAGCACTCTACGACTTTGAGGCTGCTGTCAACCTGCCGGTGAGAGGTTCTTCCAGCCTTCGCCAGGAAGCGGCGGAGTGGAGGCAGTCTTTTATCGCGCCGGGCATTCATTGGAACCCGGTGCCGAAGGCTTCGGACTTCAAGCCCTTGGAGCGTTGGCGTAACTGGAACCATGCTGAACATCAGCGCTTCAATTGGATTGCCGGCAAGTATCTTTCTTTGTTTGGCTACGAAATGGAGCCTAGCCGTGGCAAGCGCTGGCTGTGGGCCACGCGGAACCTGACGCTGGATGTCCTGCCAATAGAGAAGACAGTGCACCTGTGGCAAAAGGCCCGCCGCGAGATGGAGTTCAGCTCCAACAAACTGGACACAACGCGGCGGTTACTGTCCAGATTATGGTCGACGATCAAGCCGGCTCAGGCAAGCGAAGAAGGTCTCTGACAGCTCGCATCGTGATCTTGCACCTGCCGTTTTACGAATTAATAGCGAGGAGAACTACAGAAGTATGGACGCATCCTATATACACGCGACAGCACTTGTCGAAACAAAACAAATTGGCAAGGGTACCCGCATTTGGGCGTTCAGCCATGTGATGGACGGTGTTGCGATCGGAATGAACTGCAATATCGGAGATCATTGCTTCATCGAGTCAGGCGTCACGATCGGCGATGATGTAACGATCAAGAATGGGAACCAGATATGGGACGGCGTGAGAATAATGGACGGGGTATTTGTCGGTCCCCATGTTACTTTTACAAATGATCTGTACCCCAGGTCGCCCCGATTGGCTGAAGCCGGCACGAGATACACTGACCGCAAATGGTTAGTGCCGACGACTGTGAATAGAGGCGCCTCGTTGGGAGCGGGTGCTGTACTGCTCGCGGGCACAAACGTCGGAGAGTTCTCCACGGTGGGAGCCGGCTCGATCGTCACAAGAGATGTCGCTCCATATTCGCTTGTTATTGGCAGTCCTGCCCGTCCGCGAGGGTGGGTCTGCCGATGTGGACAGCGGTTAAGATTTCAAGACGACGTGGCGACATGTGGAACGTGTACTCGCCGTTTTGCAAGACAAGATGGTGTGCTTAGCCTCGTAGACGCGGTCGCAGGCTAGACATGCGTCCAATCATAATCCCCTCACAAATATTTTTCAGAAGTTCCGCTGTGGTGGCACTTACGTGCTGAGGTACCCCCTTTCTGTTGCATTCAGCTCCGTGCTCTGCATACTGGGATTTGCAATGCTCGTTGCCGCCGAACAGGCAGCCACGGCGAGTCACCCGGCTGCAAACGAGGAAAGGACAGCGGCACGGTCACCAATGTCGACGAGCGTCCTCTGGTCATCCGATTTTGAAACGGGCGACTTCTCAGACTGGTCAAAGCCGAAGCCGGCTAGCGGGGGAATCTTCAACAGCGGGATTGCGGAGTCAGTTGCGTCGCAGGACTTCGCGCATGGTGGAAGATGGTCCGTGAAGGCGACGATCACAACTCCCCACAAACCCACGAGTGGCACACGTATATTCCGCTGGCGAGAATCCCAGGATGCACGTTATTTTGCCTCTGGTCTTTATTACAGTGCATGGTTCCTTTTCCCGAAGTTGTATACGCTCACGGCAGACCCACACCGGGGCCAATTCTGGAATATCTTCCAATTCAAGACGAAAACATCCAGCAGGAACGATCCGGTATGGTTTCTGGATGTTGCAAATCGAAGGCGTGGCGGCGCAATGTACCTGACACTTCATTGGTGGGAACGGGTTGCCATGGATGGGCCCCACGCCGGAGAGTCCGGGGGGCATCGCTACACCCAGGACCTCGCGGACATCCCGGTGGGGCGGTGGACTCACATCGAAGCATACCTGAAACAAGCTTCTGACTTCAATGGGGAAGTTAGGGTCTGGCAAGACGGAGTTCTGTTGTTTGATCAAAAGAACGTAAAAACCAAATACCAATCCGGCGACAATCAATGGGCGGTGAACAATTACTCAGACGGTCTCACGCCGAATCCCGCGACAATTTATATCGATGATGTTAGGGTCGCGGTAGAAAGAACAGAACGCTAGGCTCCTCTCTTCGTGGGCGATCCCAGTCATCCATCCCGCCAATATTTTTGTCATCAGAACATTAGGAAGAGCACAACCGCAGAACAAGCTTCTAACATGGATCACAATCGACAAATTCTAACCAACACTACATTGCTCGCGGCTGCGAGGATAATCGATCGAGTAAGCCGCATGCTATTGGCATTTTTTGTGGCCCGCGTGTTACACGCGACTGGCCTCGGCCTTTATACGGCAGCCGTCGTCTATTACGAATTGATTGTCATCGCGGCCGAAACAGGCTCGACAACCCTACTCGTACGTGAAATCGGGAAAGACAGGTCAAAGACCAATAGCTATGTCACTCATCTTTGCCTAATCGCGCTTGTGGTATCTGCTGCACTGGCGGCTTCATTTCTGGGCATTTTGCCGCTGCTGCGCTTTAACACTGAAATGGCAGGCAGCCTTCGTGTAATCGCCCTGGCGGTCATACCGGGAGTATTAAAGACGATTCAAGAGGGTGTTTTCGTTGCGCATCAGCGGCTGGAATTCGCCATCTATACGACGCTCGTAGCTGCGATAGCAAACACTGGTTTAAGTTTGTTCTTGCTATCCCGCGGTTATGGCGTGACCAGCCTGATCGCTGTCTTTGTCATTGTGCAGTACATCATGATGGCCTTATATGTTTACTTCATTAATAAATACATTGCGGCACTGGAATGGAAAGTCAATTTCGCATTTCTGATCCAATTAGCTCGCGAGGTAAGGACGTTCGCGGGATTGGCAATTTTCGCCGGCCTGTTTTCACGGCCCGAGATTGTCGTTCTGTCGCTAGTAAGCACGGCCGCACAAGTCGGTTTCTATAGCGCCGCTCTCAGGGTCGTGAACATCTGGCAGCTATTCCCTCAAATTTATATGATGAACGTATTTCCCGTTCTTTCTCAGACCTACGTCGCAGGCGACGCAGAAGCAGGCCGGATCACGAATAGGTCTATAAAATATCTCCTCGCACTTTCCTTGCCGGTGATGGTTGGGGTCGTTGTTGCTGCTGACCCTATCCTACGAGCGCTGTACGGACCTGGTTTTCAGGCGTCGATGATTCCGTTAAGGCTGCTGGCCGTCAACATACCCCTCCAGGCACTGTCTGCGGTTTTGTGGCGTGTGCTGGTCGCCCGCGGCCGGCAGGCTCTCGTTCTGCGCGCATTGGCGGCGAACACTTTGGCCGAGCTCGTGGGTGATTATTTCCTGATTTCCAGATGGGCATCGCTCGGCGCCTCAATCATTTCTCCCTTGATTTTCGTGTCCTACGTAATTGTGCTTGCCTTCTACGCCAGGAGGGATGGCGCCCGGCTTCGGATCACGGCTCTTGGCTGGCGCTTCGCGGTAGCTTCGCTCGCGATGGGGGTATTGATTCTGCCGCTGAGTCGCCACCTGACACTTTGGAGCCTGGTCCCTCTTGCCACCGCTGCGTACGTCGGGTTCGCTTTTTTGCTGAGGGCTTTTTCTCCGGATGATTCCGCCTCGCCGCAAGACTTCGCCGCTGAGAGTGCTTAGCGGGATACCAAAGGGAGGTCGTTGTCAGCGCTGAATGAACACCATCAGGAGCTTCGTGAAGAGAGGCCGATTATGAACCAGAAGGTAGATTTCTTAGGGATAGGCGCGCAAAAAGCAGCCACCTCGTGGTTATATCAAAACCTGCGGCGGCACCCGGATATTTGGATGCCTCCGCGAAAAGAGCTGCACTACTTTGATCGCTCACCTGCATACCCGTCGTCCAGTGATCTGGCCTCTGAACATTTGATGGATCGCCTGTTTGGAAGAGAGCCTCACAATAAGGGCTTTGTAAACCGATTCGTTAGAGGGTTATCGCGCGGCATTATAGAAAAGGATTGGAATAACATTGATTGGACCCTTCGCTACTTTCTCGGTACGTACAATGATGAGTGGTATCGATCATTGTTTAAGTGTGACAAAGGTAAAGTAACGGGGGAAATTACTCCGTCCTATTCCATACTTGGCTTGGAAGATGTCAAGCACGTAAGAGAGATGTTTCCAGAATTGAAAGTTATCTTGATCTTGAGAAATCCAATTGAGCGGACATGGTCACATGTTCGTTTCGACTGGGGACATCTCGTCTTGGATGGCCCTGGGCAATTGGATAAGATCAGGAAGTTTATTGACGATCCCAACCAGGCTCTACGCGGCGATTACGTTCGTACGCTCGACATTTGGAGTTCGTGCTTTCCCAAAGAGCAACTCTTCATCGGTTTCTATGATGACATTGTTGAAAGGCCACAGGTGGTATTGGGTAATATTTGTCAATTCCTCGGTGTTTCAGTGTTTCCGAACGACCGGGTTGTGAACCGGAGAGTAAACGTCTCACGAGTGCAGGACATGCCCAAAGAGATACAGCTCTACCTGGCAAATAAGTATTACCCAGAACTTCAGAAATTGAATGCTCTGTTGGGTGGCCCATGTACCGCGTGGTTGAAAGAGAGTGAAGAAATATTGAATGCGGCAAATCAACGCGCCGCACCTGAACGGCTCATGCCCGTTGGAGCTGCTCCCGGAAATTGATCCACATACAGCATCAATCCGGCGGGAGCGATTGCGGGATCCTACATCGACGGCACCGAGCACGGCTTCCTGCGAAGCCCTTAGACGCTGCGGCGGGGGTGGGCAACACGCCCCCAGCACTCTGGCAGCACAACAGTCCGCACTAAATTCACCGACCGTTTAATAGATGTCAGTTCGTAGTCGCCGTTAAACCGCTTGGAGGATTGGGTGCTGTTGCCGATGCGGATAATTGATAGGCTCCCAAGTCCCAACTACCTGCTGCCCGCGAATTGCCGTGGATATCAGAGTAAACGTAGCGCTTAAGATCGCTGGCGATGGCTGAGTCCAGTCCGGCTATGGTGCTGGGGTCAATACCTTTGTGAATGGCCGGGCTGGTTGGTTGCAGCGTCAGGCCGAGCCCGAGCACTGAAGGGCTAAGCGCCTTAGCCTCCATGTCTCCGAGATTGGGGTCTACCGACGGCGCGCCAACGAACAGAGGGTCTTGATTGAAAAATTGTGATGGGTCCGATGGAGTAAAGTTCAGGCCACCAATAAACCACATGTTTTTGTAATAAGAGATGGCGCTATTGGACCCCTGTTGTGAATAGGAGGGAACAGAGTGTCCGCCCCAGCTGGAAGTAGTGTTGCGCCAGTCATAGGAGATGTTGTTGACAAAATAGCCAGTTTTGGATTCATGCGTAACGAACGACCCAGGAGGGTTGTTCATGGTGAGGTCTTCACCGTTTTTGTAGCAGGTGTTATTGATAACGTAGAAGTCACTGACGGCGTTAGCCGAAATGCAGCGGCCCCCGCTTTCATACACCACATTATTCATGATCAGCACCGGAGGCGTATGTGCGGTAGCCAGGGTCCCGCAACCTGATCGGCAGCTAAGATCGAGAATGATTCCATTGCCGTCGGTGTGGTTCGTAGAGCTGTCAAACTCGCCAGCCAGAATATTATTGGAGATGATACTGTGCAACCCGGCGTTCGTGTTAAGAAACTGGTTGCTATTGTATGAGATGGCGCTGGTCCACCCACAACAGGGAGCATAGCCATTATGGAAAATAATATTGTGGTCGCTCGTGAGGTAATCGCATTCTATGGTCGCAATCCCAGCGCCACCCGTATTCTTTACGGTGTTGTTCAGGAACCGGAGATGATGCGCGCCGCCACAGGAAAAACCGTTTGTCGCTAGATTCTTGCCATCGAGGTTCAAGCCATTAAACTCAAGATAATGTGGACCGTTGGGAAAGGTCCCCTGCTGCCCTATGCGGAACATCGTATTGCCCGGCCCCGACGGTCCGGTCCAATTGACATTAACCGCACTATTCCCATATGCCTTGTAGACGATCCAAGCTGAGGAAGTGCCGCTATTTGTTACATTAAAGGTAGAACCAAGACTGTAGGTTCCACCCATAATACAGATGACATCGCCAGGCCCGGACGCGTTCTGAGCTCCACCTAAGGTTGTGGGCGCGGAAGGGCTAGCGCCGTTGCCCCCACCCGACGGGGACACGTAAAGCGTACAATCCGTGGCTAGCTGGGCGCCGGCGTTTCCGATCGCCATAAACAAGACCAATAAGCACCAAAAAATTCTGCCTTTAATCACGGAATCACCAATCATAGAATCACCGCCTGTACCTCGTTGGAGTTTGTTGACGCTGGAAGTAGCGCGCTCGCGCCGCTAGCGTCAGAGTGCTGCCGCCGACGGCTTCGCCGGAATGAAGACTTGGAATGGCCACAGGTACCTAATATCCTGCGAGATCGAATGTTTCCACTGGATCCCGTGAATCTTGGGGTTGCAGTAAATTCATTTTGCTTTGCGAAGCTCGATCTGAATAGGTCTCGGAAGGACACTGGTTGACTGGACGAAAGTGCAGGCTTCAAGAGCAATGCATCTGCAGGAACAAGGTGGCTGCGCAAGTGGAATGACACAGCCTTGCCAGTGTTGGGGCATTCAAGAAGCGAAGGTTTGCAAACCTTCCACTGGACGCGCACAAATGCAGGGAAAGACTCCACCGAGAATAGCGAAACAATTGCCTTCGCCAACAGTGGGGACTCACATTTAACTGCTTGCCGAAGCTCGCAAAACGTTGCATCCATTGAGGTTATTTAAAATGCGGTTCGGAACCATGATTGCTCGGTCTTGGGATATGTTGTGCCGCCCGATCGGCCTCCCCAGACGACCTTACGGTCGTTTTTTGTGTCCGGGTATACCCGGGGAGGTATGTCATGTTTTTGTCCCACGATAGTCAGCATCTTGCCTTCAGCAGGATTGGACGTTTGGCCGCTGCTACGCTTGCGATCATTATCACAAGCGGTTGCGGTGGCTCATCGCAGCAGCAGGCGGTGACGGTGACGCTGCAATCAATCAGTGTCACTCCCGCTAGTGCCTTGGTCAAGGTGGGCGATACCAAACAATTCACGGCATCCGGGAAGTTTAGTGACGGCAGTCCCGACAATCTTACAAACGTGTCTTGGGCAACTGTAAACCCAGCCATAGCAATGATTAGCCCGAGCGGAGTGGCAACAGGTGTTTCGGCTGGGACCACCAAAACAATGGCATCCGCCTCTGGAGTCAGCGGGACGGCCTCGATTACCGTTGCAGCCCCAGCTCCGCCTGGCGGCGGAGGCTCCGGGTCGTCTTCCGCACTGAAGGATAAGGCTTTTGTACCTGCGCCAAGTAAGAATTGCGAGGGGGACGTCCTTTCGCCGGTCGATCCTGATACCGTGGCTCTAATCGACCTGGATGCGCAGTCCTCCACCACTGCTGTCCTGGCCCATATCGCTATGCCGGCTAATTACATTCCGACCGCTACGGCTGCAAACCCTGTAACGAATCAGGTTGTGGTGATAAGTTGCACCTCCCCTACAGTGCTCATTATCGATGGCACCACAAACCGAGTAGTCGCTTCCGCCGATGCTCCGGTGACGAATAGTTTTCTGTTCAGCGGTGCTAGTTGCATTATTTGTGGCGTGCTTATTGATCCGAATACGAACAAAGCCATTCTGGATACAGCGCAAGGAGTGATGGTATTTGACCCTGTGACACGAACATTTTCAAGCCCTATCCAAAATTCATTACCGGGGGAGAATTTTGGATATGATCCCAGTCTTAAGCTCGTACTGAACCCGATCTATAACAGTGGGCCTGCTGGATTCCAGATAGTCAGTCTGGCGGACAACTCCACGCTGACGGTAAGCAATACCGGCGTATCCTTGCCAGATGCCGCTGCAGTCGACACCCTGACCCATGTGGGGGTGATTACAGATGAGGCCAGTAAAACCGAGCTATTAGTTAATATGCGGTCGTCGTCCGGTAACACACCACAGTGGAGTACTTTTGATCAACAGACGACCTGCGCCGAATTAACAATGGTCGCAGTGGACAGCTCGATTCATGCGGCGGCAGTAACTGCGGAACAAGACGGGGACTGTTTCGCGCTCGAGCTGTTGCCAACGGCAGAACCAGCGCCAGACAGTGCCCCCGGAGTTCCAGACACCTTTATCTGGGGACACATGCCTCCCACGCCCGATGGCCATGGCTGGCAATTCGGGCTCGATCCACACGCCCTTGCCGTATTCACCAGCGTCGTAAATGGTAATCATTTTGCGTTCGTAGTGGATAAAAACGCAAACTGGGTCGCGCGCGTTGACCTGGCAGCATTGGCTGGCGCAACTCCACAAAGCACGGGGATCGGGCTGAAGCGATATATAACTTTCCTCCAGACTTTCTGATCATGAACATCATCCTCCGCTCTTCGAAGCCATGCACCAGGGTGCGATATGGCAGGGTCACATCATGTCTACTTAGGTGGACTTAGGATTTGGTATTCCAATCGACACGGAAGGGACAACAGCACACATCTCGCTTTCAATATCATTCCTGCATCCGGAGGCGGTAGCGCAGTTAAAGAGGTTCGTCGCTTACATCAGTTCGGGAGACCGTTACCTCTATCACGCACATTGCAATGATCCGGTTCTGGATGTTGTTAATCTGGCTAACAGAATTCGTTCGTCAGAAAGCCTTGCTTTCACGCGTGCGAGAATCAGGAGGGGCTATGAAATCGCAGGAACATCCTACAACGGCATGTGTCAATGATTTAATCAAAAACCACGCAATTACGACTCCGCAGGCAGTCGCGGTAGTGGAGGGCTACAGGCAGTTGACATATGGTGAGCTGGATGGACGGGCTGATCAGCTAGCCCGTCTTCTACGCGATCTCGGAGTCGGACCAGAGGTGCCGGTCGGGCTCTGCATGCGGCGATCGTCGGAGTTTATCGTTGCTGCGCTTGGGATCTTTAATGCAGGCGGAGTATACGTCCCGATCGACCCAGACTATCCAATTAACCGCGTTTCGATGCTTTTGAGTGATTCCGGGACGCAAGTGGTGATAACGCATTCGAGTTTAGTTCAGCAGTTACCAACAGGCAACTGGCGCACCGTTGTCTTGGACGCCGCAGGTACAGCAACGGCTTGCTATCCACGTACCACCCCCAATGTCAAGAGCCAACCAGAGAACCTTGCCTACATTATCTTCACATCCGGTTCAACCGGTCGTCCCAAGGGTGTACAAATCACCCACGCTAATTTGATGAACCTAGTAGGCTGGCACCGGCACGCTTTCTCAGTGTTGCCATCAGATCGAGCTACTTTGCAGGCCAGTCCGGGTTTTGATGCTGCCGTTTGGGAGGTCTGGCCCTACCTAGCGGCTGGAGCTAGGGTGTATGTTGTAGATGAAAAGGTTCGCACCACTCCCGATGCCCTTCGTGATTGGATGGTGGCTAAGGGGATCACGATCAGTTTCCTGCCTACCGCTCTCGCACAACACATGTTGGAATTAACGTGGCCACCGGAAAGCGCGCTTCGTGTATTGCTGACTGGCGCGGACACGCTTCATCGCTATCCCCCGGCGGGTCTCCCGTTTGCTTTCGTCAATAACTACGGGCCTACGGAATGCACCGTCGTCACGACCTCTGGTACGGTTCCCTCCATTAGCGGCTCGGGAGAACTGCCCACGATAGGAAGCCCTATCGATAACGTGAAGATCTACATAGTTGACGAGCACATGCAGGCTGTTCCGGCGGGAACACCCGGGGAGCTGTTGATTGGCGGGGCGGGCGTAGCTCGAGGCTATCTGAATCTCCCTGAGCTCAACACCCAAAAGTTCATTGCTGATCCCTTCAGCAAAAATCCCGAAGCACGTCTATACCGGACGGGTGATTTAGCGCGTCATCTGCCTAATGGCGAGATAGCATTTATGGGACGGATCGACGACCAGATCAAGATCCGGGGCTACCGTATTGAACCTGAGGAAGTCATGGCGGTGCTGAACAGTCATCCGGACGTGAAAGCAAGCATGGTAGTAGCCAATGGCCCTTCAAGGGAACGGCGTCTGGTGGCGTACGTCGTCCCGGGGCCGGATGTCGAGTTGAAGGCGGCTACCCTGCGGAAGTTCCTGGGTAAACATCTGCCCGACTACATGGTTCCGTCAACTTTTATGCGGCTCGAGAGTTTGCCGCTTTCAGCGAGCGGCAAAGTAGATCGAGCTGCCCTGCCCCCGCCGACAGCCGAGAACGTCCTGAGAGAGGACGTCTACGAAGCGCCGCAGTCGGAGATTGAAGAACGTCTGGCTAACATTGTAAAGACCCTGCTTGGAGTAAAGCGAGTTGGCATCGACGATAACTTCTTTAATCTTGGTGGGCATTCATTGCTCGGTGCCCAGATGATTGCTCAAATCAATGAAACATTTGGAGTGGAGCTTTCTTTGCTGAGCGTTTTCAATGACCCGACGGTGAGAGGCCTGTCCGCCGAGATCGAAAGGCTTCTGATCGAGAAGGTCTCGGCTATGAGCGAAGAAGAGGCGCAGAGTCTACTGACTTCCTCGCAAGCGGGAAATTAGCAAGTGACAACCGCAGACATCCGTGACGCTGGTTCTATGAAAGACAAGGTTCTCAGCTTGTATCATTTGCTGGACCCTGAAGTCTTGGCGGATCCGTATCCTCTCTATCGCAGGCTACGGACGGAAGATCCAGTGCATTGGGACTCGTTCTTGCACGCCTGGGTCGTAACCAGATATCCGGATGTGATCCGCGTACTTCACCATTTCTCCGCGAGTCGCACGCCTACCCCGGAGCAACTAAGTGGGATGAACCTTTCTGCGCTGAACCCCATCGCGAAAGTAATGGTGCGACAGATGCTGTTCCTGGACCCTCCCGATCACACGCGCCTGCGGACCTTGGCATCGGCGGCGTTCACCCCGGCTAGGGTCGAGCGCCTACGCTCTCACATTCAAGACATCGCGGATAGCCTAATCGACGGACTTGTCTCAAAGCGAAGCATGGACCTGGTCGCGGACTTTGCTGCACCACTGCCCGCTATCGTGACCGCCGAAATGCTAGGTGTACCAGTGGCCGACCACGAGAAGTTGAAGAATTGGTCGGCGGACTTTGCCGAAATGTTAGGCAACTTCCAGCACAACCCTGACCGGTTTCCTCGTGTCTTGAGTAGCGTCGAAAGCATGGGTGCCTACTTCCGATCAGCGATGAAAGAACAACGGGTGCATCCTCGCGATGGCCTTATTCACGCCATGATGACCGCTGAGGTCGATGGATCCAAACTAAGCGAAGAAGAGATCGTTGCCAACCTCATCGTGACCATGGTCGGTGGTCAGGAAACCACGACAAACTTGATCGGCAACGGTATGGTGACTCTGCTGCGTAATCGCAGTGAGATGGAAAGGCTCCGTGCGGATTCGTCCATAATTCATCCCGCGGTGGAGGAGCTGTTGCGCTATGAAAGCCCCAGTCAACATACGGCGCGCGTCGCTCCGGAAGATCTCGAAATGGGCGGCATGCAGATCCGAAAGCGCCAAGCCGTGATTGCGGTGATGGGTGCTGCTAATCGTGATCCGGAACGGTTTCCTGATCCTGATCGTCTAGATCTAACGCGTCCGGACAATCGCCATTTGGCCTTCGGTTGGGCTGCGCATTTTTGTTTCGGCGCTCCACTGGCCCGCATTGAAGGTCAGATCGCTTTCGAAACTCTTCTGCGCCGATTGCCCAACCTAGCTCTGAAGCCAGATGCTCCGTTGACCTGGAGACACAATCTCGGTCTCCGAGGTCTGACGGCGGTGCCAGTTGAGTTCTAACAGTTCCTTTTCCGAGAATCCCTGCTCACAACAGACTTAGGAGACATGGTGCTCGAGACGACTCAATTATCTGAAGCGAAAAGTAGACTGCTCGAGAAATATAGGAATGGCCGGTTAGATCCCAGCCAGGTCGACTCACAGATAACCCAGTCACGCCAGCCGAGCGAAACAGCACCGCTTGACTGTGCCCAAGAGCAAATCTGGCTTCAGGCGCAAAGGGTTCCGCACATTCCCCTGTTCAACGAGTCCGTGACGATCCATTACAGGGGTCCTCTGGATGTCGCTGCCTTGGTGGGCAGTCTCAACGAAATTCTGCGACGCCACCAAGCTTGGTCCTCTTTTTAGAACGAGATTAGTCCGGCTTGGCAAGGAAGAACATCGTCTCTTTCTCACGGTGCACCAAATCATTCTCGATGGTATTTCTGTTTATAACGTCCTCCTTCGAGAGTTGAGTGCATTGTACAAGGCGTTCTTAACAGGATGTTCATCACCGATTCCGGAACTACGCACCCAGTATGCGGACTTCGCGCAATGGCATCGTGGTTGGCTCACGGGTGAGGTCCTCGAGCATCAGGTGGAATACTGGCGAAAGCAGCTGGCAGGACACACGTCTATTCTCAAGTGGCCCAACGACTTCCCACGACCAACCTTTCAGACCTTCCGTGGCGCGATCCATCCGTTTACATTCCCTGCAAGCCTGTCTAAAGAGCTGGGAATTCTGAGCAGAGCTGAAGGGGTTACTTTGTTCGTGACTCTGCTAGCAGCTTTTACCGCATTACTCCACAGCTACACTCGGCAAAAGGACATCGTTGTGGGAACTGTTGCTCCTGCGGGCCGCAAACGTCCAGAGGTGCAAGGACTGTTGGGTTATTTTCTCAACCCCGTTGCGATCCGGACCAAAGTATCCGGCGACCCGAGCTTCGGTGACTTACTCCGGCAAACCCAAGGGATATGCGCAGGAGCTTTGTCCAACGACGACGTTCCTTTCCAGTACCTTGTCGAGAAACTGCAACCGAGCCACGATCCGAGTCGAAACCCGTTCTTCCAAGTAGCGATTTCACAGGAACCTCCGATGCCACCTCTCGACCCAGCTTGGGACCTTACTCCGATGGATATCCAGACCGGTGGAGCAAGATGGGATTTGTATTTGGTATTAGACGATAGACGCAACGGAATCCTTGGGCGTGCTCAGTACAATCCTGATCTCTTCAAGCTGGCGACGATCCGTCGGATGCTGGAACATTACCAGGCCCTGCTCCAAAGTGTGGCCGCTAACCCCGAGCAGCGAATGTCGGAATTGGCACGTTTCATAGAACCATGCAGCCGATCATGCTGATTCGGGGAGAGAGCGAGCAGTTTTCCAGAAAGGGTATCAGGTGATGGAGGACACACCTGTATCTAGCACCAAGCGCATCCTGCTTGGAAAGTATTTGCGAGGGGAACTTCGACACGCGCCGTCGGGTGAGCATCCCATCCCACGCAGGCCGGACGGAGTGAGGGTTCCTCTCACCTTTAGCCAGGAACAAGTGTGGCTGCACGCCCAACTAGCACAAAACAGCCCTATCTACAATGACTCGTTTGCGATCTGCCACAGAGGTCCGCTTGATGTTGCAAGCCTAGAACGTAGCATCGCAGAAATCGTCAGGCGCCACGAAACTTTGCGGACTACCTTTGACACGGTGAACGGCGAGCCGGTTCAAGTGATCCACGAAGCTCCTGATATCAAGTTGCCCGTCGAAGATCTGCGGGGGCTCCCTGAAGATCGGCGACAAGCAGAAGCGGTGCGCTTAGCCAACGAGAATGCAAGAAGGCCTTTCGACTTGGTGCATGGGCCGCTGATGAGAGCGAAGATGATCAGGCTTGGGGAGGAGGAATACCGGCTATATCTAACTCTACATCATCTCATTTATGACGGTATGTCCATGTACCGCGTATTCTTGCCGGAACTGACGACTCTATATGAAGTCTTTTGCACCGGTAAACCGTTGCCTCTATCAGAGCCGCCGATCCAATACGGCGACTATGCCTTCTGGCAGAGGCAATCGCGGCAGCAGGAGGCGTGGGCAGATCAATTGGGATATTGGCGTAAGCAACTTGCGGGCGACTTGCCCTTGCTCGATTTACCAACAGATTACCCACGCCCTTTAATTCAGACTTTCCGTGGCGTGACTGAAACTTTCAAGTTACCTCAACCTCTGGTCGAAGAGCTAACATTGCTAAGCCGACGGGAACGGGTAACACTGTATGTTACGCTCTTAGCATCTTTCAAGGCTTTGCTCTATCGCTACACCGGCCAGGAGGATATTGTAATAGGCGGTATTACCGCGGGCCGCAAGCGCCCTGAAACCGCGGCCCTCATTGGGTTCTTTTTAAATACGGTGGTGTTGCGCACGGACCTTTCTGGTGACCCAAGCTTTGTTGAGTTACTTGGGCGGGTCCGAGACGTGTCGAACAGGGCACTGGCAAATGACGAAGTGCCATTTGAGTCTTTGGTTAAGGAACTACATCCCAAGAGAGACCCCAGTCGCAACCCAATTTTTCAGGTAATGTTTACGTTGGAACCACCATTGGTGACGCTCCATGAGGGGTGGAGCATGTCCCAAGGAGACGTCACGAACGCTTCCTCTATGTTCGACTTGTATGTAGACCTCGATCAAAGGCAAGATGGAATTCATGGCTTGGTTACCTACAATCCTGACTTGTTCAGCAGTGCGACGACCATTGTTCGCAATTGGTTGACGTTGATGGAAGGAGCTGCTAACGATCCAAGCCTGCGCGTGTCGGAACTACCTTTGCTGACTGAAGCCGAGCGGCGGCAGTTCGTCGAATGGAATGAGACGTGTTCTGAGTATCCGCGGGATCGATGCATTCACGACCTTTTCGCCTTCCGGTGCGAGCATTCTGCTATTGAGGTGGCAGTCTTTTCAGGAGACCACCGTTTAACTTATCGGGAATTACATGAACGCAGCAACCGTCTGGCGCAATACTTACAGAAGGTAGGTGTCGGGCCAGGAGTCCCGGTAGGGATATGCATGGAGAGATCGACTGACATGGTGGTGGGACTGTTCGCCATTCTGAAGGCTGGCGGGGCATACGTACCGTTAGATCCGAGCTACCCATCTGAGCGGCTGGAATTCATGTTGGCGGATTGCCAAGCTAAGGTCCTTCTTACGCAGCCGGATTTAATCCATGCAGTTCCTGATCGGATCAGGAAAATCGATCTGAACGCCGACTGGGAGAAGATCGCAAACGAGAGCGCGGAAACACCACTAAGCCACGTGCAGGCCGAAGATACAGCTTACATAATGTATACATCGGGTTCGACCGGCAGGCCCAAGGGTGTTATAGGTACACATCGGGCTACTGTCAACCGCCTCTCGTGGATGTGGCGGCAATATCCATTCCAACGGGAAGAGATTTGCTGCCAAAAGACATCGTTGAGTTTTGTGGATTCGGTCTGGGAAATATTTGGTCCGCTGCTCGCTGGGGTCCCCGTAGTCATTTTTTCGGAAGACACTGTGAAGCATGTAGACACCCTGATTGAGGCTTTAGCGGCCAATTGCGTAACCCGCATTGTACTGGTACCTTCCTTGCTTCGAGCCATACTCAGTTCTGCCAAGGGGTTGGCCGAGAAGCTTAACAAACTAAAGTTATGGATCAGCAGCGGGGAGGTGCTCCCGCGAGACCTGGCGGAGTCCTTTTTAGAATGTATGCCCGGTCACACCCTGCTCAATTTGTACGGATCTACGGAAGTCGCAGCTGATGCTACGTTCTACGAAGTTCGAAGCACCGATGAGCTAGCCTCAGTTCCAATAGGACGGCCGATTGCCAACACACAAGCGTACGTGCTCGATGCTCGCCAGCAAATTGCTCCGGTGAACGTTCAGGGAGAGATTTATATAGGCGGAGATGCTGTTGCCCGCGGATATTTGAATCGGCCCGAAATGACTGCGGAAAGGTTTATTCCCGATCCGTTTTCGAACAGACCGGAGGCACGGTTGTACAGGACGGGAGATCTGGGACGCTATCTCATTAACGGCAACATCGAGTTTCTGGGGAGGCGCGATTTTCAAGTCAAAATCCGCGGATGTCGTGTCGAACTAAGTGAGGTTGAAGCCGTCCTTGGTCACCATCCTGCGGTGAGACAGTGTGTCACTGCGATAAGTGAAGATACATCTGATGACAAGCGACTGGTTGCATACTTCGAGCCGAGGTCAGGACAGCAACTCACTATCAACGAGCTGCGTAGATATCTCAGGGAGCAATTGCCAGAATACATGATACCGTCGGCCTTTGTCGCTATCGAGAAGTTGCCTCTGACTCCGAACGGTAAGATCGATCGCAAGGCACTACCGTATTCAGGCGCCCGGCATCTCCGAAGTCAAGAATCCTTCCTTGCCCCGCGTGATGAGCTGGAACAGGTGCTCGCGCATCTGTGGTCGAAGGTTTTGAAAGTTCCGTGTGTCGGAGTACACGATAATTTCTTTGAACTTGGCGGGCATTCCCTGTTGGCGCTTCGGATCACGGTTGAGATCGAGAAGGTCTTCAAGAGACGATTACCTCTGGCGACCTTTTTGCAGGCCCCCACTATCGCCGCATTAGCGGCAATCCTCCGAAGGGAGAACTGGACTCCATCTTGGTCATCTCTCGTGCCGATTCGCGCAGGCGGCTCCAAACCGCCTCTGTTTCTGATGCACGCTCACGGAGGAAATGTGCTGGAGTACCACCCACTCGTCAATCAGCTTGAGGCCGATCAGCCTGTCTACGCTCTCCAGGCGCGCGGTCTCGATGGCTGCATCAACGACGGCCAGTCAATCGAGGAAATGGCCACAACTTACCTCGCGGAGATCCGGAGCCTTCAGCCCGAGGGGCCGTATTTCTTGGGAGGATTCTGTTTCGGTGGATTATTGGCGTTGCAAGCTGCGCAACAATTATCCAAGGCCGGCGAAGAAGTCGCGCTTCTTATTCTAATCCAGACGATGAATCCGGCCTTTGCTCGATTCAAGCCAGGTACCAGCATATTCCGCCAGTGGTGGTATCGCGCGGCAAAACGACTGGATCTCGAGCGGGAAAATCTCTCTTACCGAGGAGTTGATTATCTCAGCGAACGATGCAGAGATGCAGTGCATATTCTGGGTACCAGAACCATGATTGCAGTTGATGATGCGATCACCAAAGGCCACAAGCGACGCACGAAGCTATCGATGCGATATATTTTAGAGCTCTTAAGGATTGAGCACGCCAAGGCTTACGCGAGATATCTGCCGCATCCTTACAACGGAGACGTGCTTCTACTGCGCGCGCGTAAACAACTCTCGGGATTAATGATCGACAGCTCATCGGGATGGAAACAACTGGTCCAGGGTAATTTGGATATTTGCGAAGTTCCGGGCCATCAGCAGAATATGTTGGCTGAACCGAATGTTTTATACCTTGCACAGGTACTGACAGCGCGCCTGCAAGCCGTCCAGAAGATACGTGGCAATGTCAGCCTGGCTGAGAACCTGGCATAACACTAAAAGTGGTCTCATAAATAGTTTTTGGGCGGGCAGGTTTCACGCGGAGCGGAAAAACTAAAGCCTGCTGCGCTGTGGTAGAGCGACGCTTCAGCGCTGTAAGTCGCGAAAATCACAGAGGGCTTTACACCGTAGTCTCCGGGGACATTTATTAGACCAGTTCTGACCTTTAGGGCTCCGAGTGCCTCAGAGATTACAGATTCGTGGCAACTCGGGAAAAACGAACGATATTTTCCTCACAATCCGGGGCGCTGAACCGCACATGCGCACGTAGAACCGTCCTCAGAATTCATTTAGCTCCAAAATTTAAGGGTCCTATGGTGAGGCACCGCGCAGAAAGCTGCTCCGCGAAATGCACTGTCAGGAGTGGAGGTCGAAATGCGAAGTGATTTTTTTTGCTAAGGTTCCGCTAGCTCCAATCGGTTTGGCCATGAGGGACGCACTTCGTTTCACCCGGTTAACACGAACGGCGAAGAAACTGTTTCGAAACATCGGCCTCGAGGTGCGGGTCGTTGGGGGAAGCGAACCGGCCCCCGGATACCCTGACATCGTGCATTCACAGATCTGGCCGTTTGCGACCTATTCGCCGTGGTTGACCGATAGGGAGTTCAATCGGGTGGTTGAGGTCATTAAAGAAAACACCCTTCTCGACTATTACATCTGCTATGACCTGTGGGAACTCATTGGCCAAGTAGCGAAGTTGCAAAGCGGCGACTTAATCGAGATTGGGACTTGGCGTGGTGGCAGCGGTTCCTTGATTGCTAAGAGAGCTGAACTTGAAGGGATTGATGCAAAAGTATATCTCTGTGACACGTTCCGGGGCGTCGTCAAGGCAAGTGCCTTAGATCCTGTCTACCGCGGAGGTGAGCATGCCGACGCTAGTGTGGAAGCGGTCCGAAATCTCATCCACAGGCTAAATTTGCACAATGTTGAGGTTCTGCAAGGAACGTTTCCCGATGATACCGGAAAGAGTCTGGCTGATAAGACGTTTCGTTTCTGCCACATCGATGTTGACGTTTACCGCTCAGCTGCCGAAATAGTCGAGTGGATATGGCCGCGCCTCTGCTTGGGTGGCTTGATCGTCTACGATGATTATGGCTTTAAGGGGTGCGAAGGAGTGACTCGCTTCGTAAATGAGGAAAGAGGACTACCTGACCGGTTGATAATTCACAACCTTAACGGGCATGCGGTCGCGATCAAAACTCCTACTGTCCACAACTTCTCTAAAACCACCACATCCAGTGTGGAACCGTTAGCACTCGCCAAGGCCACCTGAATTGACGATCGGCTTGACATCTACAATGCCGGTTCATTCCCCCAAGTGCGGCTCGCAACCGCAGTGGAGCACATGGCAGACGTTTTGCAGAAAGCCTATCGTTCGCGGTGTGGCGTTGGAAGAGAGCGGGTCCGTACCAGGTCGAACAGGATTGCGCCCACTTCCTCAATCCGCACGCCACTGGCATATTCATCGCATGGTGAATCGAAATTTCCTGCCCTGGCAGCATTAAGTCCTCATCCTTCGGCCTCCAATCGTCTATAACAGACACGTCTACTTAGGGGGCGTCACTCCTTGCTATTCCGACCAGCACAGACGTTCGACAACGTACACCTCTTCTAATATCAGTCTTACACCCTAGAAAGTCGTGGGACAGGGGAAGGGGATTCGTCCGTTTTATGATCGATTCGGAAGAAACTGCTGCCTATCTCATGTAGACGTGCCCAACCGGTTCTAGATGTCGTTGAAATCAACCCTTTTACTTAGTCTGCTTGGGATTGTTCGGCGTACTTGGTTTATGTTTCAAAACACCTGGCCGATCGATGAACGGTTGTACATCGCCCAAACTGGTACTCCATTCTGCCAATCGATTTCAATCATCTTGCGTGAGTTATACATCGCAGGCAGGTAACCAACGACGGTGCGGGTTGTAGTCGAAATTACGTCTCCTGAGTCCCCGACAAAAACGTAACGGCCATCGCGTGAGTGATGAAGCCAGCCCTCTCCCAGGCAGTCAGCAGCGCACGGCGATTGCCAGGAGATGCCCGGTACCTGTGCCATAAGTTCCCCCAGCTGATAAAAAGCGTGTGGGTCGAAGCGCAGGCCACTGAACCCCGGGTGCCGGACGTCGGCAGGCTGGCGCTTTTTACCAAGGCGAAGTTGTGGTCGAGGTCGTAGGCGTAGAAGTGCCGTCATTAAATACATACTCACACTGGTAGTGATTTGTTGGGCCTGTTGGAAGATGCTCAGGAAGATTACGAATGAGAGAACGTAAAAGGGTTTCACGCAAAATGCTCCTCTCAGGAATTGACGAGGTGGCGTTAACGTACGTCTTGGGCCAGAGGTGGTTTCAGTCGGGGCGGCGCTTCAGAAGCTTGTCGAAGGCGCGTTGGGCAATCCCGTTGTCGGAATGCCAGACTAATAGCCGAATTGGCGCGCCTAGAGGATACCACAGGCAATCATCAGTTTCCTTTTTGTGTGCAAGCGAGCCTTGCATGGACCAGCCAATCCCCCGGCAACCACTCAGCCTGTTAGCAGATTTTCATTCGGATCGTTTTCCTGTTGAAGAACGAGTTCTCCGATCGCACTCCGTCTCCTGACGGTTTGTTGCCGACACGAACATCCTCGCGCGTGGCCAAAGCGATCGTCCCGCTGAGCAGGCTACAGCGACACCGGGCGCGGTATTCGAGCCATGGCTATCCCCTATCCCACTTGGCAGGAGTTCTACAAAGCTGCTCTGGTCGAACTCGATCTCGCCAAGCCGCCAAACGAATAATAATTGCGATGGCCTGCGCTTTCAAGTCACATCTCATTTGAAACCGGCTGTGCGAATATTCCATGAAAAAGCCCGGCACGGCGGGAACTCCACTATTCTCAGTGAACTAGCTTTGAAACTGCGTCACGGAGTAACACAAACTGTCTCTCAACTTCCTTGCAGGCCTCCATGTGTTTCCCTTCCTCTGCCAGCAAAGCTTGAGTCAACGCCTGAGAAATAGAAGGATGACGCTTCAGCACCTCCCCGATAGCGGCAATATGCTGAGACAGCGAAGCGAGTATTAGAGCCTGTTGGCCGCAAATCTTGAACATCTCATCAATGACTTGCAGCAGAAGGTGTTCGTTCTTCATGCGTGCACTATCATATTCTCGTGAAGGTCAAACGGACAAACGGATGCCGGACCCAGGACGAAGGTCCCCAGGGGTGCCAATATCTGGTTCAAGTGGCTTCATTTCGGCCACTCCTCACTCTACGATGCTTAAGTCGCGCATGCGAGGGCGTTGTCCGGCCGTCGTGCCAGCCGCAGCAGTGCCACAGGAGATGCGGGCGCCACTGCTTCGGGTCTAACCCTCTCGCTGCAGCAACTTCAGGCGAATCTTGCATAGGTGCGATGAGTGCCGGTTAAGAGTCTCGGATACAATGCCCTCTGGCTGGTATTCCAACGAAAGTCTCGGTTCATGTCGGCTTATCAATCAAAAATTCGGGCAATTCAATGAAAAGCCTACTGGCCATCGCTTTACTGCTTGTGCTGACGGCCGCTGGTGGTTGCGGGAAGCAGAGTAGCGATAACTCGAGCGTAAATGGGGGTGGCGGAAGTGGCAGGGGTGACGGGGGCGGAGGCGATGGCAGCAGCGTAAATCAATACGAGTTCGTTTTCACGGACGGTATGCTGTATATCTACAGCATTGATACCCTCAGCTCGACGCCTGTGAAAAAAGTCAGCATACCAACTGCCGCTGGCACGAGAGGCTCGGTAGGCTGTGTGGGAAGCAAAACCATCTACATCAGCTATGGTGGCGATGGCGGGAAGAATGGTAACGGCAGTCTCGCGGCAATCAGCTTGACTGACTTTTCCGTGACCTGGACGAAGCAGTACGCGCACGGAATCGACAGTCATGCCATCACACCGGACTGCTCGAAGATTTACATGCCCGACGGGGAGTTGGCCAACACGTCGGGGGTTTGGCACGTTGTGGATCCCAGCAACGGCAACGAAATTGGTAGCATCACGTCGTCATCTTTCGGCCCACACAACACCGTCGTCCACAACGGAAACGTCTACCTCGGTGGCCGTTATTCGTCGGTTTTCCAGTCAGCGCGAACTTCGGACAACAGCATTGGTTTCACTTCCAATAGCATTCCTGCCCCCCGAAATGGCGGAGCTGGCACAGGGGTTCGTCCCTTCACTATCAATTCTGCGGGAACCGTGGCTTATCTGACGCAGACGTGCCCTGCTCCCTGCAGCAAGCCGGTTCTGGATGTGGTCAATCTGACGAACGGAAGCGTAAATCAACAAGCCCTACCAGCTGCGGTCTGTACGTCAGGAGCTTGCCCTAGCACTCCCAATCACGGCATTGCTATGAGTCCGGACGAACAGAGACTCTACGTCATCGACGCAGTCAACAACGCGGTGTACGTATTCAACATTGGTGGCGCGAACTTATATTCCTCGCAAATGGTTGACACCGTCCACCTAACGCACAATTTGGGCGGACAAGAAGCTGTCTGCGCCTACGATTGTTTGGGAGACGGCTGGCTGCATATCAGTCATAGTGGCAAATACCTGTTTGTGGGAGACTCCGGTGATGTGATTGACCTGAGATCATCGCCGCCGAAAGTCGTGGCCTATTTCCCACAGATGCAGCAATCTCGCAAAGAAATTGAGATCGACTGTGACAACAGCATCTCCATAAGCACAGGTTGCAATCCCGTTTTTGCCATGAACAACCGCAGCTCCATTGGCGATCCCTAAGTGGGAAGGCCCTTCGAGCGCGTCCGTAGATTGAATTTGGAGCGTATCGTAGCGAAATGCAGATTCGATCGCCAACACTTGGCGTATAGACGAGCTGCAAGCGTGTACTTGGCATAATGGCTGCGAGATTTTGCAGAGGAATCGACCAACGTTCGTTCGGGCGGCTCGCCGCTGGGCTCGGTACTGCACCCGTCCAGCGGATCCGCGTCTCTGCCGGATCCTCATCGCCAACCCTTCCTCGCGATACAGGCGGTACACCCGCTTGTGGTCGGCCGAGATCCCTTCTCGCACCAGCATCGCCGTCAGACGGCGATAGCCGAACCGCATGCGCTTCGCCGTTAACTCCTTCAGTCGCGTCCGTAATGCCTGCGTCTCGCTCCACCTTCCGCGCTCGATAGCGACACGTCGAACGTCCCAGTCCCACTAGCCTGCAGGCGTGCCGCTCGTTCATGCGGTACCCCACTTCGACATAGCTCACAGCTGCCCGAAGTCTGGTTCAGGAGAACAGGGTCGAAAATCTCGTCACTCATGCCGGGTTGCCTACAGGTTCAACTCGATAGCCAAGAAGTCTGAGTCTCCGGATCATTCGCGCGGTATGGACTCGCTTGGATCTTTCGGAACTGCAGGGCCACGTTCCTCATAACTGATACCCTTGTGCAAAATTATCCAGATGAGCTTACACAGGCGATGTGCAATGACCCCGATAGTTTTGTTGTGTCCTAGGCGCGTCACCAACCGGCGGTAGAGGATCTCGAAGATGCTTCCTTTGTGTTTGACAGCAGCATTGGCGGCTTGATTGAGAATGCGCCGCATCTGGCACATACACGAGAGGTATAAGCATACATGGCAAACAAAAAGGTCAGGATGAGAAAAACCTGACCTTCAGTTTTCAGAGCAAACTTTATCGATTCAGTGGGTAGTTCTAGCGAGCAGCACACCTATTAAAATAAGCAGAAGTGCCGCAAACAAAGCACTTTCTGCAAGCTCCCCTCGATAAACGGTTGTCGAATCAAGAACGCGATGATACCGCCATTGAACCGCGCCCATGAACAGCCGCCAAATAAGTTGCGTCGCTAAGGCGGCAGCCGCCATGAGAACACCACTCAAAAAGGTGCTTAACTTTTCCATTGCCTTTCTTCCTTTCACTGTAGTTGGTCGCAGTGTGCCAACGGAAGATTTACTCCCTGTGTTCGCAAAGCTGGATTGACATCAATCGGGCCTAGTATGGCACAATTCCACGGGGCACTCGTAGGAATCCGAATACATGTCGCGTGGGCCTCCCAATAAAGTGGTGCCGTTAAGCCTTGAATGTCTTTAATAAAACCCCGTTAAGGTTAAACGTTGGTGGAGTAGTTGCTGCGGTACACCAGTTTTGCACGCTATACTCGCAGCGTGTTTGTAACCCTAGGGGACTGGATTTACAGTTATACACAGAACCTGTGAATTTGGCCCGAGTATAAGCCTCTCGAATGTACTGATTGATAAAAGTCACGATATTATCAATCCCATAGATAGACCCCATAACTAAGCATAGAACCTTTCCAGAATACTGAAAGCGACATTCAGGGCTGGTAGGGTTACCAAAAATTGGATCACAACTATATGTTGTGTCCAAAATGGATGTTGTGAGATTAGCGCTTGGCGCGCCGCCGATGCTTGCGGTGCGGCCACGTATGCCGCTTGGAAAATTGGCGGTGAAAGAAGCAGTGTGGTAGGAACCATCCTCGTAAAATCTGGTTGACGCGACGTTTCCAGGCTCATCGCCAATCGCCTGTCCTTCTCTTCTTCAAAAGCACGTCCAAAGTAAGGGCCCTTCCCTCCACCGGCGTTACCCGGCTTCCTTGGTACATCTGACCCTCTCCGACTCCCAAACGGGCCATCGCTCTTTCTGCCGATGTTGGAGGCGCGACCTCCGCCCGGGACGGGTCTCCCCCAATTACCCAGATCGCCTTCTCTGCATGCTGCGCTCAATACCCCGGTGGACTTGGATCAGGTGCACATGTTGCTTACTTCCTGTCCATACAGCCTTCCCCATCTCATAGGCGGGTCGGCGTCCACGACTTTACTTTCGAGGCCTGCTCAAGTTTCACTCGCGTTACGGCCTGCAAAGTTGCTCGCCCACCATGTGTGGGCTTAGTCACGAGGCTCCATCGCAGCCGGTTTCCCAGCTCCAATGCCCGTTAGCTACCAGACCTTACTAACGTCTGTCTGGGCGGGTCCTTCCCCCCTGGTGATCTGCGCCGTTAGGGCGCATTATGAGACCCGTTCTAGTGTGCTGTCGTCGTTAATCCCGTAGGCGGGGCGGGCGGAGCGGACTGATAGGCTCCCAAGTTCCAATTCGCTGCCGTCCTCGCCACGCCATCTATGTCACTATAAATGAGACAGTCGAAGGATCAATACCCGCATTGATGGCTGGGCTGGAGGCTTGTAATGTCAGGGCGGTGCCTATCAATGCAGGATCAGTCGCGCTGGCGTATTGGTGGCCTAAATTAGGATTTATCGAGGGCGGGCTGACGAATTGAGGATCCAGATTGAAAAATTGCGAAGGATCGGAGGAAGTGAAGTTTAGCCCGCCGCCGCCGTCATCAAACGACATATTTTTATAATAGTAAAGGCTGCTGTTCGCTCCCACCTGCTGATAGGAGGACACTGACGCCCCTGCCCAAGAAGTAGTCATGTTCCTCCAGTCGCGAGAGATGTTGTTGACGAAGTATCCGTTCATCGACTCGTTTGATACGAACGAGCTGGGCGGGTTCTTCATGGTTAGGTCGGCGCCATTTTTGTAACAGGTATTGTTGATAACGTAGAAGTTGCTCACGTTGAATGCTGCGATGCAGCGCCCTCCATTATCGTACACTAAATTGTTCATAATCAGGACCGGGGGCGTGTTTGCTGTCGCCAAGGTACCGCACCCCGACCGGCAGCTCAGGTCCAAGATGATGCCATCTCCATCGGTATGGTTCGTTGAGCCATCCACCTCACCTGAGATCATATTGTTTGTGATGAGATTATGTAGTCCAGAGTAAGTATCGAAGAACTGCATGCTGTTATAAGAAATGCCGCTTGTCCAACCGCAACAAGGCGCGTAGCTGGGATCGCTGTTCGCCGCCATGCCATTATGCCAGACGAGATTATGGTCCGCCGTCAGGTAGTCACAGTTGATGGCCGCGATCCCCGCCCCGCCTGTATTTTTCATGGTGTTACCGACGAAGGTAACATGATGCGAACCGTGACAGCTGAACGCGTTAGTCGCTAACTCATTCCCGTCCATGACCAAGTTACGAAATTCCAGGTAATTTGTCCCTGAGCTCCACTGCACTGGCGTTGTCGGGTAAGTAGAGTTGTTGATCAGAAACATGGTGTTACCCGCTCCAGACGGTCCAACATACTTTATGATCGCTGGGCTATCTCCATACGCCTTATAAACGATGTACGCAGCCGACGTACCAGTATGAGGAACCACGAATGTGCTAGGGAGGCTATAGGTTCCCCCCTCCAGGCAAACCGTCGAGCCAGCCACGGTTGCTTTAGCTGCCCCAGAGAAGGTCTTTGGAGTTAAAGAAGTAGCGCCGTTATTGGCATCATTACCCGTGGGGGGGACTGCGGCGTAAAGAGTGCAGTCACTTGCGAGTTGGGCATTCGCCAACGTCAACGAAAGGTGGCAAACGAAAAGAACTGTCAAATGAAGATGACAGCGTTTCATTCTGTCCTCCGATTATTCGTTCGCCATGGCATCCGAATCTCCAAGCCACTCGCCGTCCGCAATTGCGGTTAAACGGAATTTAGTGTGGTGACGATCATCCTTCCCAATAAGCTGACGAATCCAATGTCTAGTCCACGCGCCTTCCCACCTTTCTGCAGCCCAAGTGTCGGCCTAAGGGCTCGGGATCACTGTCGCGGATTCGTTTGAGTATTTACTCTCCGTTCCACTCGAATCGACGGCGGTAGCGACGTAATAGTAGGTCTGTCCCTCCTGAACAGTATTGTCCGTGTAGGTGGTGGCTCCATTAAGTGCCAGGTTGATCTTCGTGTATGGTCCACCCGAAGTGATGCTCCGGTAAACGTTGTAGCCGATCACCACGGAGGCGCTGGGTCTCCAGGACACATCGACGCCGTGCTGCGGTGGAGCAGTGCCGCTGCCGGTCAGGCTCTCAGCTAAGCTGGAGTTCATCGCGTTGCTGACGAAAGTAAGATTGTCGGACGCCGTGCCGCTGCTCTGAGGTCTAAATATGACTGTGAACGGCGCACTCTGGCCAGTTGCAAGGACAAAAGGAAACGAAAGTCCACTTAAAGTGAATTCCGAAGTGCCCACAGTGGCGGAGGAGACGGTTACGCTCGAGCCCGTGGCGCTGAGTGTGCCTGTCAAGCTCGCACTCGCCCCGACCACCACGCTGCCGAAGTTCAGGGTTGTGGGAGTAAGATTCAACTGCCCGGCGGCTATTCCGGTACCTGATAAAAAGATTGTGATGGGCGAATTGGAGGCATCGGAGATCACCGAAATGCTTGCACTGCTGGTCCCTGTGAAAGTCGGCGCAAAGACGATATCAAAGGTGAAGCTTTGCCCCGGCGTCAAGGTTAGGGACGGGTTCAATCCGCTCACGGCGAACCCCGAACCGCTGACGGTGACTTGCGTTACCATGACGTCGGAGTCGCCGGAGTTGGTCAGGGTTTCCGACTGAATCGCGCTGTTGCCAACCTGCACGCTGCCAAAGCTGTTGCTCGCCGGGCTCACGCTCAGCTGCGATGCAGTCCCGCCGCCACTGCCCGCCATCCGAAAGGCAACCATCTGCATGATCCATTGTCCGGACGGCGATACCGGTGCCGTCGCACTATAACTCCCTATTGCAGTTACCAGTTGGTCTTCCAGAATGTCTGCGTCTGGGCTGGTGATCACCAGTGTCGTATATCCCGTCCCCGCTCCAGAACTTCCAGTTTGCACTTGATTCGCGGCCACCAGCAAGTCGTTCCCATTGGTCGTGGTTACTGATCCACTGTCACTCAGAGTACCGTTCCCCTGTGCCGCCGAAGACGCGTCCAGCGGGTTCGCCGTGTCCAGCCCATTATATTCAGCGATGCGGATGTCCGCAGAAGTGGCAGGTACGGTGAATGTCACCGTCACAGTATTCCCATTTGCTGCAGCTGGCGCGATGTTTTTGGCATAGTAAATCGCTTGGGTTGCTACACCCGATTGCACTGTTGGCCCAATTGCAAGCGAGTACGCGTTGCCCACGGTATCCGTCACTGATTGCACTCGCGCCGTTGAGTCGTTCCACCCCACCACGACAATATTCAGGTCCCCTGCTACCTGAGGCGCTGTATACGTCACGGTCGCAGTCGTCTGCGGAGTCTCTCCGGTTGCGTTGTTTCCTTGAACAAAGTTGCCGTCCGGTACTGTGGCAGTAAAGTTGAAGCCCGCGCTCGCCACCCCGCTGACCGTGACCACCACATTGCCCGTCGTCGCCCCCGCCGGCACTGGCGCCACGATCGAGGTCGCACTCCAGCTCGCAGGCGTCGCCACCGTTCCGTTAAACGTCAACGCGCTGGTCCCTTGGGTAGAACCGAAGTTGCCGCCGGCGATGGTCACTGATGCGCCCACTGCACCTGCGGCTGCGGACAAATTGCTGATGCTTGGTACCGCAAGCACCGTGAACGATGCTCCTGCGCTGGCCACTCCGCTGGCCGTGACCACCACATTGCCCGTCGTCGCCCCCGCCGGCACCGGCGCCACGATCGAGGTCGCGCTCCAGCTCGCAGGCGTCGCCACCGTTCCGTTAAACGTCACCGCGCTGGTCCCTTGGGTAGAACCGAAGTTGCCGCCGGCGATGGTCACTGATGCGCCCACTGCACCCGAACTC
>WNGI01000485.1_pt1 | contig 29416 bp, 28 predicted proteins | sample 5400621 | NCBI WGS metagenome assembly WNGI01 (sample SAMN13153374, study PRJNA577476) | soil metagenome | isolation source: 20 cm soil or saprolite under Garry oak tree replicate 1 | place: USA:California | collected 2016-06-15
TCTGCCACACGGTGCTCCCCGAAAACGGCCTGGTCCTGCCTGGCGAGCTTGTCGTCGGCGCCGACTCGCACAGCTGCACGTATGGAGCGCTCAACAATTTCGCCACGGGCATCGGTTCGACGGACCTAGCGTGCGTGCTTGCCCTCGGTGAGCTGTGGTTCCGCGTGCCGGAGACGCTGAAGTTCGTCTATCACAACCGGCTCAAGGAATGGGTCGAGGCGAAAGACCTGATCCTCTACGTCATCGGACAGATCGGCGTCGACGGCGCGCGGTCGAAGGCCATGGAGCACACGGGCGAGACGCTTCGTCACATCGATATGGAAGCCCGCCTGACCATGACCAACATGGCGATCGAGGCCGGCGCGAAGAACGGGATCATGGAGTTCGACGAAGTCACCAAGGAGTACCTCGACAGTCGGGCCAAGCGTCCGTACACGCCGGTGAGCTCCGACCCGGATGCCGAATACGAGAAGGTCTTCGAGTTCGACGCGGAAAAGGTCGAGCTGGGCGTGGCCAAGCCGATGTCGCCGGACAACTACGCACCGCTCTCGGAGGTTGCGGGGACGAGGCTCGACCAGGTTTTCATCGGCTCGTGCACGAACTCCCGCATCACCGACCTGCGGCGCGCGGCCGCCGTGCTCGAAAACCACAAGGTCGCGCCGGGCGTGAGGCTCATCATCACGCCGTCCTCGCACCAGGTCGCGATCCAGGCCGAAAAAGAGGGGTTGATTCGCACCTTCCTCGCCGCCGGCGCGGCGTGGACGACCGCCACATGCGGGGCGTGCCTGGGCGGGCACATGGGCGTGCTCGGTGAGGGAGAGGTTTGCCTCAGCACCACCAACCGCAACTTTCCCGGCCGGATGGGCCATCCGAAGGCGCAGGTGTATCTGTCCAATCCGGCGGTGGCCGCGGCAAGCGCAGTCACGGGCGTGATCACACATCCGAGGGAAGTGCTCGCCAAGATGCCGGTCGGAATCGCATGACCCTGCCGCGGGCGTGGAAGTCGTCTTCGCCCTCGTTGGCACGGGCCGGTCGCCCGGCTAAGCCGGGCGACGCGGAAAGGCAACCGTGACGCTCCCGAAAGTCGTCCGAGGCCGGGCGTGGAAGTTCGGCGACAACGTCGACACCGACCAGATCATCCCGGCCAAATACGCGATCTACTCCCTCGACGAGAAGGAGCTGGGCAAGCACGCGATGGATGGCGTGCCGGGCCGCGAGACGTGGGCTTCCCAGGTGTCCCCGGGTGACATTCTGGTCGGCGGCTCTAACTTCGGCTGCGGCTCGTCGCGGGAGATCGCGCCTGTGGCGATCCGAGGCGCCGGCATCTCTCTCGTGATCGCCGACTCCTTTGCGCGCATCTTCTTCCGCAACGCGATCAACATGGGCTACCCGATCCTTCAGTCGCCGCAAGCGGCCGAGGCGATAGAGGAAGGCGACGAGCTCGAGGTCGACCTCGAAGAGGGCGTGATCCGCAACATGACCAAGGGCGACGAATATCGCGCCGAGGCGTTTCCCAAGTTCATGAACGACCTGCTGAAGATGGGCGGCCTGGTGCCCTGGGTGCGCAAGCAGCTCGAAGAGCGGCGGCGCCTGGCAGCCACGCGTGGATGACAACGAACCAGTAGAGCTTCAGGAGCCGCTCGACGAGCTGGCTCGCGACCCGAAGCGCTTCTCGCATGACCTCAAGTTTCCGCCGGCCGACAAAATCCGCGTCTACGACGACACCTTGCGCGACGGCGAGCAGATGCCCGGCGTCGCGATCACGCCGAAGGACAAGTACGAGCTCGCACGCATGCTCTCCGATATCGGCGTCCACATCATGGACGTCGGATTTCCATCGGTCTCGGAGGGCGAACGCGAAACGCTTCGGCTGGTGCTCGGCGGTCGCAAGCGCGGTGAGCTGAGACCGGATCTCGAGGTCGTTTGCATGATGCGTTCGACGCGCGGCGACATCGACAGCACGATGCAGGTGATCGATTCGCTCGGCTATAAGCGCGATGAGGTGACGTACTTCATCTTCACCTCGGCGTCAGACCTACATGTCAAGTACAAGCTCGGCAAGACGCTGCTGCATCGCGACGGCATCCCGGACTCGGAGTGGCTGGAGCTTCCCGTTTCCTATTACCGGGAGGCAAACCTCCGCATGATGTGCGAGGCGATCGGGTACGCGCGCGAGCAAGGCGCGACCTCGATCGAGTTCGGAGGCGAGGACGGCAGCCGGGCCGACGTCGATTACATCGCGGAGATCCACAGGGAAGGCCTCAAAGCCGGTGGGACGAGGCCTTCGACGCCCGACACCGTCGGCTGCTACTCGCCTTTCGCGGTCCGCGAGTACATTCCCGCGATCAAGGCTGCCGCCCCGCACGCGCCCCTGGTCGTCCACTTCCATAACGACCTCGGCCTTGGCGCTTGGAACACGGTTACGGCACTCGGCTCGGGGGCGGAGGTCTTCACCACCAGCGTCAACGGCATCGGGGAGCGCACCGGCAACGCACCTATGCACCAGGTCCTGATGCAGCTCCGCTATCTGTTCGGGATCGAGATCCCCGGCTTCAAGTACGAGAAGCTGCGCAACCTCGCCCGCAGGCTGGAGAGCATGAGCGGCGTGCCCGTGCAGCCGACCGAGCCTGGCATCGGCCTCAACGTCTTCAGCCATGAGTCAGGAATTCACACGGCCGGCATGCTGATTCATCCCGCCATCTACCAATTCCTGCCGCCTGCCGACCTCGGCGCCGAGATCAGCTACGTCTACGGCAAGCATTCGGGTGCGCTGGTGATCGAGCACGCCCTGCGCCACGCGGGGATGCGGCCCGAGCCTGAGCTGGTGGCCAGGGTTCTTGCCGAGGTGAAGCGCGTGCGCGAGGAGCGCGCCGAGCGCAGCGACTTCTCGGATTTTCATCGCCGGTACTACGATCACCTCAACCGAATGGGACTGACCGCCGCAGAAGTTGTCGACATTGCGAGGGCATTGACCGCAAACTAGCGGGCCATGAATGCGGCGCCTCCGCGCCAGCTGCCGGCGCGCTCAGCCGGGTCCTTCTTCGCCTCGGCCGCGCTGCTGCTGATGACCGGCGTGCTTGCATTCTTCGCCTATAGCGATTTCCGCGACCCGACCGTTCCGACCTACGCCAGCCTGGAGATCTACGCCGTCCCGATCGGGGCCTACGCCGCGGCCGTCGTCCTCGTACGCGATCAACGCCGCCGGCTGGCTCTTGTCGCCGGCGCCGCGGGCGCCCTGGGCGGCATCGGTTTCCTAGCGTTCAGGGACGCGCTGGGATTCCTGGGCGACCTTGCCTTCGTTCGCGCCGACGCCCTTGTCTGGGGATTGATGTTCTTGCTGCTCGGGGCGGTCGCGATGGCCTGGTGGGAGTCACGGCTGCCTGTTCGGCAAGGTGTCGGGCAGGCCGTCGCCGGCGGCGCGCTGGGCGGCGTGCTCGCCTACGGCGCGATCATCGCCCTCGCCGTCATCGCGCTCTCGCGCTGCGGAACCTGAACGCAACAAGGGGATAGGTAAACTCCCTTCAATGGCGACCACGACGCGCGCCGACGCCAAGACTCGCGAGGAGTACCTGAACCTTCATCGCTGGATGTGCATTGCCAAAGCGCTCGACGACCGAATGCACATCCTGGTCAAGCAAGGGCGTGCTCCGTTTGTCGGGTCCAGCCGGGGGCACGAAGGCATCCAGGTCGCCTCCACCGCTGCGATCGGACCCGATGACTGGCTGGTGCCTCACTATCGAGGGCTGGCCAACGCCATCGTGCGCGGACTGACCATGAAGGAATGGATGCTGGCCGTGTTCGCCAAGGCCGGTGACCCGCTCTCCGGGGGGCGGAACCTGCCGGGCGGCTGCTACAGCTACCCCCGGCTGAAGATCGCGCCCGTATCCCAGGTCGTGGCGAGCTGGATCCCGAAGGCGGCCGGCATCGCGTATGCGGCCAAGCTCAAGGGCGAGGACAGCGTCACCCTGTGCACGTTCGGTGACGGTGCGACGAGCCAGGGCGAGTTCCACGAGGGCGTGAATTTTGCGGCGGTGCACCGGCTGCCGGTCGTGTTTGTCTGCGAGAACAACAGCTATGCGATCTCGGTTCCGATCCGGCTCCAGATGGCCAACCCGGACGTGGCCGACCGCGCGGCCGGCTACGGCATCGCCGGGGTGACCGTTGACGGCACCGACGTCCCTGCCTGCCATGAGGTATGTCGCGAGGCGGTCGCACGCGCTCGTCGGGGCGAGGGGCCAACGCTCATCGACGCCAAGATCTGGCGCATCAACTCCCACACGTCCGAGGACAACCACCTCAAGTACCGCACCAGGCAAGAGCTGGATGAGGCGGCTCATCACGACCCGATCAACCGGTTTTCGGCGTGGCTCGTCGAGCGCCGCTGGATCACCCCGGAGGGCGCGGCGGACGTGCAGGCCGCCTGCGACGCGGAGGCTTCGGAAGCGGCCGATTGGGCTGAGCAGCAGCCCGACCCTCTGCCGGAGGACGCCCTGAAAAACGTCTTCTCCGGAACTTAGGTACAAGTTAAGACCTCAAAGCTAGACTGACGACGATTTGGAGTCCGAGCCGCCCGTGTCCGCCAATTCGACCCCTCCGGAAGCCGTGTCCGAGGAGCCGGTCGACGCTGTCCCGACCAGCCAGACCACGCCCGTGTGGGCCAACACGGTGCCGGTGGAGCCGGCTGAGAACGCCGACGAGGCGACAGCCTCGGCTGAGGTCGAAGACGCCATGCCCGCTCTACCCATGCAAAAGGGAGATCCCGACTGGTCGAAGGCGCAGAGCTCGCCCAACGGCGAGGGGTCCAGGGCGACGCCGGGTTGGGCGACGACCGTCCCAACCTCGTCCGGCGAGGCGCTCGCCGAGACTGAGACCGAGACCGAGCCCGATGCCGAGCCGGCCGCCACTGGAGACGAGACCGAGGCGGAAAGTCCGCTGACCGAGCCGCACAGGGCCGTGGCGGCGGATGCGCTCAAGTCGACATGGCCACCCGCCACGGATTCCGCACCGGCGCCCCCCGAGGAGACCGACATCTGGCCGCCCGAGCCTCCAACCGAGAAGGCGATGCCCGCCTGGCCGCCGCCATCCGAGCTGGAGGAGCCGGTCACCCCCGCGCAGCCGATCCCCACCTGGCCGGATTCGTTCGAGCCCGCATCAGCCTCGCCGCCGACCCTGCCGCCCGCGGCTGCCGCGCCGATGCCGCCGACGATCACTCCCTCGCCAGCGCCGGCAGCCGAAATTGCGACCCCCGAGGCTGCCTCGCCGGCCTCCGACGCCGAGCCGCCGGTCACGGCTTCCGCGCCACCGGCGAAGCCAGAGCCGATCGCACCGCGGCCAAAGCCGGATTCTGTCGCGCCCGCCAACCCAGAACCCGTCACACCCGCCAAGCCGGAGCCAGTCGTCGCGGCTCAGCCCGAACCGGTATCGCCGGCCCAGTCCGGCCCGCCGCCCCGTCCGGTGTGGGCGCCCGGACCCAGGGTCGAGCCGGCGACCCCTGCCCCGAAGACCGCCTCCACGCCGCCGCTTCAGATCCCGGCCTGGGCCCCAAGAGTCCCGCTCGCCGCCGAGCCGGGCACGCCGACCTGGTTCTCGCCTAGAGAGGAAATTCCTCACACGACAGCGCAGCCTGTCGCGCAGTCCACGCCCAATCCCGCACCTGCTCCCAAGCCCTCCGCACCCATCCCACCCGGTGGTGGGCACCTGCCCGTGGCTCAGATTCCCGTCACGCCGGCGACACCGGCGGCCTCGGCTGCGTCGCAGTCCGCCGCAGCGAAATCAACGTGGGAGATCGTGGAGCAGAAGTCCAAGTCAGGGCCACATGCCAAGGTCGAGCCCGGTCCGACGGCCGAGGACCGGTCCTACGCGGAATGGTTCGCCTGGGCCAAACGTGGGGGAGCGCCTGCGAGCGCGTGCCACGCTGCGGCACAGGGCGCGTTCAAAGCTCTTTCCGGCGGCAAGGACGTCGCGACAGCCGTGCAGTGGGCGACTGCGGCGATGAGCAGGCCCCCGGAAAACGTCAGCTACGCGCGCCAGACGTACTGTGCGTGGTTCTCGCTGGCGAACATCGACCTCAACCTCGACCAGCACAGGGCCCACGCCTTTGCGGCCGCGGCCCTGCAGGCGCTGGACCTGGGGCAGGACGCGGCTGCCGCGCACGCGGCGGGTTTGGCCGCGGCGGGCATCAAGTAACCGACCGGGCTCGCGACGGCTCCGGATGGGCCGTCCTCGCATTCCTCTTCGCCGCCACGCTCGTCGTCGAAAGCATGTCGTGGAACCAGCTCACCGCGTACATGCCTTTCTATTTGCGGGAGCTGCACGTCGCGCCGGACCAGGTTCCGCGTTGGATCGCCGCCATATCGAGTGTCGGCTGGATCCTCGCCCTGCCGCTTGCGCCTTTCTGGGGTGTGCTCGCCGACCGCTACAGCCGCAAGCTGATCATCGTCCGCAGCGCTGTCCTGGAAGCTGTGGTGTTTGCCGGATGGGCGTTTTCGACCTCGCCGTGGATGGCGCTTGTTTTCAGCTCGCTCAACGGGTTCATCCTCGGCAACACCGGCGTGATGCTCGCCGTCCAGGCCTCAACCACTCCGAGGCAGCGGCTTGCCCTTGCCGTCGGCATCGTCGGCGCGGGGTCGCCGGCGGGACGGGCCTTGGGTCCGATTCTTGGTGCGCTGCTGGTGCACATCGTCGACGTGCGCGGCATGCTCCTCTTCGATGCCGCCCTGTCGGTGCTGATGGCACTGCTCCTCACCGTCGTCATGCGTGAGAGCGAACATGTGCGGCCGGACGATGTGCGCGTCCTGAGTCTCCTGCGGGGTGCGCTCGCGGAGATTGCGAGCAAGCCGCTGGTGTGGCGGCTGTTCCTGGCTACTACCGCGGCTCAGGTCGGAATGTGGACGATGCTGCCCTACGTGCCGATCTACATCTCGCGCATGACGCCGGGCGACGCCGTCACGGCGGTCGGAGTCGTGCTCTCCGGGGTCGGGCTCGGCCAGGCGCTGGCCTCACCGCTCTGGGGGATCGTGATTCCGCGGTTCGGCCATGTCGTGGTGCTCAGCCTGACGTCGATCGCCGCGTGCCTCGCGCTTTTTGTCGCCGGGCTCAGTCACTGGCTCCCGTTGTTTGCGATCGGCCTGCTGACCAACGGCGTTTGCGCCGCGGCCATCCTGACCGCGAGCATGGCGGTGATGGCCGCGACCGTGAGTCCCGAAAGACGAGGAGCCGTGCTGGGCCAGATCCTCTTCCCGTTTTACATCGGCGGCGTCATCGGACCGGTGATAGGTGGCGTCGCGTTCGGGTACGGCCAGATCGCCGTTTTCGGAATCGCCGCCATGTTGAGCATCGCGCCGCTTGCCGTCCTTCTTACCTTGCGCCCGTCGCCCGCCGCAACACGCGCGGCATGACGACCCTTGTCGGCGTCGTGGCGGACACGCACTGCCCGGAGTTTCTCGACCGACTCCCCGACCAGCTTTTCACGGTCCTGGAAGGTGTTCAGGTCATCCTCCACGCCGGCGACGTCAACGCCGCCTCCACCTTGGACGAGCTGGGTCGTCTGGCTCCCGTCGAGGCAGTGCGCGGCGACCACGATCGCACTCTGGACTCGTTGCCCACGACCCGCGAGATGACGGTGGCGGGCAGGCGGATCGTCGTCGTCCACGGCAACCGGTCCCGGTGGATCGAAGAGCCTCAGACGCTGCTGTGGACGCTGAGCCTGGGCTACTTCCGTCCGCACCCCGGATTGCCTCGCAGCCTCCGGCGGCGGTTTCCGCAGGCCGACGTCATCGTCTACGGCCACACCCACCGCGCCCATATGAGAAAGGTCGACGGAGCGCTCCTGTTCAATCCTGGCGGCGTGCACCAGTGGAACCCGACCACCACAAAACTGCGTCTCGAGCAGAAGCCGGGATGGTTCGAATGGTGCTGGCTGCAGGTCGCCCGTCACCTGCGCCGCTACGAAACACCGTCGGTCGGCATCCTGGAGATAGACGAGGATGGGATCCGGCCCCGGATCATCGGGGTCTAGGTCTTCTTTAGAGTCTGTCTCCATGTCCGCTGTCAGCTACCGGCCCGCCACCCTTGCCGACGCGGAGCTGGCGGCGGACGTGATGACCTCGGCTTATCCGGCGATGCCCCAGGACCCGGTGATCATGCGTCTGCGTTGGGAGTCGCCTCGCAAGGGATTCGCCCACGGCCGCTTCATCGCAGAGCGCGATGGTGCGCCGATCGGTTACCTCGGCTGGATTCACGGACCGTGGGAGAAGCTTCCCGACCGTCACTGCGAGGTCGAGGTGTGGCTCGAGCAGAGGCATCTCGACCGAGGCCTGCTCGTCGCGATGTTCGCGTGGATTGGGGAACAGGCGATCGCGGACGGTGCGCGGCTGCTCATGAGCTACTGCGCCGAAGATGAACCCGAGATGCTCGACTCGCTCGCCGCGCTTGGTTACAGGCGTGAGCGGATCGAGAGATGCTGGGAGCTCGATCTCCGCAAGTACGGCGCTCGCCTGGTGGCGGACGCCAAGCAAGCGTGCGACAGGCAATCCGGCGAGGGCATCGAGCTCACGACTCTCGCGCGATGGAACGACCCGAACGGGCTGAGGAAGCTCCTCGAGCTGTCCAACCTGACGGCCCAGGACGTGCCGCACACGCTGCCGATCATCGACGAGACGTACGAGGACTTCGCGAGGCGGATGGAGGCGCCGGATCGTCCGCACGACCGGATCTGGATCGCGTTGCACGACAACGTGCCCGTGAGCTTGTCCTACCTGAAATTTCCGCCTGTGCGCGGCACCGTATGGACCAGCTACACCTGCACGCATCCCGGCTACCGCGGTCGCGGCCTCGCCAGGGCGGTCAAGCTCCAGGGTCTCGCCCAGGCCGTCGAGCTCGGCGTGCCGGTGGTCTGCACCGACAACGATTCGGAGAACGCCCCGATGCTGCACATCAACGAGCAGCTCGGTTACGTGGCCCGACCGGGATTCGTCGAGCACCACAAGCGGGTAACAAAGTAAGGATGCCTAAGACCAAGGACTACTACGAGGTGCTGGGCGTGCCGCGCACGGCGACGCAGAAGGAGATCTCGTCCGCCTTCCGCAAGCTCGCCCGCAAGTTCCATCCGGACCTCAACGCAAACGACAAGCAGGCCGAGGCACGCTTCAAGGAGCTATCCGAAGCCCACGGCGTGCTCTCGGACGCCAAGAAACGGAAGCTCTACGACGAGTTCGGCCCGAACTGGGCCGCGGCCGAGGCCGCCGGCGCCCAGCCCGGCTCATCCCGAGGCGGAGGCGGATTCCGGCCCGACGCCGGCTCGCGCGTCGAGTACCGCACCGTCACGCCGGAGGACATGGAAGACCTCTTCGGCGAGGGCGGCGGGTTCGGCGACATTTTCGGCTCGATCTTCGGCAACACTCGCGGTCGGGTACGCCAGCAGCAGGTTGACATTGAGGCTCCGATCAACGTGAGCCTCGCCGAGGTCTATCGCGGCACGAGCCGCACGGTCGAGCTGCCCGGCGGCCGGCGTGTCGAGGTCAGGGTGCCGGCCGGCGTGAAAGAGGGCACCGTGCTCCGCGTGCCCGGCCTGCGCGCGACGGTTCAGGTCGCCCCCGACCCGGTCTTCACGCGCGAGGGCAAGGACGGCAAGGACCTCCGCGTCATGGTGCCCGTTCCGCTGCACGTGGCCCTGCGTGGCGGCGAAGTCTCAGCACCCACGATCAAGGGTGGGCAGGTCAAGTTCACGATCCCGGCCGAGACGCAGAACGGAACGAAGATCCGCCTGAAGGGCCTGGGGCTGCCCGACCCGAAGGGGGGACCGCCGGGCGACATGTACGCGGAGGTGCGCGTCCAGCTTCCCGTCCCTATGGACGAGCGGACGCGCAAGTGGGCGGCAGAGCAACCGATCTGAGCACCGCAATTTGATCCGCGGCCGCAGGCTGCTGCTGCCGCTCGTCTTCATCTCCGGCATGGCGTCACTCGGCGTCGAGTTTGGGGCCGCGCGATTGCTCGCTCCCTTCTTCGGCACGAGCCTCTACGTGTGGGGAGTGCTGATCGGCCTCATCCTCGTCTACCTCTCGGCCGGTTACGTGATCGGAGGGCGGCTCGCCGACCGCCATCCTCGTGACGAAGTCCTGTACCAGATCACCGCGTGGGCGGGACTGTGGATCGGCATCATCCCGCTCGCCAGCTACCCGATCCTCCTGCTGTCGCAGCAGGGCTTCAAGGACCTCAGCGTGGGCCTTGTCGCCGGAACGCTCCTTGCGGTGGTCCTGCTGTTCGCTGCGCCGGTGGTGCTATTGGGATGCGTGAGCCCGTTCGCGATCCGCCTGTTGCTGCGCGACGTCGAGACGGGCGGGAATACCGCGGGCCGCGTGTACGCGCTGTCCACGGCGGGCAGCATCCTGGGCACTTTCCTGCCGGTCTTCTGGTTCATCCCGACCTACGGAACGCGCCCGACGCTGGAGGGATTCGGCCTCGCCCTGGTCGGGATCTCGATCGCGGGCCTGTGGCCGCGCCGACGCCTCTACGCCTCGTTCGCCGCGGCGGTGATCATCGCCTGGATCTTTCTGCCGTCAGGCATCAAACCGCCCCAGGTGGGACAGCTCGTCTACGAGAAGGAGTCCGCGTACCACTACATCCAGGTTGTGCGCGACGGCTCGAAGACGGAGCTGATCCTCAACGAGGGCGAGGCCGTGCATTCGATCTATGACTCGCAGAGCCTGGTGACTGGAGGCCCCTGGGACTACATGGTGGTCGCGAACTCGTTCCGTTCCGCGCAAGCATCGGAGCTGCGGCCGGCCGATATCGCAATCCTTGGGCTTGCCGGCGGCACCGCGGCGCGGCAGTACACCGCGGCTTACGGCACGGGCGTTCAGATCACCGGGGTCGAAATCGACCCAGACATCCTCGACGTCGCGCATCGTTATTTCCACCTCGACGAGCCGAACGTGCACCCGGTCGTTGGGGATGCGCGGTACTGGCTCGACACGCAGGCGCGCCAGTACGACGTCGTGGTGATGGACGCCTACCGCCAGCCGTACATCCCGTTCCACCTGACGACGCGCGAGTTCTTCAGCGAGGTGCGTGATCACCTGAGGCCGGGCGGCGTCGCCGTGGTCAACGCGGGGCGGACCGCGACCGACTACAGGCTCGTCGATGCGATCGCGAGCACGATGGCGTCGGTCTACACGAACGTGTACCTGGTCGATGTTCCGGCGTTCAGCAACACCCTGGTGTATGGGACGACCGAGCCGGTCACGCTTGCGGATGTCCAGCACAACCTAGGGCTCACCAGCGAGCCGTTCGCGCGCGACGTGGCAAGCAACGTGCTAACCGAAGGCCGGCTTCGCGTGTCGCCGTACCACGGCCAGGTTTTCACCGACGACCTCGCACCCGTCGAGCGATTGATCGACGAGATCATCTTCGGTTACGTCACCGGTCAGTGATTACGACTTTTCCGGGTGCAGGACTCCCTTGACCTGCTCGCCCGCGAGCGAGTGGTCGCCCTCCAGGCACAGCAGCCGCACACGGCCCGTGGCCACGACGCGGTCGTCCTCATCGATGACGCGCGACTCCCACACCTGGGTGCGCTGTCCGCGTGTGACGGGCGTCGCGATGGCACGAAGCCTGACCCCGACCCGCACCGCGCGGATGAAGCTGGTGTTGTTCTCGAGGCCGACCACGTGTTGACCGCGCGGGAGGGCGAACAGCGCGGCGCCGACTGAGGCGAGAGACTCGATCAGACCGCAGTGCACGCCTCCGTGCACGATCCCGTAACCCTGCAGATGCTCCGGCCCGGTGACAAGCTCGGCGCGCACCTCGTCCTTGGTCGCGAGGGTGATCGTGATCCCCATCGCCTGGAGCCAGCCCTCGGGCAGCTCGTTCAGGCGCGCCGAATAATCTTCCACCACGACTGTGAATCGTAGTGGGGAGAAAAACTAAGGGCCGGGACGACCCGGCCCTTAGGCGTCTACGTTCGCAGTGCTACCGCCTCCGACTCCAGGAGCCGGATTCGGAACGAGAAGCTCTAGAGGCTAGAAGCCGCTTTCCTCCCGAGCTCCCGGCTGGCAAACGAGGCGGTTGGCACCACGATTCGGTTTATCCAAGCTCCGCCTCACCTCCTTTGCCCCACGGGCGTTGAACTTCGCAGCAAATAGTACCTGAGGGCTGCGATCGGAGAGCGCCCCCTAGACTTGTCGCTCGATGCCCCGCAGATATGTCGCGGTGTGCGGCGCCTCGGAGGCGACCCCCTCGCAGCTTCATGCGGCGCGCGAGGTCGGCAGGCTTCTCGCGAAGCACGGCGCCGTCGTGATCAATGGAGGATTTGGCGGCGTTATGGGCGCGGCCAGCGAAGGCGCGGCGAGCGAGGGTGGGCTGGTCGTGGGCATCCTTCCTGACACCGACCGCGGCGGGGCGAACCCTCATCTGTCCGTCGCGATCGCGACCGGGCTCGGTCAGGCGCGCAACAGCGTCATCGTCACCGCGGCGGACAGCGTGATCGCGATCGGACCGGGATGGGGCACGCTGAGCGAGATCGCGATCGCCCGCCGGCTCGACCGCCCCGTGTTCGCCCTCGATACATGGGACGTCAAGGGGCTCGAAGTCGTCGATTCGCCTGCGGAGGCGGTGAAGCGTGCCCTCAAGGACTGAGCACGTCAAGAAGCGGATGGTCGAGAAACCGGACGGTCGGTACCTGATCTACTACGAAAAAATTTGAGCGAGCTCAGATGGAATCCCCTGCTCGAAGAGTGGGTCACAGTCGCGCCGTGGCGCCAGGACCGCACCTATCACCCTCCCGCCGAGCACTGCCCCCTGTGCCCGACCAAACCCGGCCTGCCTGAGACCGAGATCCCCGACCCCGATTACTACATCGTCGTCTTCGAGAACCGTTTCCCGTCCTACACGGGTGATCAAGGCCGGGCCGAGGTCGTCTGCTACACGCCCGACCACGACTCGTCCCTGGGCGAGCAGAGCGTCGAGCACATCCGCGACCTCATCGAGGTCTGGCGCGACCGCACCAGCGAACTCGGCCGGTTGCCCAACGTGCGCTATGTCTACGTTTTCGAGAATCGCGGCGAGGAGATCGGCGTCACGTTGAGCCATCCGCACGGCCAGATCTACGCCTACCCATTCGTCCCGCCCGTCATCCAGCGCGAGCTTGCCGCCGAGTCGAAGCACATGCGCAAGACCGGGCGGTGCCTGTACTGCGACATCATCGAAGGTGAGGGGAGAGGCGCTCGAACAGTGCTGCGCGACGATCGCTGGATCGCCTTCGTGCCTCCATTCGCGCGATGGCCGTACGAGGTGCACCTCGCGCCGATCAATCATCGCGGCGGACTCACGGATCTCGATGCGCAGGACGATGAATCGTTCGCGCGCAACCTGAAGGGATTGCTGCAGAAGTACGACCGGCTCTTCGCGAAACCGCTGCCGTACGTGATGGCAATGCACCAGAGGCCGCCTGGACGCGCGGCGCGCCACCATCACTTTCACATCGAGTTCTATCCCCCGAATCGCACACGCGACAAGCTGAAATACCTGGCGGGTTCCGAGCTGGGCGCAGGCGCATTCATCCTCGATGCCCGCGCAGAGGACACCGCCGCGGAGCTTCGTGGGATCTGACTGGCACGGGCGAGCGCCCGGCCGGGTCAACCTCATCGGGGAGCATGTGGACTATCTGGGCGGACTCGTGCTGCCTGCGGCGGTCGACCGCTTCACCGAGGTGTGGGCCCGCCCCGCCCCGGAATGGTCGATCGAAAGCGAGGTCCCGGGCGGGCTCGGCTACGTGAAGGCGATCGGCGAGGAGCTCAGGGCCGACCCACACGCGGTCCAGGTCACCTCGCAGGTGCCACCCAACGCGGGCATCAGCTCATCGGCGGCTCTGCTCGTCGCGCTGGCGGCAGCGATCCGGCCGGACATGGACGGCAAGCAGGCGGCTCTTGCCTGTCAGCGCGCCGAGCAGAAAGCGACAGGCGTGCAGGTGGGCGTGATGGATCAGTTCGCGGCGGCTTTGGGAAGGCGCGGCAGCGCGCTGCTGCTCGATTGCGCGACCCTGGAGTACCAGGTGGTCCCATTTCCCGATGAGGTCGCGATCGCCGTCATCGATTCAGGCGAGCATCGTTCGCTGGCATCGACCCCCTACAACCAGCGGCGTCGTGAGGCCGAGTCTGGCGACCCGAAACGACGGAAGCACGTCGATTCCGAGATCCAGCGCGTGCGCGTGTTCGCGCAGGCTCTCCACGATCGCAACTTCACACGTATGGGTGAGCTGCTGAAGGAATCGCACCAGAGCTTGCGCGACGATTTCGAGGTCTCGACGCCAAATGTCGATGCGCTGGTCGAGCGCGCGTGGTCAGCAGACGGTTGCTACGGCGCTCGCATCATGGGCGCGGGATTTGGGGGCAGCATCCTCGCGCTTGTCGACAAGCACAGCACCGAGTCTCTCGCCGCGGCGGTCGACCGGCCCGTTCTTTTCTGCGCCACGGCGGACGGCGCGTTTGTGAGAACGCAATGAGCGACTCGCTCTTCATGCCGCTCACGCAGCGCGCATCAGGTCGGCGCGAGCTCACCGGATGGGAGGCCGTCTGGATGCCGCTCGGCGAAGGCGAGGCGGAGCGTCTGACGATCGGGCGCGGCTCCGGGTGGAAACCGATCGAGGTGCCGCGCCAGCTTGCCGCGACCGAAGGACGCCAATCGGTGTGGTACCGCACGGAGTTTCCGCGCCCCGATCACGCCGGCCGCGTCGTCCTTCGCATCGGCGGCGCGTTCCTCGCCACCAACGTGTGGCTCAACGGCCGGCTGTTGGGCTCCCACTATGGCTACTTCGCGCCTTTTGGTTTCGACCTGACCCCGTACCTCAAGCCGGAGAACCTGCTGGTGATCTGTTGCGAGTCCCCGATCGAGACCCAGCCGGAGAAGAAGCGCCACATCATGGGTCTCTTCAACGACGGCGACCTCAAGCCGTATCCGGCGTCCGCTTACGCAAGCCTTCCGGAGCACTTCCGGCAGGAGGTGCCCCTTGGCCTGTGGCAGCCAGTCCAGCTCGAATACGTGGGCCCGATCGCGGTCGACTGGCTGCGGCTGCGTCCCACCTTCGAAGCCGGAGACGGCCGGCTCGAGGTGGAAGCGCGCTTGCGCAATCTCGATGGCCGCCAGATGGACGGCGAGGTCGAGCTCACCGTGCCCACCCCGGGTCGCGATGCGGTGAGGCTCCGGCGCGAGGTGCGGCTTGGCGGCGGAATGGAAGAGACCATCACCATGCGCCTGGCGTTTCCGGGCGCGAAGAGATGGGAGCCCTGGCGGTTCGGGCAGCAGCATGTGTATCGCGCCGAGGTGGTCGCCCGTGACGGGGACGGCGCCGAATCGTCGCGGATCGACGACGTGTTTGCCTTTCGCGAGCTGTCCTGGGACATCGGGCATCGCCGGTGGAGCTTTTCCGTCAACGGACGGCCGATGTTTCTGCGCGGCGCGTGTTACGCGCCGTCGCACCGACTGGACCAGCTCACCGCCGAGCTGTTCGCGTCCGACATCGTGACCGCCAGGGCAGCCAACCTCGATGCGCTCCGCATCGTCGCCAACGTGCTGCCCGCCGATTTCTACCGCCAGGCGGATGAGGCCGGAATGCTGCTGTTTCAGGATCTCCCCCTGACCGGCACGTACGTCTATCACGGGCGAAACGATGAGGCGCGGTTCTTCGAGAGCGCGGCGCGGGAGCAGCAGGCCGAAATGGTGACGATGCTGCACAACCATCCGTCCATCGCGCTCTGGATCGCGCACGACGAACCGCCCTGGCTGGCCACCAACGCCGACCTGGGGGACGTCCACTCCGTGCGCCAGAACCACTCGATCGACCAGGACTTGAAATCGTCTTTCGAGCGACTCGACCCCAGCCGTCCGGCGGTGGCCGCGTCGGGCGACGTCGACCTGCACCTGATGCTCGGCTGGTCAGAAGGTTCGTGGCGCGACGTCGGCCTTGTGGAGCCGCTGATGGTCACAGCGTTCGGCGCGCAGTCGCTGCCCGAAGCGGATTCAGCTGTGTGGGATGGGATCGGGAAACGTTGGCCGGTGGCGGACGATGAGCCGGCCTGGCGGCACGCGGGATTTCAGCCCGTCAACTGGGCCGAGCGGGGCGTCGGCCTGCCCTCCGCGTATCAGAGCTTCGAGAAGTACACCGCGGCGTCGCAGCAGTATCAGGCACGTCTGATCCGCTACACGGCCGAGCACCTGCGCACTCGGAAATTCGAATCGTGCTGGGGAGCCTTCGCCTATCACCTCGTGGATCTGTTCCCGGCCATCGGGTTCGGATTGCTCGACGGCTCGCGCCGGCCGAAGCTCGCGCTCGAGGCGCTTGCGACCGCGTTCAAGGCCACGCGAGTGATCATCGAGCCGCTCGCATTCGAGGCGGGCAGGCCGTTCAGCGTGGTGCAAAATCCTCACACGCCGTTCGCTGCGCGCCTCGTCATCGTCAACGACGATCCCGAGGTCATGGGCCGCGGCGCCGTGCGATGGTCGGTGTCGCGCGGAAAGGCAGGCGGCGCGCGTGGCCTCAACCGCGTCCGAGATGTAGTGCAGAAGAAGTCCTACTCCGGCTCCGTCGAGGTCGAGGTGCCTACCGCGTTCGAGCCCGCGGTCAGCGCGACCACCCTCAGCCTTCCGCTGGCCGCCGAGGGCGAGTATCGGATGGAAGCGTCGCTGACTATCAGCGGTCGCGAGATCGACAGCACCGACCTCACTTTTTTCGTCACCTCGACCCAGGCGCCGGTGCAGGCGCGACCGGAGATTCCGCGCTACCTTGCGGAACGCCTCGCGGACCTGCGGAGCCTGCGACCCGAGACGCACGGCATGAGCTTTGCGCTAGAGAACCGCACGCGTCCCGCGGTGCTGGCGGGGATAACCGGACTACGCCTCGACGGAGTGCTGGTCACAGGCCATCAGCTGCAGATCGAAACAAACGCGGGTCTCGCGCCGCTCCCAAGACGGCTCGATATGCCTCTGGGACGGCGCCTCGGGGTTCATGTGGTGACGGGAGAGCGGCTCGGAGCCGGCGCTCATTCACTCGAGGCGGACATCACCGTGCCCGGCGTCGCGTCCGGCCGCCTCGTGGTCGAGAACGGCGCCAACTCGGGTAGAGAATCCTGATCGCGGTGGCATACTTCCTCACTACGCAGCTGAGGTTTTGTATTGATCATCGATTGCCGCGATAGGCTAAAGGGAGGCTCCCCACGGCATGCCCAATGAATACGCCGTAATCATCCTGGCGGTGGCGGCCCTGCTCACCGGCGGGCTCTACCTGATGACCCGGCGCCGCCGCAAGAAGAAGAAGTCGGCGCCCCCGGTTCGGCCGGCGGCTCCGGTCAACCAGACCGCCGGCGTGGCGGCAACGTGGGCGCCGCCTGCCCCGGCGCGTCCGGCGACTGTCGCCCCCACGATGGTGGCGCCGCCTCCGGGCGCCGCAGGGGGGTGGGGCGCGCCCCCGCCGGCGAAGCCGGCACAGCCCGGTTGGGGATCGCCCGCATCGCCGGCCGTAGCCTCAAGCCCGCCTGCCGGGTCGCCCACTTGGGGCGCTCCGCCTGCGCAAGGTTCCGCCCCAGCAGCTCCGCCGGCCTCCCCGGCGCCAACCTGGGGTTCCCCCGGCGGCGCCCCCCCGCCACCGGCCGGCTCGGCGCCGACCTGGGGCTCGCCCGCGGCGGCTCCGTCGTCGCCCGCTCCGTCTTGGGGAGCTCCGGCTGCGCCGGCGCCGTCGTGGGGCGCGCCTGCCGGGCCGCCGCCCGCGCCCGAGCCCGAGGCGGCCCGACCGGCGTTTCCGACCGCGCCCTCGTGGAATCCGCCCGCGGCTCCCTCGTGGGACGCCGCGCCGCCTGCTCCTCCCGCGCCCGCGGAACAGGCCCCGGCACGCCCCGCCTCGACCGACTGGGGCGCGCCGCCGGCATCCGTAGCAGGGCCGCCGGCGACCGTGGCGCCGTCGTGGGACATCCCCAAGACCGAGGAACCGGCGGCCCCGCCCGCCCCTTCGTGGGGTGCGCCTCCGCCGCCGCCCCCCGCCTGGGGCGCGCCCTCGGCGCCCGCGCCTGCGTCGTCCCAGCCACCGGTCGAAGCCCCGCCACCGCCACCGAACGCCGCCCCCGCGCCCGCCTGGTCGGGAGTCGCAGAAGCTGAAGCTTCGGCACCCCCTGCGTCAACCGACGCCGACCTGGCCGCGGGCGCGGAGGGCGCTCGGCGGGGGCTCGCCCCGGAGCCACCTCCGCCGCCACCGCCGGTCTGGAAGCCGGGCCAATCTGACGGCTTGCCGGATGTGGCCGCGACGATGGTCGCCCCGCCGCCTTCGAGCTCCGGGGGCGCGGCGCCCGCCGACGACCGCGAGCCGACCACCCTGATGCCCGCGTGGCAACCGCCGCCCGCCGCGCCCCCTCCGCTGCCGGAGACGATGGCGATGCCGGCCAGGCAGCAGCCCGCCGCGAGTGTCGCTGCCGGGCCGCAGGCCGAGCTGACCATCGAATCGGGACCCGACGCCGGGCACAGCCATCGGGCCGGCGATCACGCGGTTCGGATGGGCCGCTCGCCGGACAACGACATCATCCTGCGCGACCCCGCGACGAGTGGACACCACGCTCGCCTCGAGCGACGCGGCGATCAGTTCTGGGTCGTCGACCTCGGCAGCACCAACGGCACGTTCGTGAATGGCGAGTCGATCCAGGAGAAGCAGCTGAACCAGGGGGACCGCCTGACGCTCGGCCAGAACTCAGTCCACTTCGCGGTTCTCGGAGCCTAATGCCGGTCCGGCTCGTCCGCTAGCAATGCGACTGCGCATCGCGTGGGCCACGGATCCGGGTCTGGAGCGCGAGGAGAACGAGGACTCCGTCGCCGTTTGGCGGCACAAGGCCGGGTTGGACACTCTGATCGTGGTATGCGATGGCATGGGCGGACACGCTGCGGGCCAGGAGGCGAGCTCTCTCGCGGTTGGCACGGTGACGAAGGTCCTCGCGGAAGATGGGGAGGAGGGCCCCGACGTCGAGCGTCTGAAGCGCGCCTGCAAAGAAGCCAACAAGGCCGTGTTCATGGCGGCGCAGGACAACCCCGACTGGCTGGGCATGGGCAGCACGATGGTCATCGCAGCCATACGGGCTGGCGAGGTGGCGCTGCTCAACGTGGGCGACAGCCCGGCCTACCTCTTTCGCAACGGCTTCGCGAAGCTCATCTCGCAGGACCACTCATGGCCTGCCGAGCAGGTCCGCCTGGGGCTGATCAAAGCGGAGGAGGCTGCGAACCATCCGCAGAAGCACAAGCTCACGCGCGCGGTCGGCGTGTGGGAGCAGGTGCAGCCGTTCACCGACAAGATAAAACTGGAAGAGGGAGACGCCGTGGTGCTCTGCAGCGACGGGGTCGAGACGGCCGGGGTCAGCGTGGAGGAGATGGGCCGCCTCCTGCTCAAGGACGGGAACCTCGACCGCGGAGCCGAACGAGTCATCGAGCGGTGCCGTGAGCTGGGCGCCCCGGACAACGTGACGCTGGCGGTGGCGCGCGTGGAGGTCGACGTGACGAAGACCGCGGTCCTTCCGAAACTAAAGATCTAGAGTCCCTCGGGCGCCTTTGGCGCCACCCCCCGTGAATGGGGAGGAGCTCAGTACCCTCGGGCCAGCACTTCTGATACGTGCTCGACCTTCATGGTCGAACCCCGTTTGCGCAGTCCCGCCTCGAGCTGCATCTGGCACCCAGGATTGGCCACCGCAAGCACGTCGGCGCGCGTGGCAAGGACGTCATCGATCTTCTCGCGCAGGATGCGGTTCGACATGTCAGGCTCGAGCGTGCTGTACAGCCCGGCCGCTCCGCAGCAGATCTCTGCGTGGCGCATCTCGACCCACTCCACGCCGGGCAGCGTTCGGATGAGGTCGCGCGGCTGCTTCTTGATCTTCTGCGCGTGCGCGAGATGGCACGCGTCCTGGTACGTGACGCGAACTTTCACTTCGCGTTTCGGCTCGGGCAACCCCACCTGTGCGAGCCACTCGGTGAGGTCCTTCACCCGGCCCTTCAGCTCCGGATAGAAGTCCTTGAGATGCGCGCCGCATCCGGCGGAGTCGACGATCAGGGCGTCGAAGCTCGCCGCCTGATACATGCGCGTGTTGGCGTCGCGCAGGCGCTCGGCGCCTTCGATGTCGCCGTTGTGCGCGAACAGCGCGCCGCAGCAGCGCTCGCCTTGCGGAAACCACACCTCGCATCCCGCGAGCTGAAGCAGCCTCACGGCTGCATGGTGGGACTGCGGATACATGATCGGCATCACGCATCCGACCAGGAACGCGACGCGGTGCTTGCGCTCGCCGGCCGCAGGCGCGACACCACCGGCGGGCGCGCGGAACGGTGCGGTGAGCTGAGGCAGCATCCGGCCCGACCGCGCGAACGAGGTCAGGCGCAGCTTCTGCGCCGCACGCGTCGCCACGCCGGCGGCCCGCAAGCGCCCCGGATGCCCGACGAGCTGCCGCAGCGCGGCGCGGCTCGCGGCTCGCTTCAGCGACGGGCGGCGCTGGTCTTCGACGTCGGCGCGACCCGCCTCGATGATGCGTCCGTACGGCACGCCCGAGGGACAGACGCCCTCGCACGTGCGGCAGCCGAGGCAGAGGTCTATGTGCTTGACCTGCTCCTCGTCAAACGGCAGCGTCCCGCGCTTCCACTGGGTCATGAGGTAGATGCGGCCGCGCGGCGACTCGGTCTCGAGACCCGTGACGCGAAACGTCGGGCATGCGTCGAGGCACAGGCCGCAGTGGACGCAGGTCGCGAGGTCGTCGTCGGACAAACGCGAGAACGGAATTGTCAAACCACGAACCTGCCGGGGTTCAAGACGCCACCGGGATCGAATGCTTGCTTTAGGCGTCGCTGGACGTCGAGCGTCGACGGGACCGCGCCCCACGCTCCAACCTCGCGCGTGAAGTCGTCGGGCGCGGCGAGGAGGGCGAGCGTTCCGCCGGCGGCCTCCACCGTCGACCTGATCTCTCGGACCGAGCTCGCATCAGTGGCGACCGACCAGTGCGCGATCCCGATGCCAGGCGAGGCCCACCACTCGGCGCCGGAGGGAAACGTGCCCAGGACCCGCCGCAGCTCAGACCGCGGCACCGCGACCCGCGCCCAACGGTCAGGCGCCCGGCCGCCGTGCTCCGTCCACACCGTATCGTCCTCAGGTCGCCAACCGAGCTCGCTGACGACCCGGTTGACCGCGTCGGGGCTGCCTGTGTACCGGGCCAGGACACGTCCGCCGGAAAACAGCTCGAGGGCCGAAGGGGCGATCGGCGTGGACAGCGCGCGCTCCACGTCCGCCCAGCCGCCTTGACTCGAAACCGTCACATCGCGCAGCGGCCGCGGAAAGACCTTGAACGATGCCGCGACGATGACGCCGAGCGAACCCAGCGCACCGTAATGCAGCTTCATCATGTCGTAGCCGCTGACGTTCTTGACCACGCGCCCGCCGCCGCTCGCCAGCCTGCCGTCGGGCAGCGCGACGCGGATTCCGATCAGGTAATCCCGGGGTGACCCGAAGCGGAGGCGCAGCGGTCCGGTCCATCCAGTCGCGAGCAGGCCGCCGATCGTATGGCCAGGCGAGTTGAATGGATCGAGCGGCAGGAACTGACCTGCCTTCGCTAGCTCGGACTGGAGCGACTCCAGCTTGATGCCGGCCTCGACGCTGACGACCATATCGGCCTGGGAATGCTCGATCACCCGGTCCAGGCGTGTGGTGTGCAGCAGAACGTCGCACCGCTCGACCGGATCGCCCATCTTGCTCGCCCGGCGGCCGCCAACCGGAACCACCGCGAGCTTGGACGACGCGGCCTCGTGCAGGACGCGGGCGAGCTCTTCGGCGCTCGCCGGCTTCTCCACGCTCGGGGCGGTCACCACCACCTGGCCTCGACTGCGAGGCCAGTGCGGCCCGCCAGATGGATGCGAGCTCGCGTTGGGTCGGGAAAGATCTTGCCCGGGTTCAGGATTCCCTGCTCGTCGAACACATCCTTCACGCGATGCATGGCGTTGAGGTCGTCGTCGGTGAAGATCCAGGGCATGAACGCCGCTTTCTCGAGGCCGATTCCGTGCTCGCCCGACAGCGCGCCGCCCAGCTCCACCACGGCGCGAAGCATCTCTTCTCCGGCCGCCTCGACCTGGTGCAGTACCTCGCGGTCGCGAAGGTCGAAAAGGATGTTGGGGTGCAGGTTGCCGTCGCCGGCGTGAAATACGTTCGCGACCGGAAGTTTGTAGTGCTCGCCGATCTCGCCCACGGCGGACAGGACCTGGGGCAGGCGCGAGCGCGGGACAACCCCGTCGTGGAGGTAGTAATTGGGCTTGATGCGGCCCAGGGCGCCGATTGCGCCCTTGCGGCCCGCCCAGAGAAGCTCGCGCTCCGCCGGCGTTTGCGCTTCACGCATTGCGTAGCCCTGGTTGTGGGCAAGGATGTCGGTGATCGCGGCCATCAGCTCACGAGTCGACTCGGCGATGCCGTCGACCTCGACGAGCAGCACCGCGCCTGCGTCGGTCGGATACCCCGCTTGATAGTGCGCCTCGACCGCGCCTACCGTGACGTTGTCCATCATCTCGAGCGCGGCGGGCACGATGCCGTGCCCGATGATCGCGGACACGGCCTGGCTGGCCGCCTCGATGCTTGGAAAGGCGGCGAGGAGCGTCGCGACGCTCGGCGGCAGACGGAGCAGCCGGACCTTGATCTTGGTGATCGCACAGAGGGTGCCCTCCGAGCCGACCAACAACCCGCAGAGGTCGAGGCCAACCCGGTCGGGAGCGTCGCCGCTGACCCAGCGCACGCTGCCGTCCGCCAGCACGACCTCCATGCCCAGCACATGGTTGGTCGTGACGCCGTAATAGAGGCAGTGCGGTCCGCCTGAGTTTTCGGCCGCGTTGCCGCCGAGCGTGCATGCCTTCTGACTGGATGGATCGGGCGCGTAGAACAGACCATGCTGCGCGGCGACGAGGGAGAGCTCCTGATTGACCACGCCAGGTTCGACCAGGGCCGTCTGAGCGACCGGGTCGATCTCGAGGATGCGCCGCATCCGAGTCACTTGCAGCGCGATTCCGCCGCGGATGGTGACCGCTCCGCCGGACAGGCCGGTGCCGGCCCCGCGCGGCACCACGGGGATTCGGTGCCTGGCTGCGAGCTTCATCACCTCAGATACTTCCTGGGTCGTCGACACGAGCACGACCGCGTCGGGCATCGCGCCTTCGATGGAGCCGTCGCGCTCGAAGATCCGCAGGTCGTGGGGCGAAACGATCACGGACTCCCGCCCGACGGCGCGGCGCAGCTCCTCGGCCACTCCCTCGTGTATGGGCATCAGGCGATCGGCGCCTCCAGGTCAGGGTTGCGTTCGAAGGCTTCGAAGCGGCGCGTCATCGCGCCGGGGAAGCTCGGCGCTTCGCTCGCATGGGCTCCGACGATCAGGAGCTCGACCCAGCGCCGGCATTCCTCATCGGAGGGCATGTGGTCGGTGCGCTCGAAGATCGCCTCCTGGATCCGGCTGTGCGGCGACACCTGGATCGTGTACCAGACCGACAGTCCGTCGGGCGTCACCGCGTGATGAGTCTCGTCGACCTTGCGGTTGATGGGAAGCCGGAGCGGCTTGGCTGTGGCCGCGGCGCGTAACCGCGCCGCCTCACTCTCCATGTCCATCTGGAACCTCAGCTTAAACTCGAACTGGTGACGGGCCGCGAAAGGGTTGAAGCGGCGCTCGAGTTGAAGGTCGCCGATCGTCCGCCGGTCGGGGCGTGGGGCCACACGTATCGCGAAGAGTGGTCGGCGCAAGACCTTGCCGCGATCACCGTCGAGAGGGCGCGGCGGTTTGGATGGGACTTCGTCAAGTTTCAGCCGCGGGCGAGCTCGTTCGCGGAGGCGTTCGGTTCGCTCTACCGCCGGTCGGGGCACCGGCTGCGTGGTCCGATCCTGAGCAAGCCCGCGGTCCCGGATCTCGATTCGTGGCATTCGGTGGAAGTCGTGAATCGCAGGGCGCTCGACGACCAGGTCGAGTCGATCGGAATCGTGGCCCGTGAGCTCGGACCGGACATCCCCGCCATCCAGACGGTGTTCAGCCCGATCACCGTTGGCGGCTACCTGGTCGGAAAATCGAAGTCGCGCGTCGTGCGCGAGCTGCGCAAGCACCCGGAGACAGTCGGACCGGCGCTGGAGACGATCGCCGAGGCATTGGTGGATTTCAGCCGGCGCTCCATCGCTGCGGGAGCGGCCGGCATCTTTTACGCGATCTCGGGTTACGCGGGTCGCAACGTGATGCCAGAGGCCGCGTACCGAGACCTGGTGCTGCCCTACGACCAGGCCGTGCTGGGCGCCCTCCCATCGGAGGCGTGGTTCAACGCCGTCCATCTATGCGGCTCGAATCTCAATTTCGCGCTTGCTCGCGATCTCCAGGCGCAGGCGGTGAGCTGGTCGATCCACAACCAGGGCAACCCATCGCTTGCGCAAGGCCGCGAGATCGTGGGGCGCGCCGTGATGGGTGGGCTGAGCCAGCGAGCGACTCTCCTGTACGGTCCGCCGGCAAGGATCAAGGCGGAAGCCCGCCGCGCGGTGGAGGAGACCGGCGGGCGAGGGCTGCTTCTGGCGCCGGGCTGCTCGGTTCCGCCGCGAGTCCGCGACGCGAACCTGGAGGCGATAACATCGGCGGTTGCGGCATGAGCAAAGTCGAGGGCCTCGCCGAGATCGTGTTGTGGGTCGCCGATATGGAGGCGGCCCTGCATTTCTACCGCGACCAGTTTGGGCTCGAGACAATGTCGCCGCCGGAGCTGCCGAACAAGTTCTTGATGGTCGCCAAACCCGGCGGTATCCCCGAGATGATCGTGCTGATTCCGCACCCGCATGCAAGCGACTATTTTCCGCGCCACAAGGAACAGCGCGTGCTGCACCACCTGGCCTTTCGCGTCAGCCGGCGCTCCTACGACGAGCTGCAGCGGGGCTTCATCGAGGCAGGGGTTGAGGTCCGCCATGGCGTGCACCCTGTGCTGAAAGGCGTGCGAACCTTCTACGTCGACGACCCGGACGGGAATGAGGTCGAAGTCATCGGTCCGGAGTAGCTGACTCCTAACCGGCGCCCAACGAGAACGAAATCAGCCACTCGGCGATGAGCGCCGCAACCCAACCGCCTCCGGGGTTTTCCCTCATACGTTTTATCTAACCGACAACGCGTGGGCGGCCGGGTTCACCCCGGCCGCGACTTTGTCTGAGACGTCTGCCACACGTCGTCTGCAGTGACTACTTAAACAATCCCAACCGCATACCGGAATGGGAGCAGCGCCTGCGGCGCAGCCGCACGCGCGATGAGGGAAAACCATCGGGGTTTTCCCTCATACGTCGGTCGCGATAGCCGTCCACTTGATCGCTTCGGCGGACGACCGCACCATCCACATCAACGCCGCGACCAGCACGCCAAGCGAGATGACAGCAAGCGCCCCGAGGTTGACCACCGCGACCATCCGGTACTGCCCTCCGGAAAAGGCGAACAGGAACGTGGTCACCAGGTAACCCACCGCCGCTACGCCCAGCACGATCCCTGCGATCGCGACTATCCCGAGCGGAGCGGACGTCCTGGCCGGCCCGGTGTCACCCATTTCGGTGCGCGCATCGTGCGCCTAACGTTCTAACCGTATGGACTCGGAGCTGCGTCTCCAGCGCAGGCGGGTTCGCCTGTTCTTCGCCGGCCTGTTGGTGATCAGCGGCATGCTCGACGTCGTCGGGGCTCTGCTGGTGCAGCACCAGACGCGGAGCGAGGTTCTCGAAACGTTGCTCCCGGCGACGATCACGCTGGGCGGCCGCACCGGTGCGGTGCTGTCAGGTCTGGGATTGCTCCTCCTGGCGACGGGAATCGCACGCGGAAAGCGGGTCGCGTTTCGGCTGACGCTGGTGCTGCTGATGGCGACAATCGCGTTCGAGCTGATCAAGGACCTGGACTTCGAAGCGGCCGCGTTGTTCGCATGGATTCTTGTTGGCCTGTGGTGGTTCCGCCACCATTTCGATGCGGAATCGGATCCGACGCGCCTGCGCTGGGGCCTCTTCGTCTTGGCCATCGGGCTTTTGACGGCGGTCGTTTACGCGCTGGCCGGCACGGCGCTGCTCGAGAACCAGCTGCGGCCGGAAGTAGGGCTGACGAGGACCGCGGAGACATTGCTCGCGGCGCTTGCCGGAAGCCCCACCGCGTATCGGGCCCTGACCGAACGGGCGAGCTGGTTTCTCAGCACGCTGCCGATCGTGAGCTACGCGCTGATCCTCGTCGCGCTGACGCAGCTGCTCCGTCCAGTGCTTGCGCCAAGCCCCACGAAGGCGGAGCGCGAGCGCGTTCACCAGCTCCTGAACGTATGGGGACGGAACTACATCTCGCACCTGGCCGTGCACGGAGCCTCGAGCTACCACTGGCTCGATGGAGAAGGCTGCGTGGCATTCACGCTGAGGGGTCGTTCAGCCCTCGCACTAGGCGATCCGATCGGTCCCCCGGAAATTCTGGACAGGGCGGCGCGCGAGTTCGTCGCCTACTGCGACCGGCAGGACTGGATACCGGCTTTCTATCAGGTCGATGAGCCCGCTCACTATCGAGCGCTGGGCCTGACTCTCGTCCCGATCGGTGCCGAGGCGGTGCTGCAGCCATCGAACTTCGGCCTGCAAGGAAAGAAGCGTGCCGATCTGCGCTATGCGATCCACAGAAGCGAAAGGTTCGGCGTGAGATTTGTGTTCGGGCGCGGGCCCGAAGTTGTCGCAGAGCACTCGCATCAGCTGCAGGGCGTTTCCGAACGGTGGCTGCAAAGCCATCGTTCGCCTGAGCTCGGCTACAGCCTGGGCACCCTGGGCACGCTGTCGGACCCTGACATTGTGGTCGGATTGGCGTTCACGGCCGATGGTCGCCTGGATGCGTTCGTGAGCTGGCTGCCGGTGCCGAAGCGCAAGGCGTGGACGTTGGACCTCATGCGCCGGCGGCCCGACAGCACCTACGGGGTGGTCGAGGCATTGATCGTCAGGTCGATCGACGAGGCAAGGGCCCGTGGCGTCATAGAGCTGAGTCTGGGAATGACGCCGCGGATCATGGGCGGGCACGACACTCCTCGCCGCGTCGACGCTGCGCTGCGCGCCATGTACTGGAGCCTGGACCGGTTCCAGCGCAGCCGCACGCTGCACCAGTTCAAGGAGAAGTTCGACCCGCGATGGGAGGAGCGCTACCTGGTGGTGCCGGGCACCTCGACGCTGCCGGAGGTCATCGTCGACCTGGCGCGCGCCCATGTTCCGCCTCTTACGGCGACTCTCGCCTGGTTCCGCTCGAGGCGCACGCCGTCACGGAGCCGTGGCCGACCGGCGGTCGCTTAGGTGACCTGAGGCTTCTTCTCAGCGGCTTGCTCGGGGGCGCGAGTACCGAGCGCCACAGCCACGCCGATGAGCAGCAGGATCGTGCCGACCACCAATGTGATGGGTTCGGGGAAGCCGATGCCCAGCACCGCGTCCAGTGAGTAGGCGCCGGGGCCGGCGAGCGCTATCGCCGCCACCGCGGCCAGGATGGCGAGGTTGAACTCGAGGCCGCCTTTCGTGCTGAAGAAGCCGTGCGGCCAGTGCACAAGGGCGATCGCCACCAGCATCGAACCGGCGATGGCGAGGCTGGGGAGGGGGGTCAGGAATCCCAGCGCCAGGCCGAGCCCGCCGCCGAATTCCGCGAGCGCCGACATCCACGCCCACTGTGACGCCGGCCGGATACGCATGTGGTTCATCGCGCCGGTCCAGCCCTTCATGCCGGGGCCTTCCCACCATCCGAAGAGCTTCTGCGCTCCATGGGCCGCGACGGTCAGGCCGATCACAACCCGAAGAATCAAGAGTCCTAACGCAAGCATTTGTTGTTCACACCTCCGTCCGGGGAAACCGTCAGTACACGGACGATATTCCGCAACGTCCTGTGTCGTAAACGTGCCGGCTCGGCTCGCGCCCCGAACGGGCACCTCATAGACTCAGGGCCGCGGGCCCGTAGCTCAGCTGGTTAGAGCGGCCGACTCATAATCGGCTGGTCGGTGGATCGAGGCCACCCGGGCCCACTCATTTTCGAGTTCATATCGGGGCCTCCTTGGTGGGATTGCCGGCGGCTGCCGCCGGTCAGACAACAATTCTGACAACAGTTTTGGAGGATCCGTGGTCAAACGACCGAAGGCGCGAATAGGAGACGTCTTTCAAATCCCATTGCATCCGGGCCAAGTCGGTCACGGCCAAGTTGTGGCGGTTAACTCTGGCCCTGGCCCTCTGTATGTCGTCATCTTTCGCCGAGCTTGGCCGCTGGACGCCCAGCCGGACATTAGGAACATCGTCGCCGACGAGATCGCCCTCGTCGCACCTACCATGGACGCCCTGATCTGGCACAGGAAGTGGCCTCTGGTCGGCAATCTGGCACCCGAGCTGGATCGAGTGCCATTTCCGGCTTATCGCATCACGGTAGGAGCAGCAGACCGCTGGTTCGTCGAGACGTTCGACCACGCTCGACGAAGGCTCCCCAATCCCGGCGAGCTCGAGAAACTAACCAACCCCACCAGCGTTGCGCCGATTCGACTTCAGAGGGCCATCAGAGCTATCAACGGACTCGAACCGTGGGACCCGACGTGGAACGAGCTGACTTATGAGTCCGTGTTGGCTCGCTGCATACCCGTCTAGGCCCTCGGCTTATGGGCGACGTTACGTTCATCCACTTGCGGCTGTAGTCGTCGAGGACGATGGCAGCGGCCCAACGCCCGTCCGAGCGCTTCAGGATCGTGCATTCGCAGTTGCCGCGGTGTCGCGCGCTCATCGCGCGACTCTCACATTCGGCCTGTGGCCGCAATGGCCACCTAGAGAAACCTCAGCGAACGTCCTGGAAGGCACGGTGTTACGCGTTCCGTGCCAGACCGTCACGCAGCCGTGCCGAATCCGGCCGAGGCCGGCCTCGGCTGCAGACACCAGCGCGGAACGCGTAATCCTCGCCACCATGCCCCGCACCGTATCTATAGTCGGTCGCGACGGCAACGGGTCGAAATAGAGACGACGAGAAACGCCCGACACGCGCTGACACTCTGTGACACGTTCTGACCACATGTGAGACGCGCCGTAAATTCTTGTGAGGTTTTTTCGGCCGCGATTTCTAGTCGGCGTCGGCTGACAACAGTTTTGACATCAACGCCGTGACACTCCGTGACACTCTGTGGCACACACCGAGTCGTCGAGCGCGACGGCTGAGTACGCCTGACACTCCCTGAAACTTCCTGAGACGGCCGAAAGCTGGCCTCATAATCGGCTGGTCGGTGGATCGAGGCCACGCGGGCCCACCAGTTGACGACCGCGATGCCCGCTCGCAATGCCGCTGAAAAACGGGCTCCTGTCGAGCTGCGCGCGGCGGCTTTATTCACCCGTCGATAATGGCCGGAGATGAGGCTCGATTGGGCTCTGCTCGCCAACGCC